>ERZ794963.13-NODE-13-length-102747-cov-140.120701_pt1 | contig 102747 bp, 95 predicted proteins | sample MGYA00375740_ERZ794963 | MGnify/ENA primary metagenome ERZ794963 (study PRJEB30138, sample SAMN05968720) | food fermentation metagenome | isolation source: fermented_meat | host: inoculated_fermented_meat_time_40_first_replicate;inocula... | place: Italy... | reverse complement strand
TATAGCTCCGTAAGCAACATATAATATGTTATCACGATTAGAATTAAATAACAAGTGTTTTTCAAAAACATTTTAATTATTTATTTCCTTACTCATTACTGAGCTGCTCGCTTTTGACAACTTTTATATCTTATCAACTTAATACGGCTAGGTCAAGCACTTATTACTAAAAAATTGATTAAATGATTAATTTATTCCTATAAGCATTAAATCCAACTAATACCTTCTATATAAAATTCTACTAAGTGGGACACAAAAAGGGCGTTAGAACAACTTATCGTTGTTCTAACGCCCTTCATTACACCTTATTGTGCTTTAGATTGCAAGTATTCAGTATAGTAGCTTGCCAGTAAGTCAGAAATCCGACCGCCGACTGTTTCATAGTCCTTATCTGGACGGTTAGCAAGTGAGATTCTTAAATACCCCGCCTTGGTTCCCATCCCAGCACCATCCATTACAACAACCCCATATTCCGCTGCGAGTCGCCATTCAAATGCTAAATGATTACAGTTTTGTTCCAAGTAAGCTCTGAAATCTTTAGAGTATTTCGACTCTGCTAACTTATAGATACTAAAAACAGTGTAGTATTCCGCATTTTCTTCGGTTGTCTTAACGACTAACCCAAGCGATTCCCAAAAGGCCTTATATCGATGACTTACAATTTCCTTAGATGCTGTCACATACGGATCTTCTCTGCCTTCGTAAATCAGGTTCGTCAAACTAAAAAGCGCCATTGTGATCTGTTGTGGTGTTGATAAGCCAGCTGCATGGTATAACCCGATGTTTCGACTATCCGCTACCGTTCGATCGATAAAACTCATTTCATGTGGCTTATTTGTGACGTACGAATACCGTTTCCGGAAAGCTTCTCTAATAACAGGATCTTCTGCTGTCATTTCTTCAATCAACTTATCGAAAATGTTATCGTCGTGCATTGCGATTAAACCAATCCGTTGACCGGTTGCCCCGTATAATTTAGAGAATGAGTACACTAACAATGTATTATGTGGCACAACTGAATAGATGGTTTTAAAATCATCGACAAACGTCCCATAAACATCATCCGTAATAATCACGAGGTTCGGATTGGCTTCAACAACTTCCTTCAACTTATCTAGCGCATGGTCACTAAAAGCTCTAGAGGTTGGGTTGGTTGGGTTCACCACGAAAAAGGCTTTAACATTTGGATCCTTCAACTCTTCAAATTTATGATCGACCAATTGCCAGTCATCAGATTCATCAGAACTAACGTTAAACTCTTGTAGTTTAAATTCATTTAGTTCTGGAATCTGCAAGTACGGTGTAAAGATTGGCGTATTAATCGCAATCGTATCACCCGCCTCTAAAATATGGCTGACCTTTAGTTCATTAAAAAGATAGACCATCGCAGCTGTCCCACCTTCAGTTGGAAAGACCTTTGTCTTGTCTGATAGATGTTCACCGCGATAGAGATTTACTTCTAGATACCGATTTAAAATCTTTTCAACATTCACTAAGCTGCGTGATGGTTCTGGATAATGGTTGCCAATAACGCCATCGACCCATTCAAAGACAAGTTCATCTTGATTGATATGCATGACGTCTCGGGTATAAGCCAAAGCCTGCTTCAAAAAAGCATCCACCGGATTATCACCATCTAAGAACTGATTGAAGCATTCCGCGATACCTGTTTGATCGGTGTAGCCAGCAAGATTGCCATCGTCTAAGTTAATTGTTTGTAAGGATTCTTTCATCCCAAATTCAACAATCCGATTAAAGGCAAATCTTGCTTGTGTATTAATCCAATTCGGATTGCCGCGCCCGACATTAATCGCCCGTAAACCGCGACTGTTTGTCAGTGCATATTTATAAAAGAGTGCTGCGACTTCAAAGTTCGACATCTGGGTTAATTTTGTTACATCAATTTTATCCATATGACCTCCGCCAATATTAGTTAAGTTAGTCATTTATCCCCATAAGCTTAACACTTGTCTGTTATAGATACAGTATATATTAAAAATAAATCATCAAGATTTAATCAAGGACTCAACATCTAACACTTTATCGATCCAATCGCCTTGGTAAAAGTCCTCTTCATGGGTCACTAGCAAGACGCCGCCCTCAAATTCTTGGATGGCTTTGCGCAATGCGTTCTTCGTATCATCGTCTAAATGGTTCGTTGGTTCATCTAATAGAAGGAAGTTACTTGAGGTTAGGAGCAATTCGGCAATTTTAACCTTTGATTGCTCGCCACCGCTGAGTTGTTTCAACGGCTTCATCGCTTCTTCAGCAGTTAGTCCTGTCCGGGATAATACTTGGCGAAGTTCCTTTTGCTTTTGTTCTGGATATTCGCCCTGTAAATATTGGAGTGGGGTTGCCATATTGTTAGGCCACTTTAAGTCCTGCTTGAAGTAACCAAACTTCACCGTGCTAGCAATTTCAAAATCACCGCTAATTGCTGGAATTTCTTTAATGATGGTTTTAATCAATGTCGACTTACCAATCCCATTAAACCCTTTGAGCACCACTTTTTGATCCCGACCAATTGAGAAGTTTAAGGCTGGCAATAACGCATTTTCGTAACCAATCTCTAGATCATTGGTCGTCAATAGAATCTGACTGGCTGTTACGTGGTATGGGAAACGGAAGTTAGCCTTCACGCGATTACTTGGGGGTGTCAAAATATCCATATGAGCTAATTGCTTTTCACGACTCTTGGCAATTGTTGACCGTGAACCAGCTTTATACTTACGGATATAAGCCTTTGTCTTTTCAATTTTCTTTTGTTGATTCTCATAAGCCTTCATATAGCTAGCTTGGTTATCGGCTTTTTGGCGGAAAGCCTGTTGGAGCGTTCCGGTATATTTGGTAATCTTCCCAAATTCGATGTCGGCAATACAGGTTGTTACCCGTTCCAAGAAATCATAATCATGGGAGATTGTAATGAAGGCCCCTTCGAAGTTATTCAAATAATCACTGAGCCAATCGATATGATTGGTATCCAAATAATTGGTTGGTTCATCCAATAACAACATATCCGGTTCTTCTAATAGTAACTTCGCTAAAATAATCTTCGACCGCTGACCCCCACTAAGTTGTGAAACGTCATGGTCCATCCCTAGCGCATCAATCCCTAAACCAGTCGCAACTTGCATAACCCGCGTATCAATTTCATAGAAGTTTTTAGCTTCAAGAAGTTCTTGAATTGCCCCCGCTTTTTCGAGTAGTTGGTCATCTAAACTCGTTGCGTAGTCGGCGTAGTATTGACTCATTCGTTCTTCCTGAGCATACAAATCCGCAAAGGCCGTTTTTAAGAATTCAAAAATGGATAGGCCTGGCGCTAATTTGGCATATTGATCCAAATAACCAATCTTAATGTTCTTTTGCCAGGTTACTTTACCCTCATCTGGTAAAATAGCGCCTGTTAAAATATTAATCAAGGTACTTTTACCGACCCCATTTTGGCCAGTAATCCCCATGTGTTCGCCTTTATTGACTTGGAACCCGGCATCATCATAAAGTTGTTTGTCTAAAAATTGTTGACTTAGTCCTTCGACTTTTAAAATACTCATTGTCTCTTCCTACTTTCTTTCCAATAAAAAAACAGGGATAGCATATAGCTACCCCTGTCGCGATTACAATCACTGACTTTATCGACCGCCATCTATAAAAGACACCACAAAATAAGCAACCTAAAAGTCGCACATTATCGTGAGCATTCTTCTATAGATGACTTTTAATCAATATTAGGCTCTACACGCTGTGTCATCTGCAAATGTGTAGAGCAAAGCTTCATAATTAATGGTCGTTCGATTGTCATTGTTCTCGACACCTTTTCAATAAGTTAGGTTAATGTTAACACAGTTCTAATGCGGAAGCAAAACCGCTCAGCCTACCCGATCGCGTAGCTTAGCCAATAATTCCGCACGTTTCCGCCGTGGAATAATCAATCGTAAATCACCACGAATAATAGGATAGTCCTTGGCATTCCCGTGCATCAATTCAGCTAAATCCTTGCTGTCCAAACCTTGATTGATAACCTCAATTTTAATCATTTCGGCTAAATAGGTACTATAAAAAGTGTTATAGCCTAGATAGAGTCCAATAATGACACTCGCTAAAATTGAAAGCCACAAACTAACGTGTAAAATACTGTACAAAATTAACATGCCACAGATGATTGAAATCACTGCAGCGACAATTCCTAATATGACTGTATGTCTTGGGGCATCTTTCATGTGCGCCACCTTCTTCTTAAATAATCAATAATAATCCTAATATAGCGGAGTTGCGCTCAAGAAGCAATCAAAAATTAACCGCTTCCTTCTATTACTATTATACTGAATTACGCAGCACTTTAGCAGTTAAATGACTTAAAAATTGCTTAAATAGTCATCCGCCTTTAGTAAAATGGGATTCTAGCTATTGTAAAAATTATGTATATATTGTAAATTTTTCTGTTTTTATCGCCAAAAACAGTCTAGAATTGGAATAGTGCTTTTTTAATCTTAATATAAAGAGGATAACTTAAACGATATGAAAAACATTGCTTTGAACATCCGAGATTTTTTCTTAGATGACAAATTACTTCTCGCCGCAACGATTGCAGCTATTGTCACCTCATTTTTCAATCGCCCCCATCTTAGTTACGTTAATTTTCACGTGATCGTCAGTGTCTTTTGTATTATGACACTCGTCCAAGTTTATCAACGACTACATGTGCTCGATTACTTCGCACGGGAACTGATTATTAAGAGTCATTCCAAACGTGCTTTAATGCAGATGCTCTTGGCATTGACCTTTGTTGGGGCAATGTTTCTAACCAATGATATGACGGTCTTAACTTTTGTACCGTTGTTCATCCTAATTGCGCGGCAACTTGATTTTTCACCGATTTTACCTGTCACGTTAATCACGATTTCGGCTAATCTCGGTTCATCCCTCACACCATTTGGGAGCCCGCACAATATTTTCCTCGTATCGTTCTACCATATGACGATTCGCCATTTCTTTGAATATTCAATCCCGGTCTTAATTGTTAGTATCATTATGTTGACCGCCACAACGTTTCTTTTTCCAAAGGAACCCATCAAACTCCATGGTCTCCATCCAGTTGAAGTTGAAAAAGGGCCTTTATGGTATTTCGTCCCCCTCACAGTGGTTGTTTTCTTAGCAGTCTTCTCATTGATTCCATTATGGGTCACACCTATCTTGGTCATCATTGCGATTTTAGTATTTGATCCGAAGCTTTTCAAAACAGTCGATTATGGTTTATTGTTAACTTTCTTCTGCTTCTTCATCGCAGTTGGTAACTTAAGCCACATCCCAACAATCGCCACTTTCATGCGTTCACTTGTTGGTACTGCTAAACAAACCTATCTTACAGGCCTCATTAGTTGTCAATTAATCGCTAATGTCCCAACTGAAATTTTACTATCAAGCTTCACCAACCACAGTCACGCAATGTTCTTAGCCATCAACATCGGTGGGGTCGGCACAATGTTCGCCTCACTTGCTAACTTAATTGCTTACAAACGTTTCAAAAAAGGCTGGGGTAAAGATATTGGTAAATTCTTAGTCGTCTTTACTGGTATGAACTTCTTGTTCTTAATCATCTTAGGAACATTTGGCTACTTCTTAATCTAATCACAAAGAGCACCAAGACCTAATGTCTTGGTGCTCTTTTTATTTGTGTTAAAAATAGTCCCACAACATCGGTTGCGTCTGATTGAAGGCCGCGCTTAATTGAGCAATTTTGACCGCATCACCACTGACCTGACCGTAATGCGCTTGCGATGCCAGTGTGCGGTAACCCATCATTGCCTTGGTGAGCTGCTGAATGGTTACTGTGATATCCGCCGTTTGGCTCGCCAATTTCGTTACCGTCGGTTGGCCCGCGTGTAAACTCAATTGCCAAACACCACTATTCTCGGGTAAAAAGTCATCACTAACAGCAATCTTCACTGCCTCAAGGTCCGCTACTTCATACGGATAACGTGCTAAGAAATCAGCCAACGACACAATCCGCGCCATCATATAAGGTACCGTTGTTGTTTCAACAATTGTCGGATCCGGTAATAAATCACCCAAGTTAGTTGTTAAACCACTCTCATAGCGAATGGTTTGATAGGCCGATTGGTGTTTGAAAATAAACTTAACAAGTTGTTCCTGACTGGCAACCGTTGATGTCAATAACTCTTGAATCTCTAGAGTTGTCGCCTGACGGCTATAAATCACATAGCCTGCTACTTGTTGGTCGCCGTCAGTATAAACGGCTACTTCCCAATCAGTATGCTTCAAACAATTATACTGCCACCACCACGCGGCCCGTTGGATACCGCCGACCTGGTTATGCGGATGTTGCTGTTGGAAGGCACTGATCAACGGCACGGCTGCGCTTAACGATAACCGTTCAACGTACCCCTGATCTGGCGCAAATTTAAGACGTGGCAAGTTCGCCGTTTTAATCTGATAACAGGTTTGCTCGAAAGCTTGTTCATAACCAAAACGACGATAAAAAGGATACGAAAAAGGTGCTAAATAAGATAGTGTAACCCCATCTGCTTGCATCCGTTCAAAGGCTAAGTGCATTAAATCAGAGATGCCACCTTGGCCCGAAAATTCTGGGTAACTGGCAACATAACCAATGCCACTCATCTTAAATGTTTGCCCTTTGAAATTAACATCAAACGGCGTCGCTAATAAACTACTCTTCAAATGACCCTGATCAAAAACACCAAAACCGACACTGTTCTGATACAGTTTTTGGAAGAATAACCGCCGTTGCTCACTATCCGGTTTATTAAAGGCGTATTGGGTGAGGTCATAAAATGCTGGTTCATCGGTTGCCGAGAGTACTCTCTTTTCAATCATGCAATAACCCTCCTGAATTTACTTCTCTTTAACTATAGGGGAGCGTGCCACTCGTTGCAAGCGCTACCGCTTAATCATTAAAAAAAGAGTTCCGACAAAATAAATTTTGCCGCAACTCTTTTGAATAATAACTTTTTTAGACAACTAAACTCAATAGTAATACGCCAACTAAACCGACAATTGAAATTAATGTTTCTAGGACGGTCCAAGTTGCCAATGTTTCCTTAACGCTTAAGTCGAAGTATTCCTTAAACATCCAGAAACCAGCATCGTTAACGTGTGATGCTGCTAAACTACCAGCACCGATTGAAAGCACCATCAAAGCAGGGTTCACGCCTGCTGATTGCATCAATGGTAAGACTAAACCAGCTGCTGTCAATGACGCAACGGTTGCTGAACCAAGCGCAATCCGCAAGACAACGGCGATTAACCAACCTAAGACAAGTGGTGATAAGCTCGCATGCGCGAATAATGTTGTCACGCTATCGCCAACACCGCCATCGATTAAGATTTGTTTGAAGGCCCCGCCCCCACCAATTACTAAGAGTAACATGGCGATTGATTTGACCGCTTCTTCAATTGTTTTCATGATTGCTGGTGTCTTAATACGACGACCCCAGCCCATTGTGTACATTGCTAATAACAATGAAATGGTCATCGCAATCGCTGGTGTCCCGATAAAACCAATGATTGAATCTAATAACGTTGGATTCTTTGGTAGCGAACCACCGTTGAATAACATTTGGTAAACCGTTGTGATCGCCATTAAAATTACTGGGAATAATGAAGTCACAACACTAATACCGAAACTTGGCGTCTCTTCTAATTTAAAAGTTTTCTGAGGACCAAGTGCCGTCAAGTTTCCTTGGCGTGCAAAGGCGTCTGGAATCATTTTACGTGCCACTTTGGTAAAGAGTGGCCCTGCAATAATCACAGATGGAATCGCAATGATGACACCGTACAATAAAACGTGTCCCGCATTAGCTCCTAAAGCAGATGTAATGGCTGTTGGTGCTGGATGTGGTGGTAAGAAACCATGAGTCACAGATAAAGCGGCAGCCATTGGAATCCCCAAGTATAAAATCGGTACGCTCGCTTCAACGGCAATCGCAAAGACGATTGGGACTAATAGGACCATCCCAACTTCGAAGAATAAGGCAATCCCGATAATAAATGACGCCAACATAATCGCGATTTGGAGTCGTTTCTTACCAAATTTATCAATCAATGTGTGGGCGATTCTAAACGCCCCACCAGCATCAGCAACGAGCCGGCCCATCATGGCACCAAACCCAAAGACGATTGATAATTCGCCTAATTGTCCGCCAATCCCATTTTGAACGCTAGTTGCAATTTTAGTCAGCGGCATCCCTAAACCGACACCCACGACCATTGCTGTTAACACTAACGAAACAAACGTGTTCAGTTTGAACTTAATAATGAGTAGTAATAATAACATGATGCCTAAAAATAAGACTAAGAGTTCCATAACCATTCCCACTTTCTATTTTGTTTGCGTTTACATTAAATTAACAAATTAAACGCTCAATCCCACTTTTGGTGATTGAACGTTTAATCTTTAATCCTTAGTTGCTTCTTTAACTTGCATATGTCTGCGTTGGAAATCAGCAATTGCACTGTATTCTGGACTCAATTCCCGAGTGAGGCGAATCCAAATTGGAATTAGTTCGCGGTAAACGTCGAAGTTTTCTGCTTTTGGTTCGTGAACATTTGTCACACCAATCATGTCTTTAACAGCTGAGAGATCATCCACTAAACCTAATGAATACATCCCTAAAACTGCGGCGCCTAAACATGAACTTTCAAAACTTTCTGGAATCGTCACATCTTGTTCGAAGATATCAGCTAACATTTGACGCCATAATTCTGAACGGGCAAAACCACCGGTTGCTTGAATACTCTTAGGTTTACCAGCAACGCCTTCGATCATTAACATCACCATGTAGAGATTGTAAACAATCCCTTCTAGTGCTGCACGTACCATGTGGGCCCGTGTATGTTGACGTGTTAAGCCAAAGAATGAACCACGTGCATCAGAATCCCAAATTGGTGCTCGTTCGCCGCCCAAGTATGGGTGGAATAACAACCCGTCTGAACCGGCTGGAATCTTTTCAGCAATTTGCGTCAAAAGATCATAGGTTGATACTTGCATCTGTTCAGCCGTTAATTTTTCAGGTGCAAAGAGTTGGTCACGAACCCAACGGAAGACGATTCCACCGTTGTTAACAGGTCCACCGACAACCCACTTGTCCTTGGTTAAAGCGTAACAGAATAATCGACCATTTGGATCAACGACTGGTTTATCAACCACCACTCGAACTGCACCACTGGTCCCAATTGTCACTGCCAAAACGCCAGGATCGATTGCATTAACCCCTAAGTTAGATAGAACGCCATCACTCGCACCAAAGATAAATGGGACATCACTACTGATACCCGTTTCTTGACTGTAAGTTGTATCTAAACCTGTAATTTGTGCAGTTGGTTCAACTAATTCTGGTAATTGGTCGCGGGTAATCCCGGCTACTTCAAGAGCTTGTTGATCCCAATCTAAATTGAAGATATTGAACAAGCCAGTTGCTGAAGCGATTGAATATTCCATCTTGTAAGTATGGAATAATTTTTGGAAAACATATGTTTTAATATCAATGAATTGTGCTGCTTGTTTGAAGAGGTCTGGTTGTTCATGACGCAACCAAATGATTTTTGATAATGGTGCCATCGGGTGGATAGGCGTTCCGGTATGTTGATAAATCTCGTGCCCTAATCCATTGGCCTTTAATTCGTTACTATATTTAGCAGCGCGGTTATCCGCCCAAGTAATCGCCCGTGTCAACGGTTGATGGTTACGATCCATCAAAATTAAACTATGCATTGCAGCTGAGAAACTAACACCTTGTAATTCGCCAGCTTGTACATGTCCTTTGCGCATTACTTTTCCCAGTACTTCCACAACAGCTTCGAAGATTTCATCTGGATCTTCTTCCGCCATATCAGGTACATTTTGGTATAGTGGATAGCCAACGTTAGCATAGGCCTTCACATTCCCTTTTAGATCATATAGGACAGCTTTCGTACTTGTTGTTCCAATATCGGCACCAATCATATATTTCATCATTAATTACCTCGTTTGTTTGTTGTTTAAAACCGAATTATTTCTTATCGACAGCGTGGCCACCAAATTCGTTTCTTAAAGCGGCAACAACTTTGCCTGTAAAGGTATCATCTTCAAGTGAGCGATAACGCATCATCAATGATAACCCAATTACTGGCGTTGGTACTTGTAATTTCAAGGCTTCATCCAATGTCCATTGACCTTCACCTGAAGAATGCATAACACCTTTTAAGGATTCTAATTCTGGATCTTTAGAAAAGGCTGATTGTGCTAATTCCATTAGCCAACCGCGAATGACTGAACCGTTACTCCAAACCTTGGCAACTGCTTCGTTGTCATATTCGAAACGGCCATGTTCTAAGACATCAAAACCTTCTGCGATTGATTGCATCATCCCGTATTCAATCCCATTATGGACCATCTTCAAGTAATGACCACTCCCAGCTTTACCTGTGTACAGGTAGCCATCTTCTTGGGCGATTGATTTAAAGATGGGTTCGATTGTCTTGAAGGCTTCAGGGCTATCGCCACCGATCATAAAGTTCCCATTAGCGTTGGCACCACTCATCCCGCCTGAAGTACCAGCGTCGAAGAAATGAATCCCTTGTTCTTTTAAAAGTGCATTATGGCGTTCTGAATCTTCAAAGAATGAATTACCACCGTCAATCACCATATCTCCGGCATTCATTTTTTCGCTTAATGTTTGAATCGTGGCATCTGTTGGTTTACCAGCTGGTAACATGACCCACACAATTCGAGGACTCGTTAATTGTGCTAAAACATCGTCTAAATCCGTTGCCGCTGTGGCACCTAAGTTAACGGCTTCTTCAACCGCTGCTTGATTTAAATCAAAAGCCACAACTTCGTGACCGTTCCGTCGTAAGTTGGCTACTAAGTTGATACCCATTTTGCCTAAACCGACCATTGCTAATTTCATTTTTAAGTCCCCTATCTGCTTATCCTTTTATCTTACAAACTCATTATATGTAAATTTTTTTCACAATGCAAGCGTTTTATAGAAAATTATTTTCGTATTTTTATTTTTATGCTATACTAGGGCTAATCATTACTAGGGGGTCCCGACAATGGCGCAAGCAATCGATTCATTATTACGATCTTATTATGATAATTTTAGCGAAAAATATAAGCAAATCGCTGACTACATCTTCCAAGAATCACAATTCAATCAGCGTTTAACGATTCAAGAATTTGCCGCCAACTGTGGGGTCTCCACCGCGACAATTTCACGTTTCGCTAAAATATTGGGCTTCGATAATTTTCAAGCCTTCAAGATGGCACTCCTGGCCAAAGAAGCCAACACCTCACCACTTTTTCATGAAATCAATGCAAACGATACTTTTACAACGATGGCCGAAAAAATCTTCAGTTCTAACAGCAACGCGCTAAAAGCTACTTGGTCGCTATTAACTGAAGAACAACTTCAAAAAGCGGTCGCCTTAATCAACCGCGCCCATCTGCTTAGTTTATTTGGTTTGGGGGCTTCCGGGATTGTGGCCCAAGATGGTTACCACAAATTCCTCAGAACCAGCATCCCCACAGTCTTCAACCAAGATTATCATCTACAACTCATGCAAGCGACAAAACTAACTAATCAAGATTGCGCGATTATCATTTCACACAGTGGTCAAAATAAGGACGCTTTAGAACTCGCCCGCATTCTAAAAGAGCGCCAAGTCCCACTGATTGTCATCACCAGTTTCGGTAATTCAAGTCTTGCCAAGCTCGGCGATATCACCTTACTTTCAATTTCAGAAGAAACTAATTATCGGGCCGAAGCGCTGCATGCTTTAATCGCCCAAATCAGTCTTATCGATAGCCTCTTCATGATGGTGGCCGTCAATAATGGTCAAGAAACAGAACAAAGCTTTAAGGAAATCAGAGCCGAAATCGATCGAACCCGACAATAAAACGAGAACTATCAAAAAGAGGTACCGACAAGAAATTGTCGGTACCTCTTCTTTTTTAGCGATCAACCGTGATATTTTGGGAAATGGGTGCCGTCTCACCGGCTTGGCCATCTCTAAGAGAACCATTTTGAACGGTGATGTTAACCTTGTTCCCCGGTTTAGGAGTTAGCTTAATAATATCGATACCTTGTGCGCCAGCGTATTGCTTTAGAACAATACCGCCACCTGCTAAGCTTGTTTTATTCCCCGCAGGTTCTCCTTGTTCTTCTCTGTATTGGATGTTTTGCGCGGCCACTATCGCTTGTGCTTCGGCTGCCGAAATAGGACTCACCGCACTAGTCGTCGGTTGACTCGTATTTGCCTGTCCACTGCCTTGCCCACTAACAATATTGGCAAAGCCCGTCTTCAAATCCGTATTAGCAGTGACGCTGAAATGGAGCCGGTTATCTGGTGTCCCCTTATCAAGACCACTGGTTGCCCATTATGGAACGTAAATAAGTATAAGTGACCCCCAACTGTCCCGCCATCGACATCGCAATAGATTGCAACAACGTTATAGTCCGCACTACCGGTACCATCAGTACTCCAAGCCGCCGTCACTGGCGTATCGTCGACCGCTAAATCGGTCTGGGCTAACTTACTAGGAAAATGAATACCAGCATAATCAGTATCCCGTGTTAAATCGTAAGATTGATACGTTTGGCCCATCGTCGTTCCCCAACCACTCATAAAGGTTGCCAAGGCTTGTTTCTTGCTACTATCCCACAACGCCTTTGCTTGTTTGGTCTGCGACTGTGATTGTGCTTGCTGTTTTGTCCGCGACACACTCGAAGTCGTTTCTTTACGGACTTGCTTTTGACTGCTGGTTACTGATGTCACTTTTTTAGAATGGCTGGTACTAGTACTAGTTGATTTGGTTGTTTGTTCACCTTTAGCTGAACAAGCGCCCAATAAGCTAACCACCGCAACCGTTAAGATAAGACTGTAACTCTTTTTCATCATTAATATCCCCCAATATCATTTTTAACCACCAGTTCTTAAAATTGACAGTCCCCTGCTTAAAATCTGATAATTAATAGTTGTATTATACCGTTAACGAATCATTATTGCTACTTTTTTTACAAAAAGATAGCTTTTACGCTCTTTTAACAATTTAAAGAAACCTCTATCGTTAAAGTTAGATAATCATGATAGGAGCTTACCGAATGCTAGATACAATTAGTCAGATGATTCGCGAACACCGTAAGCAGCTAGGGCTAACCATTGAAGAACTGGCCGAGAAATCTGGCAGTTCTTACAGCTTTATTTCTCGGATTGAACGCGGTGAAGTTGATAACTTAAAAATTAAGAAACTCAACGATATTGCCGAAGCATTGGGGATTGAGCTAATTGACTTTTTTGGCGATCCAGCACTATCAGGTGCTCAAACCTTAAAGTTGGTGCATTACCTAACGCAACTCCCTGAAGATAAGCGTGAAGAAGTATCGGCTGCACTTTTAAAAATCATTCAACTCTAACCTAAAAAGGGCACGTACAAGTTAGCTTGTACGTGCCCTTTTTAATATTTTTAATTGAAAACCATGCCGCCATCGATAATTAAAGCTTGACCAGTCATATAATTAGAATCTGGTCCAGCCAAATAAGCAACACAGGCTGCCACATCTTCTGGTTCTGATAAGCGACCTAAAGTGATGTCTTTGGCAAATTGTTGCATGCCCCATTCATCATCTTTGCCCGCATTTTGACCAACTTTATGTGCGATATCCATCATCATTGGTGTTTTAACGATCCCTGGACAATAAGCATTAACCGTAATCCCTTGATCAGCTAAATCACGGGCTGCAGTTTGTGTAATCCCCCGAATCGCAAATTTAGTGCCACCATATAAAGCAAGTTCTGGATTACCGACTTGCCCAGCTTGTGATGAAGCATTGATGATTTTGCCACCATGACCAAGGTCTCTGAAGGCTTTAACGGCTGCTTGAATGCCCCAGTAAACACTACCAACATTAATCGCATATACTTTTTCAAATTGTTTTGGTGTAATGGTTTCGATTGGGGTTGTTGGGCCGACACCTGCGTTATTCACAACAACATCTAACCCACCCAGTTCAGCAACCGTTGTTTCAACTGCTGCAAATACTTGATCACGATCAGAAACGTCAACCTTAACTGCGATAGCCCGGCCCGTTTCGTTAATTTCAGCTGCAACTGCTTGGGCACCTTCTAAATTGAAATCAGCGATGGCAACTGCAAAACCGTCATTTGAAAGACGGTGCGCGATGGCTTTACCAATTCCTTGTGCTGCACCTGTAATAAACGCTACTTTTTTTGTCATAATCAGTACCTCCTAATTGTATAAGTTAATTATACAATTAAAACGGTTACATTGATAGCGCTAACCATTATTTATCGTGATAAGCGGGCACCGCCGCCACTTTGTGCGATTGCTTCAATTTCTGCTTCACCAATTAAATTAAAGTCGCCAGCAATCGTCAATTTGGCCACACTAGCTGCTAAGCCGAATTGCAACATCTCATCAGGCGTAAAGTTATTTAATAACCCGTGCATTAAGCCCGCGCCAAAGGCATCTCCGGCAGCGACCCCTTCCATAACGTGCATTTGATAAGTGCCCGTTTCAAAGAATTGGTCATCCTTTAATAACAATGCTAGCCACTCGCTATCTTCAACGGACCGAATATTCCGTAAGATGCTGGCAACCATTTGGCAGTTAGGGAAAATCTGCCGGACTTGTTGCATCGCTGCTTTAAAAGATTCTTTTTGCGCGATACCGTGACTCTCATCCCCATCAAAGGCTTGAATTCCGAGTGTTGCTTCAAAGTCTTCATCATGAGCAATACAGATCGTGACATACGGCATTAAGCGTTTAATCGTTGCTTGCGCCTGTTCTGGTGACCATAACTTCCCGCGGTAGTTTAAATCACAAACTACTGGAATATCGTGAGCTTGACAATATTGGCAAGCTGTCTCGGCTGCTTGCGCCAATTCAGCCGAAATGGCGGGTGTAATCCCTGAGAAATAGAAATAATCAATATCTTCAAAAATCGTTGCCCAATCGAATTCACTAGCGGTCATTGTCGCAAAACTACTATGTGCCCGATCATAAACAACATTAGTTGAACGAACACTGGCACCTTTTTCAAAGAAATATAAACCCAAGCGGCCATCACCGTATTGAATCTTAGTCGTATCAACACCGTATCCCCGCAAAGTTTGCATACCCTTTTGCCCTAATAGATTCTCCGGCAACTTCGTTAAATAAGCGACCTGATCCCCTAAAAGTGCCAACGAAACAGCGACGTTCGCTTCTGCACCACCATATGAGGCTTCGAAACTATCCGCTTGTAATAAACGTTGATTCCCCGGCGTCTTCAAACGCATTAACATTTCACCAAAAGTTAAAACTTTCATCCTAAATCCCCCTACTGACGCTATTTTATTTCTAGTATACAGCTAAATGTAAGGGGTTACACCAAGTGCTTGTAAAATCTTAATATCTGATACAAAAAAAGTGTCACAGATTAATTATCCGTGACACTTTTTCTTTATTTAATTTCGGCTAATGTTTTTTCAAGATGTGCTAAGACACGATCTTTACCTAGTAATTCGATTGAATCTGGTAATGATGGGCCATGCATTTCGCGCGTCGTTGCAATCCGAATTGGCATGTACAATAGACGACCTTTGATCTTCGTATCTTTTTGGATGCCTTTGATAATTTGCATAATCCGTGGTGCTGTGAATAATGTCAAATCTTTCAAGCGTTCGCTGAATTCCTTCAAAACAACCGGTGCTGTTTCGTTATTTAATTCTTCAAGCGCTTCTGCATCTAATTGTTCAGGTTCTTCGAAGAAGACATCTGACATTTCAACGATTTGAGCTGTGTAACTCATTTGATCTTGGTATAACGCGATCAAATGACGCGCCCATTCGATAGTCTTGCTATCAGGATTTTCGGCGATTTTACCCGCTTTAATCAAGCTGTCCAATGAAAGATCCATGATCTTGTTAGGATCTGATTGTTTAACGTATTGGTTATTTACCCATTCGAGTTTCTTTTGATCGAAACTAGCAGGCGATTTGCTCAAACGTTTTGGATCAAATTGTTTGATGAATTCTTGACGGTTAAACAATTCGCTTTCGCCAACTGGTGACCAACCTAATAAAGCAATAAAGTTAAACATCGCTTCTGGTAGGTAACCCAATTCGCGATATTGTTCGATAAATTGAAGCACAGATTCATCACGTTTACTTAGTTTCTTACCTGTTTCAGTATTGATGATTAATGTCATGTGACCAAAAATTGGTGGTTCCCAGCCAAAGGCTTCGTAAACGGCCAATTGTTTTGGTGTGTTGGCGATATGATCGTCCCCACGTAAAACGTGTGTGATTTCCATCAAATGATCATCAACGACAACGGCAAAGTTATAAGTTGGCATGCCGTCACGTTTCATGATGACAAAGTCGCCACCTAAACGATCTGATTCAAAGCTGATTTCACCTTTAACGATGTCATCAAACTTATAAACATGATCCTTAGGTAAACGAAGACGAACAACTGGTTGCAAGCATTTTGCTCTAGCAGCTTCTTGGCTGGCCTTAATTTCATCATCGCTCATACCTTCATATTCGTAAACGTAACGAGGTGCTTCACCAGCAGCTTTTTGTGCTTCACGTTCTGCCGTTAATTCATCTTCTGTTTTATATGATTCGTAAGCAAGACCCTTTTCAACTAATTCTTGAATAAGGGGTGTATAGATTTCGCGACGTTCTGATTGGCGGTAAGGACCATAGTTACCAGGTTTGTCTGGACCTTCATCCCAATCCATGCCTAACCATTTTAAGTTATCTAACTGACTGTTTTCACCGTCTGCAATGTTTCTTTTCGTATCTGTATCTTCGATCCGGATAACGAAAGTTCCCTTATTGTGACGTGCAAATAAGTAATTAAATAATGCGGTTCTAGCATTCCCAATGTGCAAATGCCCAGTTGGACTTGGTGCATATCGTACACGGATTTTGTTCTTTGCCATAAATAAAAACGCCTCTTTCTAAAATTATACTTGTCTTCTAGTTTACCGTTATTAACCCTAAAAATAAAGGCTCAGTCACTAGGAATCCATAAAAAAAGAGTCTGGGACAAAATTGATTTGTCTCAGACCCTTCTTCTGATAGCAGAATTCTATAGTTTAAACGTGCTTTTTGAACCATCTTCCTGCGCTTAACCAAATTTACCGAATCGACGATTACATCGTCAATTCGTCAAATCCAGTTAATGCTCAGAAGATAACCGGTTCAAACGCACTTTCACTCTGTTAACGGAGTGGTGTCCATTGCCATTCTTCAACTTCAGGTAAATCAGTACCTTCATCACGAATGTATTGGTTGTGTTTAGCAACCATATCATCCATTGATTGTGCGAATTGGCCAGCTTGGTCACCAAGCACGTCAATTGCGACTTCTTTAGATAAGTTGTAACGATCCATTTGATTCAAGACACGCATGTCGAATGGTGTTGTAATATCACCATTTTCACGATAGCCATGAACATGGAGGTTATGGTTGTGACGATCGAAGAAGATGTCACGCACTAAGCCTTCGAAACCATGGAAAGCGAAGACAACTGGTTTGTCTTTTGTAAAGTACATATCGAATTCTTCATCTGTTAAGCCACGAGGATCCACTTTAGGTGAACGAAGTTTCAATAGATCAACAACGTTAATGAAACGAATCTTCATGTCAGGGTATTGTTTGTGCAAGATTGAGATAGCAGCCAAACTTTCAAGTGTTGGTTCTGTCCCAGCAGCTGCAATCACAACGTCTGGTTCAGCATCTTGATCTGTACTTGCCCAATCAATAATCTTCAAGCCGTTTTTAACTAAGACAGTTGCTTCATCAATTGAGAACCATTGTTGACGTGGGTGTTTTGAAGCAATCACTAAGTTAATCTTTTCTTGGCTTTGGAAGACAGTATTCATTGTTGCCAATAATGTGTTGGCATCAGCTGGTAAGTATTCACGGATGAATTCAGGTTTCTTTTCAGCTAAGTGCGTTAAGACACCTGGATCTTGGTGAGTGTAACCATTGTGATCTTGTTGGAAAACAGTTGAGGTTGCAATCACGTTCAATGAAGGATACTTGTTACGCCATGCTTGTTCGTCTGCTTTTCTTAACCACTTGAAGTGTTGTGTTAACATTGAATCCACAACGCGCAAGAATGATTCGTAACTTGCGAAGAAGCCGTGACGACCTGTTAAGACATAGCCTTCTAACCAGCCTTCAGCTTGATGTTCTGATAATTGTGAATCAAGGACACGGCCTTCTGTTGCCATGAATTGATCATTTGGTTCTTTGATTGGTTCCATCCATTGACGGTTTGTCACATCAAAGATGTGGTTCAAACGGTTTGACATTGTTTCGTCAGGGCCAAAGATTCTGAAGTTTTTGTTTTGATCATTGTCTTTAATAATATCGCGGACATATTCACCTAAAACAATCATGTCTTGCGCAACAACTTTACCATGTTCTGTGTTATCCACAGCGTAGTCACGGTAATCTGGCAAGCGAAGTGGTTTAGGATCAATCCCACCATTTGTAATTGGGTTAGCAGCCATTCGTTTGTCGCCCTTAGGTGCCATTGCAGCGATTTCAGGTTTTAATTGACCTTCAGCTGTAAATAATTCTTCTGGACGATATGACTTCATCCAATCAACTAATGCATCGGCATGTTGCATGTCAGTGCTATCAATTGGCACTGGAATTTGATGTGCACGGAATGAATTTTCGATTGGTACGCCATCCCATGTCTTAGGACCAGTCCAGCCTTTAGGAGCGCGGAAGACGATCATTGGCCATACTGGACGTGATGTATCGCCGTTTTCGCGAGCAGCTTTTTGAATCGCTTGGATCTTTTCGATGGCTTCATCCATTGCAGCAGCAGTTGCTGGGTGCATTTTTTCAGGATCGTCGCCTTCAACAAAGATTGGTGCCCAACCGTTACCTTCGAAGTATTTTGTTAATTCTTCGTCACTCTTACGTGAAAGGATTGTTGGGTTAGAAATCTTGAAACCATTTAAGTTCAAGATTGGTAAGACAGCACCATCATTTTTAGGATTGATAAATGTGCTTGATAACCATGATGCTGCCAATGGGCCAGTTTCAGCTTCCCCATCACCAACAACAACAGCTGCGATGACGTCTGGGTTGTCTAAAATTGCACCGACACCGTGTGATAATGAATAACCAAGTTCGCCACCTTCGTGGATTGAACCAGGTGTTTCAGGAGCAGCATGAGAAGCAACGCCGCCTGGGAATGAGAATTGTTTGAATAATTTCTTCATCCCATCAACATCTTGAGAAATTTCTGGGTAGATTTCTGTATAACTACCGTCTAAGTATGAATTTGAAACCATGACTTGGCCACCATGACCTGGGCCTTCAACGTAGAACATGTTCAAGTCGTACTTGTTAATGGCACGGTTCAAATGTGCGTATAAGAAGTTTTGACCTGAGATTGTGCCCCAGTGTCCGATTGGTTTAACTTTAACGTCTTTTGCTTCTAAGGGACGTTGTAATAATGGATTGTCTTTTAAATATAATTGGCCTACTGAGATATAGTTAGCTGCTCGCCAAAATGCATCAACTTTAGCAAGGTATTCTTTACTTGAATAATCTGTCATCGTAATAGCACTCCTTTTTTTAAAAAAGCTTCTGATAGGTTCACTTTATGAATAAGTTGCGTGATTTGCAACTTTTATGTTTCTGCTTACATACTTATCATACTAGATAAAAACTAAAAGTCAACCATTTATTATATTGGGTCGTACCAATTTTAAAAAGATAAAAATAACGGTCTATTCCCGACCGCTGACTGAAACAAAAGTATTGTATTTCATGTACTGATAATGAAGTCGCATTGTTGAAAATTCAAATGGCGTGCCATCATCCAAAAAGAAGATGCCTTCCATGATGCCCACGGGTTCAGTTGGCTTTAGTTGCAGCTGATCTTGATCATCTTGCGTAGAAGGTTCTGCAAAAATTGATAAGAAGGCGCGCGTCACTTCTTGATTTTTTTCCGTTTCTAAATAATTAAAAATTGAACCGGAAATAATTTTTTCGGTCAGTCCCGGCATAATCTTAATGGGGATAAACCCGGTTTCAATCATGAACGGTTCGTCATCAAACAACCGGAGTCGCTTGATTTCGTATACAAAATCATCTGGTTCCAAAAATAAGTCCCGTTGCAATTCTGCACTGGGCTTGATGACTTGGAAATCTAATAACTTAATTCCCGGTTTTCGATCGCCAGCCTTAAAGCTATCGGTAACCCCTAGATTAGAGCCGCTGTAATTAAAAAATGAACCACTCTTTAAATATAAAGGATTAATAAAGGTGCCTGAACCGCGTTTCTTAAAAATGATGCCTTGATTAGCCATAACGTTTAACGCCCGCTTCACCGAACTACGACTAACCTGATAATGTTCCGTCAACGTTCTTTCGTCGGGTAATTTCATGCTGGGATAAGCACCCGCATTAATTGCCTTTTTTAAATCTGCAATAATTGTTTGATAAACTAAATCAGCCATGCCAAACTCCTTTTAAGTCCTTTTTAGTTCCTGCCTCATTATACAGGATTCTGTCCGGGCGTCTACTTTTTTTAGCGTACAAAAAAAGTGTTAAATAGTTATCTACTTAACACTTCTTCAACGATTCTTGAGTTGGGCTAGCTGGATTCGAACCAGCGCATGACAGGATCAAAACCTGTTGCCTTACCGCTTGGCCATAGCCCAATAAAGTATGATGTTATTGCAACTTCACAATAGCACCCTACTATAATACTATTTTATGCTGAATTTGTCACTACCAAATCCAGTTTTTTTGTTATTTTTTTCTACCAAACGAATAAACCAACCGTTGCAGCAGAGAGTAATGAGACTAAAATCCCAGATAAGAGCATGTAGCCGACGTTTTTAGCAATCATATCATTCTTTTCACGATCAACTAAGCCCTTGAAGGCGCCGATGATCATGCCGACTGTTGAGAAGTTGGCAAATGATGTGACAAAAACGGTTAAAACTGCTTGATAATGTGGTGCAAAAGTTGTGATTGAATTTTGAACTTTACCCATGACAACGAATTCGTTCGTTACTAACTTCGTGCCCATATATTGTGCAAATTCAAAGGCGTGGCTGACATCTAAGCCCATCAACCAGGCAAATGGGAACATCACGATTCCTAGAAGATGTTCAAGGGTAATCCAAGGGTTAAATAATTGTAATACTTTATCAATCAACGCTGCCAAAGCAACAAAGGCAATGACGTTAGCTGTGATGATTAAAACTAATTTACCGGCATTTAAAATTGAATCACCTAAGAATGAGAAGAATGGTTCGCGTTCAATCTTACCGTCAGCAGCTTCTTCTTCGCCAACTGCTGAACCACTACCACCCATTTTGGCGATTGTGTCTTCTTCTGGTGTCACTTTAACCGGATTTAAAATGTTGGTCACAATAATAGCGTTAATAATATTGACCGGAATAGCGGTTAAGATAAATTGTCCTGGCATCATTTGTGTGTAAGCCCCGATAATTGAAGCCGTCACACAACTCATTGACATCATCGCAAGCGTCAATGTCCGTTCTGCCTTCATTTGTTTCAATTGTAAGCTTGAAACAGCTAATGCTTCTGTATTCCCTAAAAACATCATTTCAACTGCGAAAAATGATTCGAACTTAGGTTGTCCCGTGATTTTAGCTAACCCACGGCCTAACCATTTGATAATCCATGGTAAGACACCGATATAAGTTAAGATATCAAATAATGGAATAATCATTAGGATGGGGAGTAACACACTGGCTACGAAATCCATCTGTTTAACATTTACCCAACTTGGTAATGCGAATGCAATCCCCGTGTAAGCAACTTGAACGAGCCAATTAAACCCGTTGGCAGCACCTAAAACGATGTCCCGACCAACTGAAAAACTTGTTAAGAACCAAGCTAATACAAGGTTAATCACTAACATAATTAAAACTGAGCGCCAATCGATATCCTTCTTTTTCTTTGAAAAAAGAAAGCCGACTCCAATAAAAACTAATAACCCTATCACATTTACAAGCAAATACACGTTCCGCCACATCCTTTGTTTGTCTTTTTGTACCATTACAAATAATACCGTTATCGGCACTAAAAGTAAACTGGTTATAACAAAAACAGCGTCATCAAGTAAACTTGATGACGCTGTTTTTGACTGTTATTTTATCAAACCATCTTAGTAACTACTTTGCCACTGAGACTGCTCCTGTTGGGGCTGTTGCCAGTTTGACTGTGGTGCACTTTGGGAATATTGAGTGGTATTATCTTCAGTCGTTGTCGTGCTGGCTGCTTCACTTGTTGTCGTGCCATCTTTTAGGACACTTTCTGGATAAATCGTAAATTCATCTTGATATTCCGTTGCCGCAAAGTTCGTGTTTAATGCATTTTGTTTTGTTTCCGCATTATCAATATTCGTTTTCTCTAACCCAAGTGACGTCCGTAAAACATCTGACACGCGTTGAATTTCACTGGTTGTTGGCACTTGGTATGATGAGCCATCGATTGTTGCATTACGCCCCTTGAGGTAATCAGAAGTAATTGATTTCGCCGCTGTCCGGTAATCAGATTGAATGGCCACCATGTCATCAAAACTTAGATCCGTTGCGACGCTATCTTCTAGCGTCTTCAAGATTGATTCATAATTGGTGAGGGACTTGAAGGAAACTGCTGATTTAATCAACGACGTAATGACTTGGCGTTGCCGTTTTTGACGGCCATAGTCCCCATCTTTATCATCATAGCGCATCCGTGAATAATCTAACGCTTCTTTCCCGGTTAGATGCATCTTACCCTTTTTAAAGGTCGTATTATATTTGAACGAGAATGGGACGTTAACATCAACACCACCAACAGCATCAACGATTTTCGATAAGGCCCCCATGTTAATCGTTACGTAATAGTCGATAGGGACATCAAACATCTTCTCAACAGTTTTTTTAGCCATTTTAGAGCCGCCAACATTATAGGCTGCGTTAATTTTTTGCATATCAAAAGACTTCGTGCCTTGTAATTCCGCTAAAGTATCCCGCGGAATGCTGACTAACTTAACTTGTTCTTTTTTAGGATTGACGGTTGCAACAATCATTGTATCTGAATTACCTTTGTCAATTCGCCCTTCAGCACCGGTATCAACACCTAGTAATAAGATTGAAAAGGCCTTTTTATTTTTAATCGCTTTAGAAGTGGCTTCCGATTTATTGATTTTATCAGCTGCAGACTTCAATTGGCTACTGACCCGCATCGCATACGCGCCACCTGAAAAGACGAGAATCACGATGATTAATAGGAATATTTTTAATTTTCGATGGCGTTTGCCTTTTTTGTATTTATCTTCTCTTGAGCCAAAAAAGTTAGAATTCTGCATAAGTGGTTCCCTTCTATGTTGTACTAGCGCGAATGTTATGTATGTTGTCATTATAGCCGAATTATCAAAGCAAACAATCGTTTTTAAGAAAAGTTATACAATTTTAATATTTATTTTGAAAGGTTTCGTGGCTGAATTATCTCTGAACTATGCTAGAATATGTTTAATTATTCATATTTTACGGAGGTTTATTATGGCAATTCACAAATTACCCACACGATCCGAAGTCCCTGAAAACTCAACCTGGGATCTCAGTACCATTTTCAAAAATAACTCAGATTTTGAGGCAGCTGTTGCGGCATTGAAACAAGCACTACCAGCACTTGAACAATATAACCAACCGTTTAAAACGGCTGATCAACTCGTAATAACGATTGAACAAGTGCTAACGCTCTTTAGACAATTAGAAACGGTCTACGTTTACGCTAGCATGAAAAACGATCAGGATACAACTAATACCACTTATCAAGGTTATCAAGCTCAGGTCGATGCTTTAGCAGCTGACGTTTCAGCGGCGGCCGCCTTTTTAGAACCCGCTATCCTCGAAATTCCCGTTGACCAATTAACTGACTGGCAGACCAATGAGCCAGCACTTAAAAGTTATCAACATTTTATCCAGACTATCACTGATAGCCGCGAGCATGTCTTATCAGGTCAAGAAGAAGCCCTAATTGCCGCTGCTGGCGATATCTTTGGTGCTGCTAGTCAAACCTTTAGTGTTTTGGATAACTCAGATATTCAATTCCCAGACGTTGTCGATGAAACCGGCCAAACGCATCAATTATCAAACGGCCTCTATAGCCAATTGTTACAATCAACCGATCGCCAGGTCCGCCAAGACGTCTTCGAAGCGCTCTATAGTACTTACGATCAATTCAAAAATACGTTTGCGACAACCCTTGCGACTGAAATCAAAGGGCACAACTACCTCGCTCAAGTCCATCACTACGACAGTGCGCGCCAAGCAGCCCTCGCGCCTAAGGCCATTCCCGAATCAGTCTACACAACCTTAGTCGACCAAGTGAACCAACATCTGCCATTATTGCATCGTTATGTTAAATTACGCCAAAAGCAATTAGCATTACCGCAATTGCATATGTATGACTTATACACACCACTTTTAGGCAAACCCGCTTTGAGCTACACTTATCCACAAGCGCAAGCAACAGCGCGCGAAGCATTAGCCGTCTTAGGGCCTGAATACACCCCAATTGTGGACCAAATCTTCGATCAACGACAAATTGATGTCGTTGAAAACAAAGGCAAGCGCAGTGGCGCTTACTCTGGCGGCGCATATGACACTAATCCGTTCATTCTCTTGAATTGGCAAGACGATCTTAACAACTTATACACACTGGTCCACGAAACCGGCCACAGTGTCCACAGTTATTTAACACGTCACAATCAACCTTACGTTTATGGCGATTATCCAATCTTCATCGCTGAAATTGCGTCCACAACGAATGAAAATCTCCTTACTGAATATCTTTTGAAGACCCAAAAGGATCCCAAAGTTCAAGCCTACTTGTTGAACTACTACCTTGATGGTTTCAAAGGGACCGTCTTCCGCCAAACACAATTTGCCGAATTCGAACATTATATTCACGATGCAGCAGCCAACGGAACCCCTCTAACGGCTGATTTCATGTCAACTTACTACGCTGACTTAAACGCCCGCTACTATGGTGATGCCGTTGCCAAGGATCCTCAAATTGCCTTAGAATGGGCTCGGATTCCCCATTTTTACATGAACTATTACGTTTATCAATATGCAACTGGTTTTGCCGCTGCGACAACCCTCGCTGATCAAATCAGTACGAACCAACCGGGTGCACTCGACAACTATCTGACCTACCTCAAAAACGGGAGTGCCAGTTACCCAATTGAAACGATGCAAAAAGCCGGTGTGGATATGACGAACGCCGATTATCTTGAACGCGCCTTTGATGTTTTTGAACAACGCCTCGATCAATTAGAAGCATTACTTGCTGATATGTAACTATAAAAAAAGTCTGGCCAGTGGCCAGACTTTTTTTAATGACTAACATGTTGATGATATAAAAGTGCAATAAAGTAAAAGATAAATTCTAGCGTTGCGATGAAGAAAGTTACTGGCCAGTTGGTAATATACCCTAGCCATAAACCTAACCAAACGCCTAACAAAGCAGCTCCAACAGAAACTGCCAACATTGCCGGCACACTCTTAGCGAGATATTTCGCAATGAACGCTGGTAAAGTCACTAAGATAAAGACTAGTAATGAACCCACAATTTGGGCCGCAATACTAACACTAATTGCCAAGAGAATTAAGAAATAAATCGATAACCAATTGGTCTTCAAGCCTTGTGCTTGGGCGCCAATTGAATCATATGAATCAAAGACCAAGTACCGGTAGAAAAGTAAGATGCCGACTACAATAACTGCTGATAACGTAATTAACTGATAAACATCCGTTAAACTGATCCCGATAATTGAACCAAATAAGATATTTGTTGCGTAACTCGCATTGCGGTTAGATAACGACAAGAATAAAATGCCTAGACCGACAAACAAACTTGAAATCGCACTAATCGATGCTTCCCGTCTTGATTCCTTGGCACTCATCTGGCCAATTGTAATCGAACTAATCATCGTAAACAATAACATCCCGTTTAGCGGTGCGATGCCTAAGAAGACACCAAATGAAGCACCGGCAAAGCCAATCTCGGCAAGCGTATGCGCTAAAAACGACATATTTCTAGCGACAACGAAGACCCCGATTAAACCACATGTAATTGCAATAAACGTACTGGCGACAAACGCATGCCGCATAAAATCAAAAGTTAACACTCAACCGTCCTCCGCTTTAATCTAATTCTAAGTTAGGGTCTAATTGACTCATTGGCCCCATTTCGTATTGACCGCGCTTCAAGAATAAATATTGATCCGTATACTTACGCGCTAAATCCAAATCATGAGTGACAAAAATCACGGTTAAGCCGTGCAGACGATTTAGCTCTGCCACTAGTGCCATCACTTCTTCTTTAGTCTCAATATCCAAACTGGCCGTTGATTCATCTAAAATCAAGAGATCCGGTTCACTGATTAAAGCTTGCGCGAGGTACGCTTTTTGCTTTTCGCCACCAGAAGCATTGCCGACCGTTGTTTTTTGAAGGGCCGTCAAATGCGTCTGGGCCAAAATATTATCTAACGCTTGGCGCTCTGACTTCGTATGCCAAGGCAGATGCTTGGTTAATTGGTTAAGACTGACAAAGCTCCGAATAGAGAGCGGATATTCCGCTTCTAAATTCCGAAATTGCGGCACATAGCCAATATTTAAACTTTGCTTATCCGGTAAAAAGGTCAACTCACCAGCGGTTGGTTGCAAACTGCCGATTAAGATTCGCACGAGGGTTGTTTTACCAACACCGTTAGGACCAATCAAACTCGTCATGCTACCACGTTCAATTTTAAAATTAAGATCCTTTAGAACCTGACGATTACTGAAGGTCATCCCTAAATTTTTGGCACTTACTAATTCTGTCATTTTACGTTTTGAGCCTTTCCTACTGCATCAAATTGCTGCTGCATCCAAGTTAAATAGGTTTGTTTAGCTGGTAGTGTTTCTGTCACCTGAACAACTGGGACTTTTTCCTTCGTTGCTAATTGGTGCATCTCTTTAATCGTCCGACTTTCTTCTTGCTTGTTAACAACTAAAAAGGCAATTTGATGTTTTTTAATGAGTTGACGCATAGCGTCGATATCTTGTGGTGATGGATCCGTACCGTCTTCAATGGCTTTAGCAAAATGTTGGTTAGCAACTTGATAACCCATTTCTTTCAACGCATAATCGAAGACCGGTTCACTGACCGCCACTTTTTGGCCCTTAGCTTGCGCCTTGAGCCCTGCCAATTGTGTTTTCAAACCCGCTAATTTCTTCAAGTAAGCTTGACCGTTCTTTTGAAAATCAGCTTTATGCGCTGGATCAATCTTACTAAAACGCGTGATTAATTGTTTAGTGAGTGTTGGCATGGTCTCTAAATCATACCATAAATGTTCATTGGCGCCATCTGTTCGTTTCATTAGTTTATTAACTGTGATCATTGTTTGCTGATCTGAATCCGAACTGGCTGCCACCTTGGATAACCACTGGTCGTAACCCAAACCGTTTTCAATCACAACATCGGCTTGGGCAACCTTCTTAGCATCTTGAGTTGTTGGTTCGTATGAATGGGGATCTAAACTAGGGCTGTTAATAATTGATGTTACTTGCCCGTGCTTGCCTAAGACCGCTTGCGCAGCTTCACCGTAGAAATCTAGTGACGAGACCACCTGAATACCCTTGGTAGTCTGTTTAGTCTGACCACAACCGGCAACCACCATTGCGACCATTAATAAAAGAGCGACTATGCCCAATCGTTTTTTATTCATCTCTTTCTCCTTTTTAAATCGTAATAGTTACGCTTTACTTGAATTATTTTACATGAGTCCGCCAGTTTGTCAATCTTTTTTCAGAAAAGAACGCCATCAAAAAATAGGAATTGTGACAAAATAATTCCTGTCACAACTCCTATTAGTCGATTACCAAATTTGTTCAACCTGACCATCTTGCGTTACAAAATAGCCTGCCCGTGGTGAATCTTCGTTAGGGGCGTAGCAATTAATTAAGTAGCCTTGTTGTGCATTACGTGTGATCAAGCCGTTATTTAAGTAAGATAAATGCGCTTGTGCTTGACCAACCTGTTGCATGACTAAGCGAATCGCTTGATTGCCATCCACAGTCGTTGTTGGTTGACTTGTTTGTGGTTGGTTAGTCGTTGCTGATGATTGGCTATTAGCTGATGACTGTGCGCTTGATTGTTGCGCACTTTGACTCTGAGTGGCCTGCGATTGACTCGTTTGACTACTTTGACTAGTTGTCGCTTGACTACTTTGTGTTGAAGCGGATTGACTGACTGTTGATGTCGAATCAGTTGCACTTGGTGTTTGACTACTTTGGCTCGTCACTTCAGAATCACTTGTTGATTCTGAAACAGATTCTTCTGATGATTGACTTTGTGCTTTCTTTGAATGACTTGTCTTTTTAACACTTGTCACTTTTGATTCAGATGAAGATGAGCTCTTTGCTTCTTGCTTTTGACCGCAAGCACTCAATAATAACAATCCTGAAACTAACACCGTACTCATTACAACTGATTTTTTCATCATAAACCCTCCACATTCTTTTTTAACTTAATTGTTGTGCCACTTGTTTGGCAATCACCATATCAGTTGGATACGGCGTATCGACACCACGCACCTTCTGATAGGCATCCGCCCCTTTAGCAGCCAATACAACAATGTCCCCTGGTTGGCTTTCTTCGATAGCTTGTTTAATCGCTGTTGCACGATCGATTTCAACCGTCGTGTCAACCTTATCTTGATCGATACCGGCTAAAATTTCTGCCGCAATGGCAGCTGGATCTTCATAACCCGGATCATCGGTCGTTAAAATCGCACGATCTGCATATTCGTTTAAGACTTGCGCAAAGCCTGCCCGTCTTGAAACCCCCTTATCGCCAGGACTCCCAACAACCACTAGTAACTTAGGTTGATTGTATTCCTTTTGAAGGAAGCTCAATAGTGCCTTCATACTAGCGTAATTGTGGGCATAATCCACGTAAACTTGACCATGACCTTCAACCGCTAGGGTTTCCATCCGGCCTGGAATCTGCAAACGACGAATGCCTTGTTGGGCAGCGATTAAATCAGCACCGCCTAAGGCTGCACCAATAATGGCCGCCGTCGCATTACTTTCGTTAAAATCGCCAATCAGCCGTAATTGATAATCTCCAGAAACGCCTAATTGAATCGCCTTTTTAGAAACGGCAGTTACTTTAAAGCGACTTTCAGCTAAAGTCATGGCTTGATTTTCAAAGCGGAAATCAATGTCCACTGGTTGTGCTGGTTGATAACTCGTGTCCGCAAATAAGTAGATATTTTCTGGTTCAGTTGTCGTTGTCGCTGCAGCGTACACATCACCGAAGTTTTGTGTTTGCGCGTTAATCACACAGTGCCGTGAATTAACGAGTAATTGCAATTTACAGTGTAAGTAATCTTCAAAGTTAGGATGTTCATTAGGACCAACATGATCGGGTGAAATGTTCAAGAAGAAACCGACATCAAATGTTAAACCGTAAACCCGATTTTTCTTATAGGCTTGTGATGACACTTCCATTACCAAGTGCGTCATGCCGTTTTCAACAGCCTGGCGCATATCGTGGAACAAGTCCAAACTTTCGGGCGTCGTTAAGTCTGACTTAAAACGGTCCTCAGGTTTAGGTCCCAGTACCCGATCAATTGTTGAAAAGAGTGCTGTTTTTTTGTTAGTGGCATCTTGTAAGATTGATTGTGTGAAGTAAGAAGCAGTCGTCTTCCCTTTAGTCCCCGTGTACGCCACGATGAAGAGGTCGTCTTGTGGATAATCGTAAAAGGCAGCTGACAAGACAGCCATCGCCTTTTGCACATTCGTCACGATTAACGCGTTCATCCCGTTACCTTCAACAATGGGTTGTTCTGCAACGTAAGTAACCGCGCCGGCTTCTTTAGCGTTCGTTAAGAATACGGGGCGGAAATTCCCTTTACAGAAAAAGAGGGTATCTGCTGTCACCTTACGTGAATCATAGGCAATCCCTGTCATATTCAAGTTTGAATCCCCGTTGAGGGCTACACTTTTTAGTAAATGATGCTCTTTTAAAATTAATGTACATGCATCCAATGTTAAAGCCATTTTCGTCCTCCTAGACTCATTATGAATTGGTTTAATTATAGCATATTCAAGCCTAAACCGATTGAATAATGCTGACAAATCGGCGTTATTATCACTAAAAAAAGAATGCTTAAACGATCGATTCTCGCTTAAGCATTCCTCTGATTTAATTAAAATAAATTAGTGAAAAATTCACGAACACCCGTACCGATTAAGACAAAGACATTAGCTTTTGGATCAGCCGTCTTGGTTTGTACTGTATATTGCGGTGTCGTCCCTAAGTAACGGTTTGTCACGCCCGCAATCTTCGGTGTCACTTTACCGATGACGGCTGCCTTCTTAACAGGAGCCGTTAGTTGGCGCTTTTGACCACCTTGAACCACTTGATACTCCCAATCAATATTAGCAACTTGTGTGCCTTTAGGAACCCACATTGCAATTGCTTGCGGTGTTTCAAGCGCGACTGTCTTCGTCCGACCATACTTCACATCAGCCGTTGCAAAAGGTTTGATGGTCGCCCCTTTTTTAACAAGTTGCGTTTGTTGCCAGTTATCAAAAACATATTGCATCACTTTATTGGTTTCAATAAAACGGCGCCCTTTGTCACTACCGTTAGCGTGCATTACAACGGTTAAAATCCGTTGGCCATCTTTAGTGGCCGTCCCGGTAAAACAATCGCCAGCTTTATCAGTTGTCCCGGTCTTCAAACCGTCGACAACGTAATCTTTGGGCGCATTATTTTGGCCTGGTAACATTAAGTTCCAAGTGGCCATCTTCGTTTCGTCGATTGTCTTAGGACCAAACGTAAAGGCCGTTTGTTTAGTTGTTTCTAACACTTCTGGGAAAGTCTTCAATAAGTGTTGGGCCACGATTGCGACTTCTGAAGCACTCATTTCGTTTTCCGCATCAGCGGCACTACCTGGATACGTCTCTCCTGTTAAATACTGGTTATTCAACCCTGAAACGGAATATAACTTAGCATCCTTAATGCCCCATTGACTGACTTGTTGGCGCATCAAATCAACGAAGTTCTTTTGTGAACCAGCCACTAAATTGGCTAGCATCATTGCTGCATCATTTGCTGAAGCAATCAACATCGCTTGATATAATTCACGAACGCTATACGCCTTATCAGCTTGAAGTGGGACGTTTGTTAACTCCTTGTCCTGGCTCAGCTTATAAATGGCAGCGTCTGGTTTAGTGGTTTGATCCCACTTCAACTTACCCTGTTTAATTTGATCTAAGACAATATAGGCGGTAATCATCTTGGTCATCGATGCAATCGGTAAGACTTGGTCAGCATTCTTTTCATACAAGACCTGTCCTGATTGGGGATCGATTGCAATTGCGGCGCTAGCGTCAACTTGCGGTGCGCTAGTGGCCGTAGCCGCTTGAACACCCTGTTGCGTTGCACTTGTCGCAATAGCCACCGGTGTCACTAATAAAAGGCCAGTCATTAAAACCTGTAATATTCTTTTAAACACAATGCTACTCCTTAACTGTTTTTAGCGGCGCCATTTTGAGGTTCAATCTGACGTCCTAGTTTTAAAGGTAAGTGTATCACAAAACTAGTCAGTTCTGGGGTGGAATCTGCATAAATATAACCGCCGTGTAAGGCGACAATACTTTGCGTGATCGCTAAACCGAGCCCCGTCCCACCGGTTTCTTGTGAACGTGATGCTTCCACGCGATAAAAACGATCGAATAATTGATTTAATGAGTCACTTGGAATTTGTTGCCCATCATTGGAGACTTTGATAATCGCTTCTTGACCAACCTTTTCGGCTGATAAAATGATTTGCTTGCCACCTTTGCCATACTTCAATGCATTGGCAATCAAATTATTGAAAACTCTGCCCAACTTTTCGGTGTCAGCTTCCATCATCAATGGTGCGGGTTGGCATTCTACCATAATCTGCATATTTTTCTTCTGTGCTTCTAATTCAAAGCTAGCCGCTAGTTGTTCTAGCATTTGTTCCATATCAAAAGTCGTTTTAGCAATCGGCGTTGAGGTTTGCCGGACTTTTGTGTATTCGAATAAGTCTTCAACTAAGACTTTCATTTGTTGGGCCTTCACATAAGCCGTGTGTGTGTACTTGGTTAATTCATCCTTGGTTTGATACTGATTATCTTCAATTAAACCTAGGTAACCAATGATGGACGTCAATGGTGTTCGTAAATCATGACTGACGTTGGTGATCAGTTCATCCTTACTCTTTTCAATTTTGCGTTCTTCTTCCATTGAGCGAACGGTGCTATCAACCAGTGTATTGACACTGTCAATCACGCGTTGCAAATCGCGATTAACCCGCAAATTGATGCGGTGTTCTAAGTGACCATCAGCGATGTAATGTAATTCACCAATAACGTGCCACATCTGCATTTGGTGATAGCGGCGAATTAAGCGCCAATAAACCACTAGCACATCCGCAATCCCCATCAAAATCACAAACCAGTTTTGCCAACTCCAGATGTGCCAACCATTAGGGCCAATCGCAATCGCATTTTTAATCATCCAAACGCCACCGCGCAATTGCGGATTATTAACGATTGCTTGTTGCAATAGGACCATAATTGATAAATTTAACAACAATAAAAGGATCACCGTAATGATCCCCTCAGCAAACAACTCACTCTTTTCTTTGGCAGTGAGTTGTACTTTTTTAAAATCTTGCCCGACTTGATATTCGTTCATTAGACCTCGACCTTATATCCAACACCCCAGACGGTTTCAATCACTTTCTCACCGTCGGTTGCTTCTTCGATTTTATCCCGTAAATGACTGACATGGACCATCACGGTTTTAGCTGACACGATACTTTCTTGCTTCCAAACCCGTTCAAAAATATCATCCGCTGAAAAGACCCGGTTTGGGTGGCTCGCTAAGAGATATAAAATTCCGAATTCAAGCGCCGTTAATTGAATTTGTTTGCCCGCAATCGTTGTCACTTCATGTGAATCACGCTTAATCACAAGTGGCCCCACTTCTAGAATGTCAGGCACTTCGTTTGTCACTTGTTGTTGGCTACGCCGCAATAATGATTTCACCCGTGCCATCACTTCAAGCGGATTGAATGGTTTAGACACATAATCATCCGCACCTGTGATAAGGCCTTGGATTTTATCCATATCCGTTGTTTTGGCAGAAACCACCAAAATCGGCACTTGTGAATCCTTACGGACCGCTTTGATAACTTCAATCCCGCTCATATTAGGCATCATGATATCTAAAATCATTAGGTCAATGCCCGGGTTAGTGGCAATTTTAGTCAAAGCTTCCTTGCCGGTAAAAGCTTGAATGGGTTCATAGCCTTCATTTTTCACATAAATACTGAGTAGTTCAACAATTTCTTTATCATCATCAACAATTAGAATTTTCATATTAATTACCTCATTTAATTTAAACACGTTTGAGTGATTCGCTATTATTGTAACAAAGAATCGGATTGGTAAGGGTAAAGAATTCTTTAAATCCACCCATAAAAAAGACGCCGGCGACAAAATTAAATTTGCCCCAGCGCCTTCATTTTAACATAGGTTTATCTTGCTGAATAATTAGGTGCTTCTTTTGTAATTTGAACATCATGTGGATGTGATTCTGTTAAACCAGCGTTTGAAATTTGAACAAATTGTGCATTGTCCTGTAAATCACGGAGGTTAGCAGCGCCAACATAGCCCATCCCTGAACGTAAACCACCAAGTAATTGGTAGATAACATCGCCAAGTGCACCTTTAGCAGCTACGCGACCTTCGATACCTTCTGGGACTAACTTGTTTGCTTCATTCACACCACTTTGGAAGTAACGATCTGATGAACCGTGTGACATGGCAGCCAAACTACCCATCCCACGATAAGTCTTGAAACGACGACCTTGATAGATTTCAAATTCGCCAGGTGCTTCGTCAGTACCGGCTAACATGCTACCAAGCATAACGGCATTACCACCGGCTGCAAGAGCTTTAACGATATCACCTGAATACTTAATGCCACCATCAGCGATAATTGTCTTACCATATTCACGGGCAACACTAGCAGCATCATAGATAGCTGTTAATTGTGGAACACCAACGCCGGCAACAATCCGAGTTGTACAGATTGAACCAGGGCCAATCCCAACTTTAACCACATCGACACCAGCATCATATAAGGCTTTTGTGCCTTCAGCTGTTGCGACGTTCCCAGCAATCAAGGTTGCTTCTGGGAAGCGAGCCCGGATTTCGGCAATTTTACGTAAAACACCAGCTGAATGACCATGCGCTGTATCAATGATAATGGCATCAGCACCAGCTTTTAATAGGGCTTCTGCACGGTCAAAAGTATCACTTGTGACACCGACAGCAGCAGCAACTAATAAGCGACCATATTGATCCTTAGCAGCCTTAGGGAATTCTTGCACTTTTTCAATATCTTTAATCGTGATTAAGCCGGCTAAGCGACCGTCGTCACCAACTAAAGGTAATTTTTCAATTCTGTTTTGTTGGAGGATTTGTTCAGCTTCTTCTAAAGAAGTGCCCACAGGTGCTGTTACAAGTGCTTCGTGAGTCATAACCGTTCCGATTTCAGCAGAGAAGTCAGAGATGAAGCGTAAATCACGGTTCGTAATAATCCCGACTAACTTAAGCTCATCAAGATTTGAAACGATTGGGACACCACTAATGCGGTATGTGCGCATCAAATCTTCAGCAGCACTAACAGGTTTGTCCGCTGTTAAATAAAACGGATCAATAATAACGCCATTTTCTGAACGTTTAACCTTCAATACTTCATCTGCTTGGCGTTCGATACTCATATTCTTATGAATAACCCCTAAACCACCTTGACGCGCCATAGCGATTGCCATTGGTGCTTCCGTAACGGTATCCATGCTGGCACTCATAATTGGTGTGTTCAACTTGATATTCTTAGCAAGTTGCACTCCTAGATCAACCTCATTTGGTAATACGTGGCTTTCCGCTGGTACTAATAAGACATCATCGAACGTAAACCCTTTTTTTGTAAATTTTGATTCCCATGCAGACATAATCTTCCTCCATTCATGAACTTAATCGGCCATCAATCAACTAAATGTTCGTATTAACCATCATGATTAACTGATTTAAAATTTGATAAAATATTAGCAGATTTTTCAGCAAAGGTCAATGGGCTCTTACTAAAAACTTATTTTACGATCAATTGTCTTTAAACAGTTTCCGAACATTCAAAATAAAGGTGCATATCATCAATCTTCGTTATACAATAGAAGTAACTTATTACAAAGGATGGATTGGCATGCAAGAACAACAACGGGTTTTAAATTTAACACGTAGCTATAATCTTCGCGAACTAGGTGGTTATCCAACCGTTGACGGTAAGACCGTTAAATGGCATAAATTACTGCGCTCAGGCAGTCTTAACGCACTAACCGCAACAGACATTGAGGACCTCCTAAATTACGGTGTTGCTTATGATGTTGACTTCCGTTCCCGTCATGAAATTAAGGTTGCCCCAGATCCATTTGACGACAGCCAATTAACTTATCATCGTCTTTCGGTATTTCCGTTTACCGATCAAGCAGACACCCCTAAAAAACCAGCGAAAAAGGGATTATTTCATCTCTTTAGTAAAAAAGAACCTGCTACACCCGAACGTTCAAGCATGGACAGAATGTACGAACAATTAGTCACAGACTCTCACGCACAAGCGGCTTACCGCGACCTCTTTACCGTATTATTGAATAACCACGGCAATGACGGTGCGGTCCTTTATCACTGCTCAGCTGGCAAAGATCGAACTGGGATTGGTACAATGCTCATCCTTAGCGCATTAGGCGTAGACTGGGCAACCATTGCGGATGATTTCGTCCTTTCAAACGAAGTCCTAGGTTTAACAACAACCGCGCCCACTCGCATCAGCAGCAATGACGCCCAAGTCGCCGCAATGAATGGCAAAAGCGTTTCAAAAGCCCATCTCGAACTCGTCAGAGAAACGATTGAACACCATTACGGCAATATGGACAACTACTTAGCCCAAGCAATGGCCCTCAAACCAGAAGAAATAGCACAATTAAAGAAGGACTACTTGGAATAGAGTGCCTTTCAAAGTGGTTATGTTCTGAGGATTAGCACAGTATCGTGAATAAGCGACACAGTCGATTATTTGCGGTACGGCGCTAAACGCAGGAACATACTTTGAATGGCACGTTTTAGATAGAGTGGCGAATTAGCGATGTAATCGCTAGTTTGACAATCGTCGTTAAGCGCAGAAATCTAGCTTCAATGGCACGTTTCAGCTAGAGTGCCCCCTTTCAAAGAGACACCAAAAGAGGTGCCCCCAAAATTAATTTTGGGGGCACCTCTTTTTACCGTTTTTAGAGCAATTACTGCTCTTCCATAAGTTAATTATGCGCGCTTTTTCATGTGATTACAAGACTGTTCTTTTCACAGCTAGCTTGCTACACTAGGTAAACAACTTTGTAAGGGGCTGATTGCATGACAACCGATTTCGAACAAGAACAAACCCACTTAACCACAATTTATCAACAACTAACGGCCACTTTAGCGGTCATCAACGATGCCCAATCACAGAATCATCAGGCCGGTAACACCATTAAGGCCCAGATCACCGGCGAAGCTAAACTCAACTTTGATTCATATGCCGATAACCTCGACACCTTTGCCGCCCTAGAAACTATCAATAAAGAAATCGATATGCTCAACCTCAAAACCGATTCATTGATTGCTAGAAAAGACGAAACGTTACGCCTTTTAGAACAACCCTACTTTGCCAAAATCACACTAACCTTCCCGGAAGAAATTGACAATGAGGACTTCTATCTCGGTTCAGCTAGTTATATCAATCAAGATGGCGAACCTGTTATTTTTGATTGGCGTTCACCAATCGCTGATGTTTATTATCAACAGACATTCGGCCCCACGAGTTACCAAGCTAACGGCCGCCAAATCCCGGTAACTTTAAATCAACGGCGCCAATTTCAAATTCAAGCTGACCAATTAATTGATTTCTTCGATACCCAAATCGCGATTGAAGACCCACTATTATTAGCAACGCTAAAAGAAGCTAAAACAACCCAAATGAGTGCCATTACCGCGACAATTCAAAAAGAACAAAATGCGATTATTCGCCAACAAACGACTGACCACCTCCTAATCGATGGCATTGCCGGCAGTGGTAAAACGTCCGTTATTTTTCAACGAATTGCCTATATCCTCTATCGGCAACGTAAGGAACTAGCGCTCAACGAAGTGTTGATGATTTCACCTAACCGTCTTTTTCAGGATTACATTGCCCAAGTTTTACCAGATCTTGGTGAACAAACACCGGTCAACCTCACTTTGCAACAACTATTAGCGCAGTTGCTGCCAGAAGAGTTGGCAGATCTTCCGATTGCAGCACAACCGGTTACCCTAGCTATTGACCAACTAACATTGCAAGCAAGCGACTTCCAGTCATTAAATAGCGGCTTACCCTTCACGATTGACGCCGCTACTAGTTATCAATTTTTCTTGAAGACGCCGGTGGATGCACCATTGGACAAACGCATTCAAGCCACCCAACAACAACTCACAAGTTATCTACAGGAACAATTAATAACAATCGCCAAAACCCCCACGACTTTAACGCGTTTAGAAAGCTTAACGGAAACCGAACAGCAACAAACCTTCGGACGCTTAATTCGCGAGGACGAACCATTAGCACCGCTCGCTTTAAAAATGGTCCGCTATGATTACCAAGATTTATCTGAGCAATTGTACGATTATCAGTGGTTGGCCTTTGAACAAATTATTGCGCGCCAATCAACTATGGATGCCGTAATTGCAGCACAAGTTTACAGTTATTTAACGCAGCGCGTTTTCCCAAAAGTTAAACAAGTCTTTATCGATGAAGTGCAAGACTATCACGCTAGCACATTACACCTTTTTAAACAGCTTTTCCCCAAGGCGCAATTCACCATCTTCGGTGATCAACATCAAAGTATTACACCTCATAAAATTCAATTCAGTAAACTGCCCGCGATTTTTCCTAATCTAAAAACCCAAGCATTGCGGACGAGTTACCGCTCATCCGGTGCGATTACCGCGTTATTCAGTCAGTTATTCCCTGACTTAACCGATGTTCACGCGGTCCAACCGCACGGTGTTCAACCAACTTATCTGAGTGCGACTAATGACGCGGACTACCTGGCGCAAATTCAAACGCAAATTGATCAACTGCCTACTGACCAAACATTAGCGATTATCACCCCCGCCGGTCAGTTTGATGAGCGCCTTTTAAAATTAAAAGATGTCCACCACTTATCCACAGAAACGACCACCCTCCCCGAAAGTGGTGCCTTCACATTACCATTAACACTCGCTAAAGGTTTGGAATTTGATAACGTCTTGTTATACGACTTAACCAATGACTACTACACTGAACCAACAGTAGGACGTAACCGCCTCTACACCGCTATTTCAAGAGCGACACACCGCTTAACGCTCAGCGCACTCGGCACCTTACCGAATGCATTAAATGCATAATCAAAAAATCCCGGTTCAGCCAATATAAAATGGCTGAACCGGGATTTTTTGGAGGCTTGAAACGTGTTCCTTCAGCCATATCCTTCCGGTTAGCTACGAATCACAAATGATCGACTTCGTCGCTCATTCGCAATCCACTGCTAATCCTCAGGATATAACCGGCTGAACTCACACTCTTATTCAAATACAAATTGATTGTTATACAATTCTGCGTAGAAGCCTTCTTGTGCTAGTAATTCTTGATGATTGCCTTCTTCGATAATTCGGCCATCTTTTAAAACGATAATCCGATCCGCATTTAAGATGGTTTTCAAACGATGGGCGATCACAAAACTAGTCCGACCCTGAATCACATTTTCCATTGCTTTTTGGATATGGCTTTCAGTCACCGTATCAACGTTACTTGTTGCTTCATCTAAAATCAAGAGCGCTGGATCCGTGATAATCGTCCGCGCAATACTGATCAATTGTTTTTGACCCGTACTAAAGACGTTGTCTTCTTCGCTAACCTTCGTTTGATAGCCATCTTCCAACGTCATGATGAAATCGTGAATGTGCGCTTGTTGCGCCGCTGCAATCACTTCATCATCAGTCGCATCTGGTTTCCCAAAGACGATGTTATCGCGAATCGTCCCTGCAAATAAGACTGATTCTTGAAGAACAATCCCCACGTGTGACCGCAATGTGTCTAAATCCATGTCACGGATATCAACGCCGTCAATCTTAACGGCGCCTTGATCCACATCATAGAACCGGTTCATCAAGTTCATGACCGTCGTCTTACCAGAGCCAGTTGGTCCAACCAACGCAATCATTTGGCCCTTATCAACCTCAATATTCACGTCGTGCAGGATTTGTTTGCCTGGTAAGTAACTAAAATCAACATGTTCCATCGTTACTGAACGTTCAATTCCGTTGAATTGTTGTCCATCAGTTGGACGAATTTCATCATCTTCATCAAAGACTTCGTTGACCCGGCGCGCACCGGTAATTGCCAATTGAATCATGCTGTAACTTGATGAGAGTTGCGCAATTTGATTATAGAATTGTTGTGAATATTGCACGAAAGTCACGACTAATCCTAAAGCAACGGATTTTTTGATATCCCCGTTGACCGCTAGCCAGCTCCCAAAGAAGATCACGATCGCCGTATTAACCAGTGACATCCCTTGCATCAATGGGAAAATCATCCCTGAATAAATTTGGCCTTTCAAGGTTGCTTTCCGGACACTTTCATTATGTTCAACAAAGCCGTCAATTGTTTCAGCTTGTAGGCTGTTGGTAATAATCACTTTTTGCCCTGTGATTTTTTCATTGATATAACCATTTAACTTACCCACTTCATCTTGTTGCACATTGACGTATTTTTGCGCTTTGTTGATAATGATCCACGCTAAAATAAACGAAATTGGCACTGACGCGATTGTAACCCACGCCAATTGGGTATCTTTTCTAAACATCATAATTAACAAACCAATCAACAAGGCCGTTCCCGACACTAATTGACTTAACACTTGGTTCATCGCGTTATAAATATTATCTAAATCACTCGTAAAACGGCTGAGGATATCGCCATCTGAATGACGATCAAAATATTTAATCTGCATCTTTTGTAATTTATTGAATAACCCAATCCGCATCCGGTTGGTCGATAACGCATTGACGCGTGAAAAAGCGGCGCTTGAGACAAAGGTTGCCGCTGAACTCAAGACATAAAAAAGGACTAACGACACAATGACATCAATAAAAGCATCTTTAGAAGCCCCACTGGTTGGTAAATGCTGGGCTTTTAAAACCTGAAACTTCGTGGCGTATTTAACCAGTTCATTCAGTGCATCCCCAATATATTCGGGCGCCTTGACTTGTAAATAAGTGGCAAAGACGGTCATCACAAGGATAATCGCAAAAGATGGTTTATAGCGTTTTAAATAATGGTAGAAAAAGACCATGGCACGTTTAAATTCTTTCATAATTTAGCCTCGCTTTCCCTTTTGAGTTTCGAAAATTTCGCGGTAAACAGCACTTGTTTCTAACAACTCATGATGCGTTCCGACACCGACTAGGCGACCTTCATCTAAAACCAAGATTCGATCAGCATTAACCACTGATGAAATCTTTTGGGCAATAATTAACGTCGTTGTATCGGCTAATTCTCGATCAAGGGCTTCTTTTACCAGTTTTTCAGAATGAGCATCCAGCGCACTCGTACTATCATCTAAGATTAAAATCTTAGGTTGGCCAATCACACCACGTGAAATTGAAAGGCGTTGTTTTTGCCCGCCTGAGAAGTTGGCACTGCGTTCTTCAACCGGTGCATCATACGTATCGGCTAATTTCTCGATGAATTCCTTGGCTTGCGCAATGCCAGTCGCGCGATCCATATCAGCCGTATCAGCGTCTTTTTTACCATGTTTCAAGTTCTGGGCAATCGTGCCTGAGAAAAGAATCGCTTTTTGAAGCACGAATGACACTGAATCGTGTAAGTTATGTTCGTTCAATTCCTTAATTGGGACCCCGCCAATACGAATTCCACCTTTTGTTGGATCGAATAAACGTGGAATCAATTGGGCCATCGTTGATTTACCAGCACCAGTTGCGCCGACAATCCCGATCATTTCACCCGCATTAATTTCAAAACTAATATCGTTCAACGTATCATGATCATCTTCTGGATAACGGAAGCTGACATGCTCAAAAGCCAGGGTCCCAGCTAAATCTTGATCTGGCACATCAGGGTACACAATGTCAGGATCTGTGGCGAGGATTTCTTGGAGTCGTTTCAACGAAACTGCCCCACGAGAAGCCATCATCATCATCATGCCGCCCATAATAATCGACATCATGATTTGCATTAAGTAGTTCATAAATGAGGCAATTGCGGCGATTGCTTCCGGATCTGTATCGACTAAGTTACCGACGAAATAGATTGAAGCAACAACTGCCAAGTTAGCGACCAACATAAATGAAGGAATCATCACTGAAAAGAGCATCCCGACAATTGCCGTATGTTTTTCTAATTGATCACTGGTTTTTGAAAAGCGATTAATTTCATTATCTTCTTGGACAAAGGACTTCACAATCCGCGTGCCCATTAAATTTTCTTTAGCGAGGTTGTTAATCTTATCGATTAAATTTTGAATCGCACCAAAGTGTTTCCCCATTGACCCCATTGATAAAAAGGTAATCACAAAAACGAGGACCACTAAGAGGATGATAATCCACCATAAGCTCGGAATTGAGTTCATCGCTAAAATGAAACTGCCGACAAATAGAATCGGAATCCGAACCAACGTTTGGAGAGACATCATAATCACATTTTGAATCTGGGTCATATCATTCGTTAAGCGCACCGAAAGATTCCCAACTGAGAATTTCTCAATGTTAGCAAATGAGAAAGTTTGAATCTTTCTAAAGGTCGTTTCCCGAATATCGGCAGTCATCCCTTGTGCGGTAATCGCAGACGTAATCGTATTGACTACCCCAGCAATTAAACCGACAACGGCAATCACGATGAGATAAATCCCAATTTGCATCACTTTATCTTGGTCGTCTTTCATAATACCTTCCAAAACGTTTTGTAATAGTTTTGGTTGCCATAGTGAAGACGCAACAGATATAATGGTGGCTAATATAGATAGGCTAAAAACGCCTAGATATGGCTTCAAGTGCTGTTTCAATAACGACATGCGCATCCCTCTTTTTCCTATAAGTTGATTAGCCTGTACAAGTCATGTACAGTATAATCGAACAGTGTTCGAGTTAATACTTTAACAAATTTTAAAAATAATTACAATTCTTTTTTCTGAAAAATAAAGGCGGTTTATTAAGATGGTTAAACAAACAATTTCAGCAGCCCAAATTACGGCCGCTGCCTTTGAAATTATGCAAACAGGCGGGACAGTTGAACAGCTCTCAATTCGTAAAATTGCGGCCAAGCTCCACATTGGTGTCGCGACTTTTTATTGGCACTTTGAAAACAAACAGGCCCTCCTTCAAGCAATGGCTGACGAGATTATCGCCGGGATTCAATTTCCACCAACGACGACGGCTATGCCTTGGACTGAACAAATCAAGCTGATCTTCAAAACAATTTATGCCACCTACCTTGAACAGCCTTACGCAGCCGAATTAATGTTGCGGACCGTCCCTGCGACCAAAATCCGCCTTAGTCTCATTAACCGCCTCTTACAAATCTTATTAGACGCCGGCTTCACACCCGAACAAAGTAATCTGGCGATCGAATCCATCGACCACTTCATGTCAGGTCTCTTCGCCGATATCGCGGGGGAAATTGAGATGAAGCAACGCGCACTCAGTCAAACGGATCCTTATCTCGCACAACTCCCGCTGAAGATGAAAACAATCGCTGCCGATAATCATTTTGACGCTTTTTTAAAAACGTTCGAACACCACCGGCAACAACAGCAACACTCCGCTGAAAAATTCATGTTGGGCTTAGATATTTTTCTCGCTGGCCTTGAACAACAACGCCATTCTTAACCACCAAAAAAGGACTTGAGACAAAAATAATTTTGTCTCAAGTCCTTTTTAATTACACTTCGTTATTTCGAATTACTAACCCGTACCAAAGTGCCATCACAGCGACAATCGTTACGATATACAATGGCAATCGACTGATTGCGCCTGTATGCAACAAACTCATGCCGTAAGTCAAAGCACTAATTGCAAGGTAATAACCAAAACTAAATAGCCCACTGGCAGTGCCAATCACCGCTTCATAACCGACTAATGCCAAGTTTAAAACAACTGGTAAAGTCGTATTTAACCCCCAAAAGACGATTAGAATTAAAATGACCATCAACAACAGCTGATCATAATAACTGGCAACCAACAATAACAGACTCCCTACTAAAGCAAGCACTAAGCCAATTTTAGCCATCATGACTGCCCCAAACTTGGGTGCGCCGTAATTGGTAGTCATTGCGCCTAAAATGCTAGCAGCGGCTAACACAAGGCCTAACCAGCCATATTGAACCGTGCTGAGATGGAAATGATTGATAAAGATAAACGGCGCTTCAGCATAATAACTGAATAGAATGCCGTTGATGCCGCTAATCACGGCCCCGTAAACCCAGACTTTTTTATCCGTTAGTAACCGTTTCGTCACTGCCCCGATATTGACCTGTGCCGGCACACCAGCTGGCCGCGTTTCTGGTAAACATGCACCCGCGTATAAAATCGCGCCAACCGCCATCATAATTAACACCGAGAAAACTTGGCGATAACCAAAATAGGTTTGGACAAGACCGCCAATCAACGGGCCTAAGGCTGGTGCAAGTGCCATGGCCGCACCAACTTTGGCAAATACTTGGGCCCCGCGCACACCACTGAAGGATTCACGCATAATGGTTTGTGTCACCACTGAACCAACACTCGCGCCAAAAGCCTGTACTAATCTCGCTAGAATTAACCAACTAAAATGACCGGCTAATAACAGGCCGCCATTACCAAACAGATAGACGCCGATGCCTAACAACATGGTTAGTCGTCGCCCAATCTGATCGGATAACCAACCCCAGAATAAAACACCAAAGGCAAAGGCCATAAAATAGGTGCTCATCGTCAATTGTGCCGTTTGCGCACTGACATGAAAGGCCTGACTAATCATTGGTAAGACAGGCGTAAAAATTGATTCGCTAATTTGTGGAAATCCCACCAATACAATCATTAATAGAATTGATGGACTTTTTTTTGAGACGTTTTTCATTTTAAAACTCCTAATTAATTTAATCTGCTGAAAAACGTCTTTAGTCACTTACGGTCGCACTTTGGATAAATTGTGAATAACTCATCTTCAACCCTCCTCATTTAATTTAGTTGACTTGTTAAACAATTCCTATCAATATATCAAAAAAACGTTGCAAGTACAAGACATAGAAAAAGAGGTCTCGAAGAGACCTCTTTAACGTGCTTTTCAGCATATATTTTTCCGGTTAGCTACGCCACGTAAATAAGCGACTTCGTCGTTTATTTACGCAGCTATGCTAATCCTTGAAATATCCCTATGCTGAAAACCACTCACTTTTTTTACCAGCTTGCTTTTTTGACACCTGGGATTTGGCCTTTGTGAGCTAATTCCCGGAAATTGATCCGGCTCATGCCGAATTTACGCATAAAACTTCTTGGTCGGCCATCAATTAAGTCCCGGTTACGTAGACGCACTGGACTTGAATCCTTTGGTAGTTCTGCTAAAGCAGCGTAGTTGCCTTCCGCTTTTAAAGTCGCGCGTAGATCCGCATATTTTGCGACCAATGCGCGTTGTTTTGCTAATTTTGCAATTTTTGATTTCTTAGCCATTAAATGGCCTCCTTCTATTATTAGTATTATTGCTATCTCCCTCAGAAAATAGCCTGATTAGACACCCAATTCAGCTATCCTATACCAAACTGACTCGAAATTCAATTAAAAAGACTTACAAAAAGTAACTGCATTCTAATTGCAACGATTTCGCTCCCCTATGCTATACTTTAACTAAGATTTCGCTCAGAAAGGAACTTCTATATGGCACAGAAAAATATTCTCCAGTACTTGCTCCTCGGTCTATTAAATCAGGCGCCCAAAACTGGATACGACCTCAAACGCGTTTTTGAAAATGAAATTGGTGAATTTTGGCAGGCCAAACACAGCCAAATCTATCCCGAACTAAAACGTCTTGAAACCGAAGCCCTAATTACCCATATCGAACTCATTTCTGGCACTAAACTCAAGAAGAAGCAATACACGATTACCCCTAGTGGTGTTAGCTATTTCAACGAGTGGCGCTACTCACCCACCAGTGAAATTCTCGCTAGCAAGGACGAATTCATCCTCAAACTCTATTTTATCGAATCAAAAAATGATCAACATTTACCTGCTATGTTTGCGGAACAAACAACCTTGCACACCGATAAGCTCACCCATTTATTGGCCCGCAAAGCGCTTGTCTTCCCTAACCAAGCAACGATTACTGCCAATTATGGCCACTATCTGATTTTAGAACATGCGATTAATCGTGAACAGGATTACCTAAACTGGCTTGCCACCGCTGATCACTAATCTTTTAATCCACCCTTAACAAATCTCAGATAAGTGCTATGCTATAAGAAGAAGTAAATCAAGTTAGGCTGTTTTTTCATTTGTATACGTTATAATAACGCGCTTGTACAGGTGGTCAGTTGACCAATTGTATGGGCGCTTTTTATTTTGACTAAACAACTTAGACTTTAACAAACACAGGAGGAACATTATTTTAAAGCGTAAGAATGTTGATAAAGTCGTCTTTATCCCCACGATGTTATTGTTCGGGATTGTCTCCGCATTTCTAATGTTAGGAGGTGACACACTCCAGCACTCTATTTCGCAATTATTGGACACGATGACGTCCCATTCCCAATGGCTCTACATAGGTATTTATATTATTAACTTCATCTTTTTAGTTTGGTTGGGCTGTAGTCACTATGGCCGGATTCGTTTGGGCCAACCTAACGAAAAACCTGAATATAACGATTTTCAATGGGGCAGCATGGTTTTTGCCACTGGGATTGATGCCAGCATCTTAATGCTCAGCACCACGGATCCACTCCAATACTTACAAAATCCACCATTTGGCGCTAAGCCCTTTTCAGCAGCGGCTTACCGCTACGCTAACGTCTGCGGTCAGTTTAACTGGGGACCAATGGCCTGGATGATTTTTGCCACCGCCACAATTGCGATTGGCTATGCACTCTATGTTAAGAATTTACGCGTTCAACGCTTGAGTGCCGCCATCGATTTATTAGAAGGCCCTCAAACTTACAAAAAGGTTCTCCGCCAACTCATCGACTTCATTGTCGTCTTCGGGATTATGGGCGGAATCGGCTCTTCAATTGGGATGGAAATCCCCGTCATTTCTAAAGTCCTTAGCACGATGACTGGTTTTTCAGATACTATCTGGTTAAAACTAGCCTTGTTCGTTGTTTTATTCATTCTCTTCACTTTAACCGTCTACGCTGGGTTAAATAAAGGGATCAAGAAACTGAGTGCTTGGCACATTTACACCGCGATTGGCTTTTTATTACTCGTTTTATTAATCGGCCCCACCCGTCATCTGATTGGTGCTGAAGGTCACAATCTTTTCCATCTATTTGGTAAATTTGGGCAACTCAGTTTAAACGCAACTGGTTCTGATAGCCATTTCGCCCAACACGAAATGCTCTTTTATTGGGGTTGGTGGTTATCTTACATGCCTGTGATGGGCTTGTTCATCGCCCGCATCTCTCGTGGCCGGACTATTCGCCAAGTGCTACTTGGGATGGCCACTTATGGTGCGCTTAGTTGTATGAGCTTTTACGCCATCCTCGGCGGTTACGCCCTCTTCTTACAAAGTTCCGGTCAAGTTGACCTTGTTACTTTATTGAACACACAAGGCCAAGCCGCCGTTATCGCGGCCGTCATTACGACACTTCCTTGGAAGATTGTCATGCTCGCGATTTTCTGTCTATCTTGTTTCATTTTCCTAGCCACAACCATTTCATCATCAGCCTTCATCGTTTCGTCATTTACTAGTCTTGAATTGAAGATTGGCGAACAACCTAACCGTTGGAATCGGATGGCTTGGGTTGTCATTTTCATTTTATTTTCACTCGGAATTGTGCTCGTCGGCAGTTTCCAAACCGTTCAAGCGGTTTGTGTGATTGCGGGCTTCCCACTGATTTTTGTCTGTGCATTGTTACTCGTTTCGATTTTCCATGCCGTCCATAACGGTGAAATTCCGATCGAAATTGAAAATGAAGAAACTTCTCATTTTCTGAAAAAAAAACTTACGCCAAAATTTTTTATGTGATACGGTTATATCTGTTAACTTTTCAGAAAGAAGGAAATTGATATGCCTACCAATAAAAAAGAAGGTATTATTTTTACAACATTAATGTGTTTCTCAATGGTACTTGGAATGAGTATCTATAACTTATTTTTACACGGGAGTTTTTCATTTGTCGCTTTAATCACCGGCTTGATTCCTGGGTTCATCGTAGCTTTCATCCTCGATGTTTTCGTGATCGGCGTACTCGCTAAAAAGATCGCATTCAGCTTACCACTTAATAAGGACAATAAATTAGTCATGATTTTAACAATTTCATGTTTGATGATTCTTGGTATGGTCACATGTATGTCACTCTTCGGTGTATTAATCGAAGGTGGGATTCCAAACGATCTCGGCGGTGCTTACAGACACGCTTGGGCAATGAACATTATCGTTGCCTTACCACTTCAATTAATCGTAGTGGGACCATTCTCACGTGCGATTCTTGGCAAAATCCAAGCAAACGCAGCAACTGCAGAAACAGCTGAATAAAAAAGAAAGTGTGTTTGAAACGGTTTGACGAGTGACACTAAGCGCAGAAGTCAGTTTCAATAAGCACATTTGAATAGTAAAAAGGCGTTAGGGCAAAATTACATCTGCCCTAACGCCTTTTTACTATTTTAATACCTTTTGAATGGCCGCTAATTCTTCAGGTGCAAACGTTAAGTTATCTAACGCGTGTACACTATCTTGAAGTTGACTCAATCTAGAAGCACCCACCAAGACACTCGCAACGGTTGGTTGTTGCAAGTTCCAAGCAAGCGCCATTTCAGCCAATGATTGACCACGTTGTTGCGCAATTTTGTTCAATTCTTGAACAGTGCTGATTGTTTGGTCGACCTTTTCAGGTGATAAGAATGGACTATCCGGACGGGCAGCACGTGAATCCGCTGGAATCCCATTTAAATAACGGTTCGTCAACATGCCTTGAGCTAATGGGCTAAACGTAATTGCGCCTAAACCTTCTTCAGCCAACACATCGGTTAAGCCATCTTCAATCCACCGATCCAACATATTGTAACGTGGTTGGTGAATAATAAATGGTGTGCCAAGTTCTCTAAAAATTTTGGTAATCGCTTTTGTTTGTTCAGCGGAATAATTGGAAATTCCGATATATAAAGCCTTCCCTTGATGGACTAATAAATCCAACGCCCGCGCCGTTTCTTCAATCGGCGTCTCAGGATCTGGTCGATGACTATAGAAAATATCGACATAATCTAATTGCATCCGTTGCAATGATTGGTCACAACTAGCGATTAAATTCTTTTTTGAACCCCATTCACCGTAAGGGCCGGGCCACATATAATAACCCGCCTTAGACGAAATAATCATTTCATCCCGGTATTGCTTCAAGTCTGAGTGCAAAATCCGACCAAAGTTTTCTTCCGCGCTACCGGCTGGTGGACCATAATTATTCGCTAAATCAAAATGTGTAATGCCCATATCAAAGGCCCCAAAAATAATTTCTTTTTGAGTAGCCACTTTATCTGTTTCACCAAAGTTATGCCATAACCCTAATGAAATTGCAGGTAATTTCAGCCCTGAATGGCCGACACGCCGGTAGATCATATCGTCATACCGCGTTGCTTTTGCGTTATACATGCTTAAACGCCCTCTTTATCTGTATTTTTATGCAATCGGTTACATAAGGTAGTATACCATTTTTTATCGAAATAAAAAAACATCTCTTATTAAAATTAAGAGATGCTCCTATATTTTTAAAAATACATACCAACAATCGTACCAGTTAGCATTGAAGCCATTGTAGCACCTAACAATAATTTCATAGTAAATTTCGCAACAACAGCACCTTGTTTCTTATCAATTGCTTTGATTGATCCTGAAATAATACCAATCGTTCCAAAATTTGCAAAACTAACTAGATAAGTCGAGATAATAGCCGTTGCTTTTGGACTCAATGAATGTGCGATCTGTGATAAATTACCCATTGCAACAAACTCATTTGTAATTAACTTCGTGGCCATTAAGCTTCCAACCTTAACAATATCGTCAGCTGGCACACCAATAACAAATGCGACAGGTGCAAATACCCAACCAATAATATCCGTGAAAGTGACATTAAAGAAAAAGCCAAATGTATTGTTTAAAAACGTTACTAATGATACAAATCCAATTAACATTGCTGCTACGGTTAAGGCAAGTTGAAAACCATCAACAATATAATTACCTAAAACTTGGAAGAATGGTTCCTTTTCAGTGGAGAGATGAGCTTCTATCGTTTTTTGATCCTCTACTTCTGGTTCATACGGATTAACAATACATGAAATAATAAGGGCTGAAAAAATATTTAAGAAAACAGCGACAACAACAAATTTACCGGGAACCATTTTCATATAAGAAGCCAACATTGCCGCACTTACCGCTGACATTGCGGATGCGCAGATTGTATATAAACGTTGTGGTGATAAATTAGGAATTCGTTCCTTAATTGTTAGAAAAACTTCAGGTTGCCCCAAAACAGCTGTTGAAACTGCAAAATAACTTTCTAATTCACCCATTCCTGATAATTTATTAATGCCTTTTCCTAACCATTTAATAATAAATGGTAAGACCTTAATATAGTTCAAAATGCCGACTAACGCCGAAATAAATACAATTGGCATCAATACGTTGAGGAAGAAGACTGAAGCGCCACTCTTAATTACAACGCCACCAAAAACAAAATCGACGCCACCTGCAGCTTGCCCCATTAACCAACTAAAGAAATTAGAAATACCTGCCAACACTTTAACCCCACCTGATGTATGTAAACACAGGAAGGAAATCACAAATTGGGTAACTAATAAAATACCAATTTGTTTATATCTAATTTTCTTTCGGTTGGAGCTGACTAACCAACCAATCGCAAATATAAAGACTAATCCGACTATCCCCATTAATATACTCATAATAACCTCCACTTTCAGTTATCTAGCCAAAGTTTTTCAATAACATCATTGCGCCCTCTTGATCAATTTGCTTAGGTGTATTTCCCGCAAAACGTTCATTAACGACACTTTCTATATTAGTTAGCAATTCATCATCTGAGATATTAAAATCAGTGAATGGCTTCATCCCAAGAACTTTATCTCTAAATTCACGATATTGAATAGCCGTAATTCTACCGATTTCGGTATCTGTTGGATCTGCGGGGTATTCAGCGCCCAAAATCAAACCAATTTCTTTTACTTTTTTACTTCTAACTGGTGCAATAAATTGAAGTACCCCAGGTAACGCATAAGCACAAGCCATTCCATGGGGCATATGGTACTTAGATCCAATCACATGTGCAACGGAATGACCAGCATGTGTCCCTGCATTATTTAGCATCCAACCACCAAGTGTAGCAGCGACCATCACACGTTCACGTGCTTCTCGATCCTGTCCATCTTCAATTACCTTAGGTAAGTATTTGACTAGTAAATACATAATTTTTTCGCAAATCGCATCTGTGACAGGGCTCGCTAAGGTTGATGTATAACCTTCTGCCGCGTGTGAAAATGCATCTAAGCCCGTTGCAATTGTCATCCCTTTAGGTAATGTCATTACTAATTCAGGGTTCAAAACGGCAAATTCACTAACTGCGTTATTCGCTAATACCGCTAATTTGGTCTGAGTTTCTGTATCCGTAACGATTAATGCATTCGATAATTCACTACCCGTACCAGAAGTTGTTGGTACTGCTATCAGTCCGGGGCAATCTTTTATTTCGTTACTTGCTGTGACGTATTCGCTAATTTTGCCACCATTTATACGAACGATATTAATTCCTCTAGCAACATCAATGGCACTGCCTCCACCAATTGCGATTAAGCTATCACAATCATGCGCTTTAAAGAATTCAGCCCCCTCATCCACCACAGTTGTTGGCGGATCAGAAACGACTTTATCATAGACAGAGAATTGAATATTGTTCTCCGTCAATTTAACTTGCAATCTTTTTACAATTGCAACTTCTTTTAAAAAACTATCCATAACAATTAATGGCCTTTTATATTGTGTTTCTTTCAAAATACCCAAAATCGTTTTAGGTAAATCATCGGTTACTAATACTTTGGTCTTTTGAACTAATTTATAATCCATTTTATCCTCCTAAATTCTCTCACCGTATAACAATTGGCTAAATAATTGGCTTAAATATTGAATTGCTAGTCCTGTTGTTAATGCCGTCAGAATTGTGATTGCGCCAAACCGACCACCCAATAAAACACCAGCAATAATCAAAACAACATCCATTGTTATTTTCGAACGGCGAATACTCCAGCCTGTTTTGTCCCGGAGCGTTAACATTAATCCGTTAAAAGGATCGACACCGATGTTACTAGCAACAAATAGGCTAATCCCTAGATAATATAAAGAACAACCAACTAGACCAGCTAACCCTCGTATCCATAGCGTATTACCTACAAAAACGACAGTATACAGATAACTACCTATGCTGATAAAAAAGCCATAGGGTACAAGATAGATAAGTGTTCCGACATTAATATATTTCCGTCCAAAGAAAAACAAAATAATGATCAATCCAATATTAATATAATTGGAAACCACGCCTAACTGCGCATGTGAAAGCTGAGCAGCTTGTCGAATACCATCATAAATAATTCCGACCGGATCATTACCTAGTTGTGTGTTGTTATTAATCGCTACTCCAACACAGACTAAAAATACACCAATGATCGCAGTTGCCATTTTCTTTAGCGATACCGTCTTAAAACTTGTCCATATTATTTTCAATTTTTATAAGCCAACTTCTGCAGCAGCCTTATCTGCTCTTTCACAGAATTCACGCACCTTATCGATATCTTTTTCCATATGACCGCCATCATATTTAATACTTGTCTTTGTTAATGAATCAACGCCATAAGGTTTAATTTCCTTAATACACTCTTCAACATTATCTGGTCCTAAGCCGCCAGCAATAATAACTGGAATATTTACATTAGCAACAATTGCCGCATCAATTGACCAGTCATGTGTTAATCCACTAGCACCAATTCCTGTATCTGCAGCTAAACCAGAATCTGTTAATAAGTAATCTGAGAATTTTGCATATTCTTTAGCACGTTCCACTGCTTCCGGTCCATCTACTAAAACGGCTTGCATTAATTCTGTTTCCGGGCAAACCGCTCTCAATTGATCTCTAAACGCTTGATCTGCAGTATATTCCATCCCAGCAATGTGCAGGATATCTGGACGAACCCGTTTCGCAATATCTAACATTTCTTTAGGATCTTTGTTCAACATGATTGCCACTGTTACAACGCCACGTCTTTTGGCTTCAGCAAAAATTTTATCAACAGTTTCTAATGGCACTCGATGCGCTGGTACACCACCATCTTGCATTGGTACAAGCCCAATATGATCGGCACCTGCCTCCATCGTTTTTACGCTTTCATCATAAGTAATAAGTGAATAAATTTGTTTTTTAATCATTAGTAAATCCTCCAAAAATTAATTTTTTACTGCTTGTCGACAACGATCAATAACATTTTGCGCAGTTAAATGTGATGAAACGGCTGAAGCACTTCCCACCGTAATACTTGAAGCAGCTTGTGCATATTGACCAATCTCTTTTAAAGAAGCCTTTTTCCCAAAGTGATAATATGCCCAAGCAATGGTTGCCATGCTACAATCTCCCGCACCATTACAACTAATAATTGGCACTTTAATAATCGGCACTAATACTGTTTGCCTTTCATCTGCGCATAGAATGCCATGTGCACCGAGCGAGATAAAGACATGACGGATTCCTTGGTTAACTAAATATTCTGCTGCCATTTTAGCTGAGCTTTCATCGGATATTTTAATTCCAGTTAGCAGTTCGGCTTCCATCTCATTGGGTTTAAACGTATCAATTTTATTTAAAGCGTTTTCAAAACGACGTGCTTTAGCAACTGAAACCGGATCAACATACATCGGCACTTTCAAATGATCTGCCAACCATTCAATTGATTCTTGTGGAATATTAGCATCTACAATACATAAAGTAGCCTGATTAATTACCGCTAATCGTTCCTTTAAAAAATCAGGAGTAATATTATTAACGATACTCATATCATTAATTGCCGCTAACATGTCTCCTGAGCCATCAGTTACATAAAGATAAGTTGAACTATTAGCGCCTTTAATTTCGGCTGCGTAATCTAAATTGATTTTATTTGTTTCACATTCTTGATGTAATATTGCGCCATATTGATCGTCCCCGTAAACCGTCATCAGATATGTTGGCACCCCTAAATTAGCTAGATTATGTGCAATATTTTGTCCAACACCACCAACGGACAGGTTAACTTCACCAGGATTAGAATCACGTTCAATAAAATCTTTACCTGGCATACCCGCAATATCCATATTCAAACCGCCAACGACTACAACATATTTATCTTCCATTTTGACACCTCCGTCTCTTTATCTCCTGTATGCAAATTCATTATAAAGCGCTTGCAACGTTTTGTAAACACTTTTTTATAAAATAAACTTTTGTTTATTAAAATTGACCTGCAGTAGTTAATAACCTATACTTAAGCTACTTACTAATTAGATGGGGACTGGATTAGCATGACAAAACGCGAAGAAGAAATTTTAAAAATAATTAAAGAAAATCCATTAATTTCACAACAAGAACTGGCCGATAAATTCGGTTTAACAAGATCTGGCGTTGCTGCCCATATTTTTAACCTCACCAAAAAAGGTTACATTGCCGGCAAAGGTTATATTATTAACGAGCCAAATTTTGTAACCGTTATTGGTGGCGTTAATATTGATATCCTAGGATTAACCGATACAACACTTATTCAGCAAAATTCTAATCCGGGGCATATCACTTTTTCTTTAGGTGGAGCTGGTTATAATATTGCCCATAATTTAACAAAACTTGCAGTGCCAAATTATTTTATTACGGTTTATGGTGATGACCTGAATGGGCAAAAATTTGAAGAAGATGCTCAAAAAAATCATCTCGCTATCCAGCATTCAAAAAAAATACCTGATAAAAGTACATCTTCTTATCTTTACGTCAATGATCCAGATGGCACTCTGAATGTAGGTGTCGATGACATGGGAATTTATGATGATATCACACCCGATTTCCTTAGCGAGCGACTAGCCACAATCAATACTTCAGCTTACTGTATTATTGATACTAACCTACCTGAAAAGACAATCGACTGGCTATTTGACAATTGCAAAGTACCTATTTTTGTTAAAACTGTTTCACTCAATAAAAGTTATAAATTACAAAACGTACTTTCTAAAATAGATACATTAATGACAACTGATAAAGAACTTGCAATGCTGACTAACTCATCTGTGACTGATGCTAAAACTGCTGAAAAAAGTGCCAAAAAGCTACTAAAAAAAGGCATAGAACATATTTATGTTCTAATGCCTCATACTGGATTATTTTATATTGATAATCGAAACACTAAATTAATCGCTGGTATTCCAATCAAGCGTGTTAACAATAATGGCGCCAGTGCCGCGTTAACAGCCGCAGTAGTTGATAGCCGCTTAAACAACCTAGGTTGGGAAAAAACAACACAGATTGCTTACACCGCTGCCCTAATTTGTATGGAAAGCGCCAAAAGTGTTAACCCATTATTGTCAAAAGATTATCTTCTTAAGACCGTAACCCGTTACTTAGAAAGTTAGCCAATCGTCCGCAACGCATCTTCAACTAGCCCCCAGAATTTAGCGTGGTCTAGTTTAACAGCGACTGATGTTTGACAATCTTCGGGGATTGGATAGCTGAAATCAGCGACGGTCATCCCACGTGTTAACGTCCCGTTGAGTTCAATATCAACTGGGACTTTTTTAGTAGTCATAACGGTTGGATCAATCACATAGGCTACCGCACATGGATCATGAACGGGAGGGGCATCGAAGTTTTGGCCCTTCTTATACATATCGCGGAAGAAAGCCAATAGGTCAACAACAAATGCCGATGTTTCAGTGTGAATGGCTTTAATTTCTGACACAATATCAGGTGTCGCTAAGGCTTGATGCGTTAAGTCTAGACCCACCATCGTCACTTGCCAGCCCGCATTGAAGACAATCTTAGCGGCTTCAGGATCAAACTTAATGTTAAATTCAGCAACAGCACTCGCATTGGCTTCGTGGTAACCGCCACCCATGAGGACTACTTCTTTAACCCGGTCGATAATTTTAGGTTCTTTGCGCGCTGCCATCGCGATATTCGTTAAAGCACCAGTTGGCACCAACGTAATTGTTTTAGCTGGATGACTCATAATTAAATCGATGATTAAATCGACTGCGTGAATTTTTTCAAGTTCAACAGTGGGTTTTGGCAAAACAACGCCGTCTAGGCCAGATTCACCGTGAATATCTGCGGCGACCTTAATTTCTTCAATCAAGGGGCGTGAACACCCTGCGGCAATTGGCACATCATGCATACCAATCATCGTCGCAACAGCTAATGCATTGCGTGTTACCTTAGTTAACGTTTGATTAGCAGCAACTGTCGTAACGGCTAGCAAATCAATTTCAGGATTCCCGTGAGCAAGCATCATTGCGACTGCGTCATCATGCCCTGGATCACAATCGAGAATTATTTTCTTCGTCATTATTAATACCTCCACTTTAAATAACTATCGTGTACATTATCACTATAACGGTGAAGCGCTTACTTGTCAAATCACTATTGGATTTCCTAATAAAAAATCAGCTAAATCACAAGCAATTAATAACAAGCATCTAAAAAACAGCTCACCAAAATTGGTGAACTGTTTTGCATTAAACATTAATTAAAAAACTTTATTATTTTGCTGCACGTTTAACGTATGTGCCTTCTTGGGTGTTAATTTCTAAGACTTCATCAGCACTGATGAAATCAGGCACACTAACCACTAAGCCTGTTTCCATTGTTGCTGGTTTACCAGAACCTGTAACTGTTGCCCCTTTAATAGAAGGTTGTGTTTCAACAACGCGTAAGTTAACAGTTGTTGGTAACGTAACACCGATGACTTCTGAACCGAAGAATTGAATCTTGCAGTTCATGTTTTCTAATAGGTATTTCAATTCTGCTTCAATGGCTGAAGTTTGAATTTCATATTGTTCATATGTTTCAAGATCCATGAAGAAAGCCACGTTATCTTGTGTATATAAATATTGAACATCTTTAGTGTCAATCATTGCTTGTTCAACTTTAACTTCTGGGCGCATTGTTGTTTCAACAATTGAACCAGTCCGTAAGTCACGCAATTTCACACGCATAACAGTATTACCCTTACCTGGTTTGTGGTGATTTGCTTCCAAAACTTTAATTAATTTGCCGTCTTGTTCAAACGTCATACCTGCTCTAAGATTTACTGCTTCAATCATATTATTAATCTCCTTTGTTAAAAAAGTACTCACTTATAACTTTACCAAATGAAAGCCGTTTAATCTAGCTAATCTGGTAGTTTAATTTACTCAATATCTAATTTTTGAACAGTTTCACTTGATTTTGGCGTGTAGTGCTGATACATCTTCGTCACTGGCACCGTTGGCAAGCCTTTTTGACTCAGATAAATAGTTGGTTTTAAATATTTTTTGTTAGCCGGTTGTTTTAATTGATAAGTTTCAATCTTCAATGGATTTTTAACTTTTCCTTGATCTTGACCATTAAATTGAACTTTAGAAAGTGGCAAACTGATGGTTGCTTGATCTACTTTGAAATAAGCACGGTCTTGCTGACTCCCTAAATATTGAACTGACTGATTATCTGTCTTCTTATAGAAGCGATTAATCTGTTTCATACTATGTTGGTCAACGAGTTTAACGGTTGGTTGATCCGTCTTAAATAGGTTCAGCCCGTCTAAATCAGCCCGAACACTTTGCGCACTCATCATTAACCAGACAATCACGACAATACTGATAAAATAAACAATGTGTAAGCTTAAACTGCTAGCAGCATGAGATAAATTAAAAGTATAGCGATCTTCAAGTTCCTTATCCATAACTTGGCGTTTAATCTGGAAAGCAATTAATTTATATGAAACATACCAGATAATCAATGCGACCACCGTTGAGCCTAAGGCCATCAAGATTGTCTTATTAAGAATTTCCGAATCCGTCATTAACGGGTTAAAACCACTTACGATTTTAGCGGTGACACTTCCGAGAACGAGAATGACCACCATTTGTAAAACAAAAAAACGCGTTCTAATGCTTTTACTGATTGCGGTTGGTGTAACTGTTGCCGTTTGTTTCTTCATGCGTGTATCCTCCCTTATTAAGCTACCTATATTTTAGCATAATCACCCTATGAAAGGCGCTTAAAAGTCAACGGCTTAAATCAAAGAAAGCACTTTCCTTCTCTGCTTCTTTTCAATATGATACGCTTGAAGTAATCAAATGGAGGTGTTTCTATGTTATATCCAGATAGTTTAACGCAGTTACTCACAGATTCAAGTCAGCCTGTTGTTTCATTATTCATTAACTTAGATACAGGTGGTCAAGCACTCAGCGCCAACAAAATTAAACTGAATAGTTATGCTAAACAGATTCGTGACCAACTACTTGCCAATCATCCCAATCAAACTCGCCTTTTAAAACAAGTTGAAGCCTGCTTATCGATTGCCCCCCAAGAACTCGCTCATGTGCAATCAATTGCCTTCTATATTACTGAGAATAAATGCTACCATCTTATTTTGCATTATCCAATTAATACCGAATACTTCACAATCGATGCCCATCCCGACTTACGGCCATTAAGTTCAGAACTAGCGCTTAGTTTAAATGGCACGATTTTAAACCTCAACAAAACGAGCTTCAGTCTTAAAACCATTCAACAAAACGTGATTCGCGACTATCCAATACCAGCCGATGCACCAACCACAATTGAAGAAGGCATTGGTACCGACCGTAAAGGTGAAGTGGTCCAAGGCTTCTCGAGTCCGACCCATAGTTATGTGGTCAAGGATAACGAGCAACTCATCGACCAAACCAACTATTTCCGTGTAATTGATCGCTATCTCACCGAACTACTGCCACAAAAAGCCCCAATTTATGTGGTGACTTTGCCGGGTAATCTCAATCTCTTCAAAGAACTAGCAACAAATGTTAATTACCAATTAGACCAAACCATTCAGACTTCCCCAGAATCACTGACGGATGATGAGTTACTAACCACCTTACTAAAAGATGGTCGCCAAAGATTACGGCAAGAAGCACTTGCCTTAGCAGAATGGGCAACTAACACTTATCATAGTGACCCTGAGTTGGGAAATCCCGATATTATTTTATCGCGGATCAATAATCGTCAATTAACCGCACTAATTGTCCCAACCGCACTGACGCCATCTTCAACCATTAGCGCTGATCAGATACCAGTTCTCAACAGCTTATTGGTTGCCGCGGTTAAAACCGGCCTTGCACTCTATCCCGTACCAGTTGAAAACTTGCCAACTGGCTTAATTGCACTTGGCTTCTAATCAATGTCTTCCCTTTACACGTGCCAATACAACAACGTATATTCAAGCGTTGTCGTACTGGTACGTGTTTTTTGGTTGGCAAATACCTGATCCAAATAAGTGCTTAGCAATGCTTGCGGCACTTCCGCATAATATGCTTCTAAAAATGCCCGGTCAAAAGTCTCGGTTGTTTGATATTGAAACTTTTGTTGCCGCACTTGATAGCCAGCACTTGTTAACAGTTTGACCACAGCGGGAATAATCGTTGGCTCGATATTGGGGTTTTCTTCAGCAATCCCAAAGTGTTGTTCCAGTGGTGCAAATAAATCATCTGTATTCTGTGTTAACCGTAAAAAGCCACACCACTGCCGACTTTTTTGCGTAATTGCAAGCAAGGTTTCGTCCGCCGTTACCGCAGGATTGAGCGCCATCCAGACTAAATCATAACTTTGATCTGGGGTTTGTTGGCTAAAGTCGGCTACCGATTGTTGTCGATAAGTCACCGGTCGTGGCTTTGCTAGCACTTGGTTTTCCACCTGTGCATAACGTAACATCTGTTCTGAGATATCCACAATTGTGTATTGTTGACTATTTTGCGCGAGCAATGCTAGGTACCGGCCGCTACCACCGCCTAAATCGACAACCGAATTGGTTGGCAACAAACGCTGTTCTGTTAAAAATTTTTCAATATCGGTCACAATCGGCACTTGCGATTCCTTTTGAATTTGATAGTATTCCGCCGCAAAATTATCCCAAAATTCAGCTACTTCATCCATGCGCTTATCCCACTTTCTTCTATATAATTGCATTTAGCTTACCATAATTACCACCCAAAAAGGCGTTGAGACAATGATCCTTTGTCCCAACGCCTTTTAATATTCTATTAACGGACCACTAATACTGGTACCGGTGCATATTTAGCCATATAGGCTGCTTGGCTCCCGAAATATTTCGCGATGCCTTCTTTTGCTTTTGAGCCGATAATCAATAAATCGGGTTGGACCTTTGGAATCACTTCTTTAATGATCACTTCGCCTGGTTCACCTTCAGCGATTACTGCTCTGACGTTTTTGACCCCTTCAGCCCGCGCTTGTTCCTGATAATCTAAAACATGTTTTTCCAAATCATTATATTGACCGTGGATATAATCTTTATTCAAAGCCTGGTAGACATTCAACTCATCATTTTCCAGCACCGATACAATAACTAATTCTAAATCATCCTTAACGGCCCGTTTAATCGCATATTCAAAGGCTAATAGCGCATCTGCTGAATCATCCACGCCGACTAATACCCGTCTCATATTTAAAATTGACATCTTAACCCCTCCTCAAATTATTCCGCAGCTTGAGCCGCGAGTTGCTGTTCAAATCGTTGATTACCTTTATATAATTCAACAATCATCCAGACCAATAGGGCTAAAACAGCTGCGATTAGGACATAGGCGATATGATCCGCTAATGCTAATTGAGCCGCTGTTGCGTGATCGCCGAAGAAAGCTTCGATTTGACCAGGTAAGCCCAACATATTTAAGTAAGTTAAACCAATGACGGACAACCAGCCCAATACGCGAATCACGAGTGAGTTTTTGAACCGATCACCCATTTCAACCCGACTATCGGTAAACATCAATAACGGTAACATTGAAAATGGTAGGGCAAAAGCTAGAAAAACTTGAGAATTATTCATCAACGTATTCAAAGCTTGATGTTCTTCCAATGGTGGCTTGTTGCTAGTCATCATGACACAAATTAATACGGGAATCACTGATAACAAGCGTGTTACTAACCGCCGTAACCAAAGTGGCATCCGTAAATGAACGAAACCTTCCATGATCACTTGGCCAGTTAAAGTCCCAGTAATCGTTGAGTTTTGACCAGAAGCTAACAAGGCTACTGCGAATAAGGTGGATAGAATCCCAGTCCGCGCAACACTGGCTAAAATCCCGTTGCTCATTGTTGATGTATCAGATAAAGCTTCAAATAATCCGAAGAATGACGGATCTTTGACCGCCCCCGTTTTGAAGACGGCAACGCCCATGATCAACAAGAGCGCGTTAACGAAAAAGGCCATCGTCAATTGAATATTTGAATCCCATGTTGAAAAACGAACGGTTTGCGCAACTTGTTCTTCATTGTTGCGATCAATCTTCCGCGTTTGTGAAATAGCAGAATGGAGGTAGAGGTTATGTGGCATCACTGTAGCACCGATAATACCTAACGCCCCTGTTAGTGGCGACATCCCACCGACATTGGGCGTCGTTGCGAATGTTTTAGCAGTTGGCACTAACCCAACAATTACCCCTGCCCAATCAGGATTTGATAAGGCCACTTCATAAGCAAAGACCACGAAAATGACGACGATTAACGCCACAACAATTGCTTCAATTTTTCTAAAACCAACTTTTGTTAATAATAATAATAGCATGACATCTAAAATCGTAATAAAGACCGCGATCACTAACGGAATATTAAACAACAAGTACAGCGCAATTGCCGCCCCAATAACTTCCGCAATATCGGTTGCCATAATAGCTAGTTCCGTTAAAATCCATAACACGATCCCCAACGATTTACTGGTTCGCGCTCTGATTGCTTGTGCCAAGTCCATTTGAGTTACAATGCCTAACTTAGCCGCCATATATTGTAACAACATCGCGATTAAACTAGACACCAAAATCACAGACATTAACAGGTATTGGAAACTCTGACCACCTGTAATTGAAGTTGACCAATTACCTGGATCCATATACCCCACTGCCACTAATGCACCTGGTCCTGAATAGGCCAACAATGTTTTCCAAAATGTTTTGCCCTCAGGTACTTCAACTGTCCCATTAATTTCTTCCAGAGATGGCCCGTTAGCATATTCAATCAACTTATGCTTTTTGGGTCCCTTAACTTTATTCATCACACACACTCCCTTTATTTATTCCTTGTAACACGTTTATTGTACACCGATTTAATTTAAAGTAAATAAAAAGTTAGCAAAGCCTAACTTTTTATTATGCTTAACCACATTAAAAAAGCAGCCCCCACTAAAGGAGACTGCCCGTTATTAATCTTTAATCATCTAACTCAGTATCGACCACTTCACCAGTCGTGGCATCGATCTTTACCTGCATCTTTTGGTGCTTTTGATGGCCTTCAATTTCCCAATAAACAACGCCATCATCTTTTTCAAGGGTCGCCTCTAAGACGTCGCCATCAAAATAGTGTTGGGCTTTTTTCTGGGCAGCTTCAAGCGTCATTAACGATTTGAAATCAAACCGCTCTTTTTGACGAGCCACACCATGTTGTTCATCAGTATCTAAGGTTTCTTTCGTTAAATGGCTGATATCACCTGTTTGACTATCAATCTGCATTTCTAGTTCTTCAGTATCACTCAAACCCGTCAAGTGATAAACCGTTTTGTTCAGTTGCTTTTTTAGCTGCAATTCTGAAATATCCGCGTTTGGATACTGCTGTTTAAACAACTCACGTGCCTTTTCAAGACTCACTTTCGGTTGGAGCTTAGTTGGTGTTTGTTGCTTAACCGTGGTCGCTTTTTTAGTTGATGCTGTTTGCTTAGCTTGTTGATTTGAGCAACCCGCTAGCAACGCAATGGTTAATAAACCGATAAGTAGGGGGGATTTTTTCATGATCAAACCTCGCTTTACTTTAGTATGCTTAATTATAACATTTTTCTAATCAAAAAAATGGTTTGCCACCTCCGTGACAAACCATTTGATTAGATTTTTTTATGGGGATTCACCTGCAAAATTAATAAGGTTACAAGTAAAAAGACGGCTGATAAAATAATTGTCCGTTCACCCAATAGTGAGACACAAAGACCGGTCATTACTGCACCTAATGTAAAGCTAATAATGATTCTTATAATTTCCCAAGCTTTATCAAGAGCTTGGGTATTCTTTTTAAAAATACCATCGTAGAGACTTTCTGCAAGTGTTCGGACGTTCCCAGTCATCATCAATGAAGTGAATGGTCCCCCATTTAATTCCCGGAATTCTTGTAACTGTGCGGCGGCAATCATCGACACTGATGCGCTCGCCAACAAGTCTGGAATATATGGTGAGATTCCGGCAATCACCGTTAAAACGGCAATTTCAACGCCTAAGATCAATCGTTGCCGCTTATTAATGGAATCAGCTTCCTTGAAATGATGCTGCACAACCCGCGTTAAAATCGTTCCCAACATAAAAGCTAGGATAGGGGTAATGTGTTGCATTAATACCGCCCATTTCATTTGACCAATATGCGTCCCCAACAAAATTAAGTTCCCCGTTTGTAAGCCGGCAAAGACTTGTCCGTGTACTAAAAAAGTATAGGAATCAAAGCCCCCTGCGGCAGCTAATAACCCACCGTATAGTATTTTGTCGCTTATTGCCATCTTCTCTGTCATGAATTCATTCGACTCCTCAAATTAACTATAAGTATTAACTTTATCGGAAAATATGAAGGTCGTCTACTACTTCATTCAAATTTCCAAAACAAAAACGCTCTCAATGAGAAATCTCTCAAAAAAGGGCGGTCTAAACACATTTAGACCGCCCTTTTATCCTGCTTTAATTTTCAGATTCGCCACTGAAACCAGCTAACTGACTGGAATAAATTAGGAGTCTTGTCGCATAACTGGGATGATCATTATTTTCAGCAACAACGTCTTTTAGATCACTCAAGTTATCCGTGATAATACCGTCGACCTCGGTTAATAACAAGCGTTGCATCACATCAGAATCGTTCACCGTCCATGCATAAACCGCTTGTTTCTTGGCATGTGCTTGATCAATAAAGGCCGTGTTCAAGGTTGTGGCTTCCATCGTATAGGCATTGGCCGGCGTTTCTGGAAAACTGATGTTATACGGCAAGATAAAACTAACAAATAAGCGCGGTGCTTGTTTCTTCAATGCCGCTACGACTGGATAGCTCAACGAATGGATACGATCGCCATTTTTCAATAGCCGTTGCTGGTAACGTTTGATAAAGTTAGTCATCATCTGTGGGCTATCTTGAGGCGAAACTTTGATTTCAACCAATAATCATTGGTGCGCCTTTTCCGCAGCAGTCAGATACTGGTCGAAACTTGGTATTTTTGCTGAATAACCATTCTCGCGAACCGTTAATGCCGTCAATTCGGCTAGTGTTAACTCATGAACGGTCCGATTAACGCCGGTTAATTCTTCGAGATTGTTATCGTGCATCACGACGAATTGATGATCCTTCGTCTCTTGAATATCCATTTCCACATAGTCTGGTTTTTCACGCGCTGTTTTTTGGAGGGCCGGAATCGTATTTTGAACGCCATTGCCGTCATCAACACCCCGGTGGGAAATCAAAGCTGGTCTGTTGTCCATCGCACCTTCTAAATAAGCATAATCGTATAAGGCGACACCAGCGGCAACTAAAATCAACAATAACATCGCTGCGCCTTGACGCATTCGTATTCTCAGTGACCGCTGTTTTAAAATCACTTTAACGCGTGTTTCACTCGGCACCAGATAACCTGCCTGTTTTAAGATCAGTTGTAAAATCATCACAATACTCATCGCTAACAATATCTGACTGATAATTTCTAGGATAAAAAGATTTAAAATTGCTAACAAGAGTGCATAATGCGGTAAATTTTGATCGTAATATCGTTGTAGATTAAAGAATAGTAGTTGACTTAAAACTCCGACTAGCGTAATTGCAATTGCTAGAACCCCAACCTTAATTAATAGACGCCAAAACCGACCTCTCGTCGTTTGCCAACATTTTTGCAAGAGTCGAGTTGTCGATAATTTTTTATTGAAGATTGTCTCCGGTAAAAAAGTGATTAAGCGAATCGACAGAATCAATGCTAACGTGTAAACCAAAATGATGGGACCCCAAATCTTAGGTGTGGTCCACATATCCTGAATGATAAATGCTGGGATGGTAACTTTATTTAGTAAAATAGATTTAAAAATAATCTGCCCAAACGGTAGAATCAGCAGAAAATAACCAATCATAATCAGCATTGTTAAGGGCTTCAGAGTCAATAAGTCATGCCCGGATTGTTTTAAAAGCTGCCACTGTGATGCTGGCGTCTGTTCCTGAATTCGTTTGATTTGCCGGAATAAAAAAGCCATTTGAATATAGACTAACCCGCAAATCAACAGCACCAGCAAAACCAAGCTAATTAAAACGAGCGGGTGTTTAGTCAATACTGAAACGAAGTTCGTGTAGGTCAGATATCCAATCCCATTAACCACTAATAAACGGTTTACCCCCCACGTCAGTCCCGGCACAATTAAACTCGTCAAAACAAGATTGATACTCACAACCAATAATACATAGACGCTCCAATGCCGTCCGAATGCCTGAAAATTCGCTTTTAAGAACCTAAACAATCGTCGCAAGCCTTAACCTCCCCAAAAACCACTCATTTTAGTTTGTCACCTTAATTATTATTAGAACCAGTATACCAGATTCAAAGTACCATTCTTCAATCTAGCGCTTATTAGCAATGTCTCACGTGAAACATTGCGTTGCAAAATAAAAGATGATCCGCCGATAATAGAGGGACCATCTTTTTTTAATATTAAATTATTTATGAATATAAGTTAATGATCTCGCGTTAGAAACGGTTTGTGTATTAGGACCAGCAGGACTACCAAAGCCTAAGCCACCTTGTGAGATTGTAACAGTGTTCTTATCCGCATCATATGATTGGACGTAGGCAACATGCCCATATGAAGGATCTGCTGCCCATGAACCAACTTTTTGGCCAGCAGCAAAGCTAATAATTGTGCCGGCAGCTGGATTATGATCAACTGTAAAACCAGCGGCTGCAGCCGAAGCGCCCCATTGGTTCCCATTGCCCCAACTATTACCAGCCCATGGCGCAACAGCTTTAACATACCAAGTACATTGTCCCCAAGCGTAAGCATTACCCGCTGAACTCGTTGCTTTTTTACCTTCGCCAACCGAACTATCCGTTCCCTTTTCACCTTCAGCAGCTGAGGCAGCTAATTCCTTGAGTTCTTTTTCAGTTTCTGCCTTGTTTGCTTTGTCATAATCCGCTTTCAAAGCAGTTAATGCTTTTTTATTATCGTTAATTTTTTTCGTTAAGTCATTTTGATTCTTAGTTGCCTTGTCCTTTAAGTCTAACAAGTTTGTTTTTTGCTTTTCTAAATCAGCTTTGTCAGCTTCAAGTTTAGCTTTAGCTTTTTCTTGGTTATCCTTCAAATCGGTTAACTTCGCTTTAGATTCATTAACATCTGCCAACGCTTCTTTACTTGCTTCGTTTAACTTATTAACGGTAAATGTCCGGGCCACCAAATCCGTTAGGTTGTCTGAATTTAGAATAAAATCCACATAGACGTTGCCACTAACAGCGTCGCCACTTGTCTTTTGAAGTGAGATTAATTGGCCTTCCAACACAGTTGTCCGCTTAGCCACTTCTTCCTTAGCTGCGTCAATCTTAGTCGAAAGATTATCAATTTCATCAGTTGCTTCTTTAATTACAGCTTCTTGAGTTGCAATTTTGGCAGAATTATCTTTAATTTGTTGATCTAGCTTAATGCCCTCTTCGTTAGCGGCAGCAATCTGTTTTAACAGCGCTTTCGCGTCATCTTGATTTTTTTGAATGGCTTCTTTAGCTGCGGCTGAAGAGCTCGCAAAGGCCGGTTGCGTTGATGCAATTGTTACCCCTACCAAACTTACTGTCACTGCACTAATAATCGATTTTTTGAATGTCATTTTATTTTCTCCTATTATTTAAGCCCGTTATCTAATTATACCCATATTATATAGAGATTTTTGTTACAATTCAATGACTTAACCATTAACTTAATTTAACAAGAATCAATTGCCCACAATGTTATCTATCAACACTATAATCCTTTTATTTAAAAAAATCTCGTCTATTTTAAATTAAAAAATAGCTGTCAGCTCCATTATTCTAGCATTGACCACCAAATTACCCTAATAATTTGTTTTTAATTTATGTTGCATTTACAATAAAAATATTTTATACTACTATTCAACAAGAGGGAGGCATTATTGTGAAAGATATTTTAAGACCGATTGGCGTCATCGCTCGCTCACTAGATTCGATTGCTAATATTGAATTCAAAAAATTCGATTTAACCCGTGGCCAGTATCTCTATCTCGTTCGCATTGCGGAAAATCCAGGCATCATTCAAGAGCGCCTGGTCGAACTGATTAAGGTTGACCGCGCTACTGTCACTCGTGCCATTCAAAAATTAAGCCGTGCCGGGTTAATTACCCGCCAAGCTGATGAGACCAATCTCAAAATCAAACATCTCTATTTAACCCCAGCCGGCCAAGCCATCTATCCCGAGATTAAACGGGAGAACGATTATTCCAATCAGGTAGCGCTGCAAGGCCTAACAACAGCGGAAACCCAGGTATTACACGAACTATTAACCAAAGTCAGCACCAACGTTGCCGCCGACTGGGAACAAGTCAAAAAAGGGCAACAGCGGCCCTATTAAACCATAAAGGAGTTTTACCATGTCAATTGAAAAAGTTACCTCAAAACAACTTAAAGCATTACAAACAATCAGTATTCAAACCTTCACCGATACTTTTGGTGCTGATAATTCAGAGCAGGATTTAGCTGACTATCTAGAATCTGCCTACAGTGATACGCAACTTAGTTCAGAAATCGCTAATCCTAATTCAGCCTTCTACTTTATTAAACACAACGGCAATATCGCGGGATACCTTAAATTAAACAGTAACGATGCCCAAACCGAAAATCCTAATCCTGATTCAATGGAAGTTGAACGCATCTATATCCTACCAACATTTAAACGACTTGGTCTTGGCACACAACTCATCGAATACGCCATCAAAATGGCGCAAGAGGCCCATAAAGCCCATATTTGGCTCGGCGTTTGGGAACACAACACTGCCGCACTCGCCTTTTATACCAAGTTAGGCTTTAAGCAAATTGGCGGTCATATCTTCCAACTCGGTGACGATGCGCAACGCGATTTGATTATGCAAAAGGATTTAAACCTTCATTAATATTGGTTATCTGTTAACAAAAAGAGGCGACCTATCAAGGTCGCCTCTTTTTAATTACTTATTCTGATGAGCACGTTCGTATTCCGTATCACAATCCGCCGTAAAAATAGCCTCTGTCCCGGCCTCACTGGCTTTTGTGTAATACCATTCTTTATGATCTAGCTTCGTTAATTCTGCTTGCAGCGATTCAATCTCACTGGCCAACATTTGTCGCCGTTGTTGAATAAGCGCCAAACGTTGGTCCAATGTTTCATCGCCTGCAGTTCGCCAATCGATATATTGCTTAATGTCTTTCAACTGCATGCCCGTTTTTTTCAAACATTCAATATCACATAAACAATCCAAATCAGCTTGCCGGAATTCACGCCGACCAGCGGGGCTGCGTTTAATAAACGGTAACAGTCCTTGTTCTTCATAATACCGTAGTGTCGGAATGCTTAAATCATACTGTTGAGCGACTTCGCCAATTGATAATGCCATATTAACCTTCCTTGCGCTTGATTAAAAATCAACCTCATCTGGCACCATGCATTGACCGCCTAAGTTTTCCAAGGCACTAATTTGGGTCATTTCAGCATCTGTTAGTTCAAAATCAAAGATGTCAGTATTTTGCGCCATACGTTCTTGATGGGTTGACTTAGGTAATGGTAACACACCTTGTTGAATCCCCCAACGAAGACAAACTTGCGCTGCTGTTTTACCGTGCTTCGTCGCAATTGCCGCAATCGTTTCATTAGAAAGAGCACTTGCTTCACCAAGTGGTGCCCAAGCTTCAACTAAAATGTCATGCGCTTGATTATAACGCACAGCTTCTGCTTGTGGCCAGCCTGGATGCACTTCAATTTGATCAACCATTGGTTTGATTACAGCAGTCTTCATGAGTTCATCTAAATGATGGGGCATAAAGTTAGAAACACCAATTGCACGAATTTTGCCTTCATTATATAGATCTTCCATCGCCCGCCAAGTTTCAGCGTTTAATTCGGCCGCTTTAGCTCCAAATTGTTTGGTATTTGCTGGCCAATGAATCAAATATAAATCTAAATAATCAACACCTAATGTCGCAATTGTTTTCGCAAATGCAGCCTTAGTAGCGTCATAGCCACGTTCCGTATTCCATAACTTACTTGTCACAAAGATATCTTCACGAGCAATATCACTTTCTTTCAAAGCATCACCGACACCTTGTTCGTTACCATAAACGGCAGCTGTATCGATATGCCGATAGCCAACTGATAAAGCTTCTAAAACCGCTTTTTTCGTTTCTTCGTTAGGTGTTTGGTATGTGCCATAACCTAATCCTGGAATTGTAACACCGTTGCTTAAGGTCATTGGGGCCGTTAAGGCAGATAATTTTTGCATTTAAAAGTCTCCTTTTTCTAATCGATAAGACTACTTTACAACCTCAAGCTGACTTGAGGTCAAGCACTTTTACCCGTTAAATTTAAATTAACTACCGTTTAGTAATGATCTCTTGTTTCTTCTGAAGACTATTTTGAATTAATGCTTGATAAGTCTTTTGGCGTTGCTTCAAATACGCTTTAAAATACGCCTTCTTAGCACTCGTTAACCGTGGTTGATCAGCAATCAATTCACCTGCTAGATTAACTTGAACACTACCTTGATACTTTAGTTTGGCATCATTTGACTTCGAAAAGACGACGGTAATATGCTGACTATCTAAAACATCAACAACGTGTTTGTTTTGGCGTGCAATCACGTTGACTTTATATTCCTCAAATGGAATTGGATTTAAGCCTGCTGGAACAATATAGGTCCAATATGAAGCACCCTTACTTTTAATTTCATAAGCATTTCTTTTAGCTTCAGAAATTCCATTAGGCATTAATTGCCAGCCATAATGGCTTAAATTCTCCCGATACCGTTGTTCCAATTGGTTTAAACGTCGGTTACTAATCACCAATCCTAATAAAATAACTGCAATCATCGTCAAGACGATTTTATAATACTTGTTCATGTGCATCCGTTTCGAAACTTCTTTGGTCATGACACTGTCCTCCCGTAATAATTTATCAAGAGAAATAGCAAATAAATCACTAATCGCCACAATCGTTTCTAAATCGGGGTAGTTTCGCCCAACTTCCCAACTCGAAACTGTTGAACGTGATACATTCAACAGCTGGGCTAAGTATTCTTGGGTCCATTCTCGTTTCAATCTATTTTGTTTGATTTGGTGACCAATGTTCATACTATTCCTCCTGTCACTACGAGTATCATTTAATAACCATTAATTGCCTAGCTATTATCTCACACCCCGCTTCAATAAACGCGCGACATTCTCTAGCATCCTTATTTGGCGCTTTATTTTGACAAACCTTTCATTTCCCAGGAAATAATTAACAGCGACTTAACCTAAACTTAATTAGTCCCCTTTTCCCTTATTTAATAGGGCATTTGGCCTTATTAAATCCTTATCAGCATTTCTGTAAGGGTTTTACCTTTTTGTTTTTTTCAATTCGCAGTATAATATAGATATCCAAGGTAGTTAATGGAAGGGAGCGAATATCATGAAGAAATTCTTATTAGGCAGTCTTGTACTTGCAGGGATCACAGTCACCGGTGCTTGCTTAGTTGCTAAAAAAATGGAACTATTTAGAGATGATTCAGTTGATTACGAAAAGTTTGAAAGTCGTTAATCGCTAGTAATTTCTAAACTGAATCTAGGAGGTTTTTCATATGATCAAGAAAAAAGCAATCATGATTGGCGCTGGCCTTTCAAACATGGCCGCAGCAGTCTATTTAATTCAAGAAGGCGGTTGGTCTGGTGATGCTATTACATTCTACTCATTAGATGACCATGGTTCAAACGATGGTGCACCTGTTTCCGAAACAACCGATGAATACTGGAACAAGAATCATCCACTAGAAAATACTAAAGGTTACGTTGCCCGTGGTGGCCGGATGCTTAATTACCGGACTTACGTCGATTTAATGGATCTTTTAGGTCGAATTCCTTCAGCAACTGAACCTAATATGACAGCTGAAGAAGATACCCGTTCATTCGACGCGCAACACCGCACGTTCGACAAGGCCCGTTTATTGGAAGGTAGCAAAGGTATTTTGGATGCTGGTCACCTCGGCTTCAATAATAAAGATCGGTTATTAATGACCAAATTAATTATGATGCCCGACTCTGAAGAAGAAAAACTAGACAATGTTTCAATTGCCGAATACTTCAAGGATGATCCACATATGTTCCAAACTAACTTCTGGTACATGTGGGAAACAACCTTTGCTTTCAGAACACAAAGTTCCGCACAAGAATTGCGCCGGTATATGCACCAAATGATTTATGAATTCACACAGATTGAACACTTAGTCGGTGTTAACCGGACACGTTACAATCAATACGAAAGTATCATGTTACCTCTTATTAACTACTTAAAAGATCAAGGTTGCCGCATCATTCTCAACCGTCGAATCACTGATTTAGACTTTAAAGAGACTCAGATGACCGATGAAATCACGGTTACTGGTATGACGATGACCAATACTGAAACAGATGAAGTTGAACACATCACGGTTGATGACGATACTGCTGTTATCTTCACGAACGGTTCAATCACTGATTCTGCAACACTTGGTGATTACAACACACCAGCTCCTGAAAATATGGATTACGGTGCTGCTGCCGGTTTGTGGAAACAAATTGCTTCTAAATTCTACAACCTCGGTAATGCCGATAAATTCTTTGCTGACCGCAATGCCAGTGAATGGGTCAGTTTTACTTTAACGACTAAAAACCATATTTTATTAAACGAAATCGAACGCATTACCACTCAAATTCCAGGGAATGCCTTAAACTCATTCCTATCAACGAAACCAATCACACCACTTGGTCAAAAAGATGTTAATATGTCGATTGTTGTTCACCATCAACCTCACTTCACAACTCAAAAACCAAACGAAGCGGTTATCTGGGGTTACTTCCTCTATCCACGTCGGAGCGGTGAATTTGTGGACAAGCCTTACATCGAAATGACTGGTAAGGAAATGTTACAAGAATTGATTGGTCAATTAGCTAAGGTCGATCCTGGCCCAATCAATATCCGCGAAAAGGAAGCTGAAATTATGGACAGTATCATCAATAACATTCCTGTTTACATGCCATATGCTTCAGCACTCTTCAACAATCGTGCCAAGACAGATCGTCCAGAGGTCATCCCTGAACATTCAACCAACTTAGCCTTCACTGGTGAATTTGTTGAACAACCTTATCAGATGATTTTTACTGAACAAAGTGCCGTTCGTTCTGGCGAAATTGCGGCTTACCACTTTGCTGGGATTCCAATGGCGAAATTAGTCGACACACCACGTTACGATCGTGATATCAAGACATTGATGCGCGCTACTAAGAAAATGTTTGAATAATTATAAAAAAAGAGCCGTTCAGATTTTAATCTGAACGGCTCTTTTGAGTTACTATTGATTAAGCTTCAATCAACGCCATCTCTTCTGTTTCTTGGAATTGTTGCAGTTGTAATAACTGTGCTTGATTAATTTCGGTATACAACACACCAGCAATTGATTGGTTAATATAACCAGCATTGATGCCTTGTTGCACGAAATCATACTCATGTTGGAATGCTTGAACGTATAAGATATCTGGCACTGTTGCCGCACTCTTTTGATAATCATGTTTGATGTGCGCACAGAAATGATTCATCGTACGACGAACCAGATAAACGAAATCATTATCGCTATGCTTTTGCTTCAAGCGATTTTCTAGAACCGTATCGAGATAATGATCAATCGTATCTGTCACTTCATTATTAAGTGCTAATAAATCATCCCGCATCACTTCGCGTTGTTTAATCTGTTCTGACAATTCAGGGTTTTCGGCAATTCGCGCATCCCGGAAACGGCGTTGTTGTTCATGCGTAATCACGCGATGACTTGTATGCCACAATACTTCCTTTTTCCAATGCTTAATAGAATGTTTCATTCGCAAGGTAAAGTGATTACGTTTTGGTTCGACCAGTACGCGTCGTAATATTTTGTCATAAATATTAACGATTTCTGACTATAACGATTATTAACGTCCTCGCAATGAAGGAAGTTATCCACCACTTCCTTAGTCTCACTCAACAACGCATTATAATTTGCCGTCGACTGCGCGCGATCCACTGTTAATCGATTGCTCTTTTGTGATTGGAGCTGATCCGTTAGTGCTTCGCGAACGGCATGATCTTCAATTTGAGAACGCATTTGTAAAATAACGTAATCGACCATCTTATTGCGGATATGATCCAAATCGGCCATTGTATAAGCTTCCGTTTTTGTGGCAACATACGTGGCAACACAATCGAGCTGACCACCATACTGATTAAAATAACGAAAGTCGCGATCGCAATTAATTCGTCCCGATATGGAAAGGCGTGCCCTGCAATCTTATTCGGTAGTGAAAAGGCCATCGCTAACGTCACTGTACCGTGAATCCCACTGACTGCGAATAACCGGGCAAAAAATGGCCGCTCATCACTTTTTCGATCACCAAAGAAAGCTGAAATTGAAGCACTATCCCCACGTAATGCCCAAACATAGCGCACAATCCACATGACAACGTAGACTAAAACACTGACCCCTAATAAGGCGGCAGCACCCTGCCAACCCATTTGCGTCACATTTCGAGCAACTTCTGGTAACGAAATCCCTAAAATTAAGAAAACAAAGTCATTGAGAATATCCGCTAGAATATTCCAAATTGTTCGTGAAGTGAGTTGAACGTTAGTTGATGTTAATCGTAAACGATCAGCTTCCCAGTTATGTTCAATCCCGGTTGCGACCACCGCTAAGATTCCGGAAACGCCAAAATGTTCTGCTAATAAGTAAATCGCAAATGGCGTCAATAAACTAATCGGAATCGTCGTTAATTCCGGATTTTTACCATGTCGATTCAAGTTAAAGCGAAGCATTACCAATAAGACCCCACCAACAGCTACGAATAGGAAATGACCAATCCCTTCAACAACCGAGAACGTCCCTTTTGAGAGCACTGACAAAGCAAGGTCCAGCATCACTAACCCGGTCGCATCATTAAATAGCGATTCAAGTTCGAGTGCTTCACCGACACCCTTTGGCATATCATTGTTACCGGTCATTGATTTGACCGCGACTGCATCCGTTGGTGTGACAATTGCGGCTAGCGCAAGCGCCAATGGGAAGGTCCATTGAGCCTCGATTTGCTTGGTCATAACGCCAACTACCACTGCCGTAACAACAGCTAAGACAACTGAGAGTAAGAAAATGCCCTGAAATCTCTTCCGAATGTTAGCAAACGACTGCTTTTGCCCATCGATAAACATCAACGGCGCAATGATCAGTAACATGAAAAATTCGGGTTCCAACTGAAAATTGTGGAACACTGGCATAAACGATAGGCCCCAACCCATCGCAATTAATAAAAAGGCTTCTGGTATCCGTGGTACAAGTTGCTTAACCACGTTGACCACGATGACGCCGACTAACAGTAGCGCCACTAGGTAAAATTCATTCATATTATAATCTTCAATAGCTAATAAATATTGATATATTATGCACTAAATTGTTGCTCTTTTCTACTATTATAACCTAAAACCAAAAACAGAGTAGTGTCCAATTGATTCGGACGCTACTCTGTTTTTGGAAGAGCTAAAATAATCAGTTAATGACGCACGCTTTTTTAAACGTGCTTTCATTAACAGCTTCTTCCGCTTAGCGCTATGCCGCAAACGAACGACACTATCGTTCATTCACGTCATTGTGCTAATGCTCGGAAGCTGACCGTTAATGACACACTCTAGTCTTGATTAAATTGTGTCTCCACATATTCTCTATAGAGTTCATGATTGGCGACTAATTCTTGATGTTTACCAGCCCCTGAAACGTGCCCGTTTTCGATGAAGTAAATTTGATCTGCGTCGACAATCGTACTTAAACGGTGCGCAATAACGAGGGTCGTTCGACCTTCCATCAAGGTTTCCAAAGCTTTTTGGACCATTGCTTCTGATTCAGAATCTAAGCTGGCCGTTGCTTCATCTAGCATCAAAATCTTAGGATCACGTAAAAAGGCCCGCGCAATTGCCAATCGTTGCCGTTGACCACCCGAAACTTTAACACCCCGAGTACCGACTTCTGTATCAAGACCATCAGGCATCTCACGCACAAACTTTTCAGCAAAAGCTAACTGCAATACAGCCCATAATTGTGCGTTTGCGTATTCGCCGGTTAACCCATAAGTTAAGTTATCTCGAATTGTCCCCGCCATAATAGCTGAATCCTGACTGACGAAACCGATTTGTTTCCGCCAATCTGCTAAGGAAACATCGTTAATTGACGTTTCGCCAATCTTGATTGCACCCTGATTTGGTTCGTAATACCGTTCTAATAAGCTGAAGATTGTCGATTTTCCGCCACCGGAAGGGCCTGCAAAAGCGACTACCGTATTAGGTTTCGCTTCAAATGATAAATCATGTAAAATCGTTTGATCATCTTCATAACCAAAATCAACTGATTCAACTTTCAATGTTTGACCTTCGACATCTACCGCCGTTCCATGATCAAAATCTTCTTCAGATTCTTGCATCAATTCTTGAATCCGTTCTGTCGAACCACTAGCCTTTGAGAGCGTTGTAAAGAATTGCCCTAGTGTTGCGGCTGGCCCCATTAATTGGAATAAGTACATTAAAAATGAGAACATCGCGCCAATTGTCATTGTGCCTTGGGCAACTCGCGCTGACCCATAAGCCAAAATACCAACAATTAAGCCCATCATGACAGCGGTCATAATCGGACCCGCAACAGAATCATAAATGGCTTCCCGTAAACCAATCTTATAAAGGCTACCAATAGCTGTTTGCCCTTGTTGGCTGGCTTGTTGTTCTGCATTTGATGATTTGACTAAGCGGATTTCGCTCAATGTTTCATCCGTTTCGCCGTTGAAACGCGCTAACTCATCTTGGCGGGTGTGGCCAATGGCATGTGACTTCTTCGCAATTGGTAACATCACAGCCATAACCAATGGCACTGAAAAGGCCATGATTAAAGTCATTTTCCAATCCATGAAGAGCATAATAGCGAACGCTCCCACGATTGTGAAAATGGCTGTTACTAACCCGGGAAATGATCGTGATAATAAATCTTTGATCTGAGTTGAATCATTCACCAACCGTGATGTCATTTCGCCCGACTTCACGTCATCAAAATAACTCACTCTAAGATGCAATAATTTATGCCAAATGTTATTCCGTAATTTCTGGATAACATCCTCCCCGAAAAAGCCGAGTAGCGATCCCGAAGCGGCACTGATCACCGCACTCAAGATGAATAAAACAACAATCCCAATCAACATGTAAATATTAAATTGTTTTGAAAAACTATTGATCAATTGTTTAGCATAACTAGGGACTGCTAACTGAACACCAGTTGCGACTAGCCCTAATGCTAAACCCAAGAACAACTGCCAATATTTAGGTTTTGTATTCTTAATTAAACCCAGAAAATCTTTGAAACTAAATTGACTTTTAGATGGTGCGACTCTCATTTGTTGCATAATAATAACCTCCTACCAAGGGAATCGTGAACGATTCCAATCGCCGTGATTTTGATGATGCATATGGTGCCCGTGTTCGAAAAAGGCTGAATCAAACTGTGTTTTTTGTACATTATTAGCAATTTTGCTTAAAATCACTCGTAATTCATTGATTTCAGATTCGCTTAAGCCAGCCAAAATTGTTTCTGATAATTTATCAGTTTCCAAATCACCTTTTTCGATTGAGTCCCGTCCTTTATCCGTAATGAAAATGAGGGAAACGCGTTTATCTGCTGCTGATGCTTGGCGTGTAACATAGCCATCTTCTTCAAGTGCCTTGACTTGCAAGCTCACTGAACTAGGACGAATATCTAGTAATTCTGTAATTTCAGCATTCGTTAGCCCATCTTTAGCGGCCAATAAATTCAACAATCGTGATTTACCCTTCGTATTCATAAAATCGCGCCGTCTTTCTTTGCCGACCGTCATCCATGCCGATGCCACAAAATACCGCGATTGAACGAGTTTAGCGAATAACGCCATGATTTCTTGTGTTTCATTTGTCATATTGATCACTGCTTTCATAATTAGTTAGTTTTCATATCGGTTAACCTAACGAAAATTAGTTTAACGCGTTAGTTAGGTTGTGTCAACAAAAACCTAACAATTAATTTCAAAAAAAGTTGGCACAGTATAAACTGCCCCAACTTCAGTGATTACTGATCAGCTCTATTTTTTTCAACCGCTCTTAATTCTTCTTCCGTGACTGCCATATGATCTTCATAGTGATCAACCTTCCAGCGCAGATGGTCAATTGCCGTTTGAAGATCATCGCGCTTTTCTGCCATAATTGCGATTTGTTCGTTCAACAGTTTAAACTGCTGAGCTGTATTATCTTCTTGGGCATCAAATAAACGAATATATTCCTTAAGCGCTTCGATACTCATCCCAGCTGCACGCATGGTCTTTACGAAATTAATTCTTCTAATAATTCGGTCGTCAATCGCTCGCACGCCAACATCGTTGCGATCAATCGCTGGGATTAAGCCCTCTTTTTCATAATAACGAATGGTTGTCGCGGTAACGCCCGTTTGTTGACTCGCTTCTTTAATATTCATCTCACGTAACTCCTTTATTGTGGCCGGTTAATGCCGACACTTGTTCGTGCATATAATTGCTCGTCCTCAAGCACCCGCCGGACTAAATCAGCAATTGCCCAGCGAGAAACGTCATGCCCGCCAAAAGGTTCATTGCGGCCAGTCACTTCATAATCATGGCTACCTTGATCGAACCAGCCGGGTCGAATCACAGTATAATTCAAAGTACTCTCCGTGACAATATCCGCCGCTTGGCGATAGGCTTGCAACATCCCATTAGAGGCCAAATTACCCGAAGCACCAATGCTAGCTGGAATTTCATTATAAATCCCCATAGAAGCAATGAAAACCAGTTTATGAATCTGCAATTTAGTCATCGTTGTCACGACTGCCTTGGCTACTTGGGCCAATTGACCACTGACCGCTACAAAAACAGCATCTTGATTACGCATTACTTTTTCGAGTTGCACGAGATTGGTCGCGTCTCCTTGAACCCACGTGACGCGTTCTTGATTAGGCTGATTAACGTGACGCGCTAATAAAGTGAGTTGCGTATCCATTTCGTCTAATAAATGTGCGGTAACTTCTGAACCAATTGAACCTGTTGCACCAATAATTAAGATTTTTTTCATCATTCAGACTCCTTTTTAAGTGTTGGTAAAATTAAGCCGATCACCGCGAGCAACGCACCAATCAAGAGAACGGTCGCTAACCCCATTGCCACGTGGTAACTTGTTAGGCCGTTTTTAAAAGTCGCTGAAACAGCCACAATAAACGACATCCCGATTGAACCCCCAATTTGATGGACCATGTTGACCACGCCCGAAGCTGCGCCAGCATCTGCAGGTAACGTATTGGCAACACCGGCGACCGTTAATGGACTGAGTGTTAACCCTTGTCCAATCCCCATCAAGATCATGGGAACCGCGATACCTAGCGCATAGCCAACTTGCTCTGAGAAAAAGCCTAAGGCCCCCATCCCAATTGCGGTCGTTGCAATCCCCACGATTAGTAATTTGGTATTACCAAAGCGCGTTGTTAATTTTGAAACCTGCAAGGCAACGATGAAATTAACCACCGTTAAGGGGAAAAAGCCAATTCCTGCTTGAAGGGGCGTAAAACCTAAATGGGTTTGCATAATTTGAGGTGTCAAAAACCACATACTCAACATTGCACCCAGATAGAAGAAGCGCGCAATATAGCCCCCTAGTCGTTCGCAATCAGCAAACAAGCACAATGGCATCATTGGTTGTTTCGTTCGTGCTTCTTGCCAGATAAAAGTGGCAATCGCAACGACTGCTACTAACAATGCTAGTAAGCGGCCTTGTTGGCCAACTAGGCTATAAACAAGTGCCGTCATCCCAATAATCGACGTCAGTGCACCGATTAAATCTAATCGCTTAGCTTGTGTGGCTTGAGTGGTTGGTATGAAAAGAACCGTTAAACCAATCATAATAATCGCAATCGGTACGTTGATGAAAAAGCCGTCCCGCCAAGATAGTAGACTGGCAAAAATACCACCTATAACTAACCCTATACTAGCACCAATACCAGCTGTGGCACCATAAGCCGCAATCGCGCGTGTTCTTGCTTCGCCTGAAAAACTGTCCATTAAGAGTGCCAAAGTCGTTGGTGCTAAGATTGCTGAACCAATGCCTTGAAATGCTCGGGCTAAAATAATCATCACCGCACTATTGGCAAGGCCAACTAATAATGACCCTACCGCGAAAACTGTCAGTCCAATCATGAAAACCCGCTTACGGCCAATAATATCACCAATACTGCCGCCAAGTAATAACAAACCACCAAACGTTAGTGAGTAAGCATTTGTGACCCACGATAATGTTGTTTGACTTAAGTTTAATTCGGCGGCAATTTTAACCGTCCCTGTAAAAATAATTGAATTATCCAATAAAATCATAAAATAACTGATGAGGATAATCGCTAAAATAACCTTCTTGTTTGTCTTTTTCATTTTAATAACTTCCATTTCGTTTAATCTCTAATCAACAAAATGAAGTATAGACCTTAAAGTGCACTTCAAGACAAGGGCTATTTTGAAAAAATTTATCCCGCAAAAAAGCCACCCCAACAAACCGATATTTGTTAGGGTGGCTTTTCATCACGCTATGCTACTAAATTTGTTGTGCAATTGCCGCATTAACCTTTTCTTTTTCACTTTCAATCAAGGCCACGCGACTTTCGATGACCTTAATGTCCATCGTTATTTCCCGGGTTAAGCCTGGGGTGTCTAATTTAGGTTCGAAGAAGGCTTTGAATTCTGCTAAGCGTTCTGGCGTCTTGAAGACTGCCGCGATTGATGTGATATAAGTTGTAAATTCCATATCGCCACCGACTGTGTCTTCTAGCCATTGCCAATCATTGCGAATCCAATCCCAAGTGGCTTGTTGACTCGCATCGTTAGCGAGTAAGCCCCGGAACCAAGCCCGTAAATCTTGCGGTTTAATTGTACCGGCATCTTCAAATTTACTAATTAAAGTGGTGATTAATTCAGGATCAGTCGTCCGTGTTAAGGCGGCACTCAAATCGTTCTTATAGCTGGCATCGCTAGTTTGACGATAAGCTTCTAAGAGTTGACTGTAAAGCGCGGCGTTACCAAAGTTTTGCACTTCATTCATCAAGACTAGTACCCGAATAGCAGCTGGTAAAGTTGCCAACTGATCTTGGTTAGCTTGGAATAATGCGTGCGCCGCATCAATCGCTGCTTGGTTCTTAGCATACAAGGCTGCACTTAAAACTGTTGGCCGCATCAATTGATCATCATTGGTATCCGTTGGTTGAACCGTCCAACCTAAGCGTGCGACTTGTGCTTTACTCAATTGATCAAAGAAAGTCCGCAAGTGTTGTTCGCTTGTTTCACCGGCTGTGACAAACTTCTTCAAATTACCAGCCACTGTATAAAGTGCATCAGCCACTAAGTTAGAATTACTTTTAGCAAATGGTGCTAGAACTGGAACGACATCGGCGTAATTAATTTGACGTCCTTCAGCCAATAAACGTAAATCTTGTAGCAATTGAAGTTGCGCGATTGGTGCCATTTCAGCACTATCTTTTAAAATATCGTCGAATAACGTTTGATCATAGTTAACGATGAAATGTGATTCGTTCCCCACATTTAAACGGAATGGTTGCCCATTATCGGCACGTAACTGCGCGTAATCGCCAAGCACTAATTTGCGGTCAGTCATCAACAATGGTGCAGCCGCGTAGTTGCTCTTCAATGGAATTTGCCATTGCCGACCAACCTCTTGGCCTTCGCCGATGAAGAATTGTTGTTGGCTAAGCGTTAATTGTCCGTCAACGACTTTAGCCGTTACCACTGGATAACCTGGTTGTTCGAGCCATGAATTCATAATAGCGCCGACGTCTAAGTTAGCGGCTTTACCAAGTGCAGCCCATAAGTCAGCCCCTGTTGCATTTCCGAATTGATGGGCTGCAAAGTAAGCCTTCAAACCCGCGCGTAATGCATCGTCGCCAATTAAAGCGCGGACCATCACGAGCATCCGTGCGCCTTTAGCATAAACAATCGCGCCATCAAATAAGGCGTCGATTTCAGCAGGATTGTTAACTTGCACGTGGACTGATTGAACACCGTCAGTTGCATCCCGTTGTAAAGCGGATGATGCTTCTGAGGTTTGGAAACTTTCCCAAATGTGCCAATCAGGTTCAAGTGCATCGATGGCGACGTATTCCATCATATTAGCGAAACTTTCGTTTAACCAGAGATCATCCCACCATTGCATTGTCACTAAATCGCCGAACCATTGGTGCGCCAATTCGTGAGCAATTACGGTTGCTACACGGTGTTTCGTTGTTAGCGCTGTATTGTCTGGATCGAGCAGTAAGTAAGCTTCCCGATAAGTGACTAAGCCCCAGTTTTCCATTGCACCGGCTGAAAAGTCAGGCAAGGCCAACTGCCATGAATGTGGGAGTGGATATGGTGTTTGGTAGAAATCTTCGAAGAATTCGATTGAACGTTTGGCAATATCCAATGCAAAGTCGAGTTCGTTGGCTTGATGAGCCTTGGTGGCAAAAACGCCCACTTGAACGCCACTCTTCGTCTTCGTTTGTGCACCTTGGAGTTCACCAAAAGCAAACGCTACAAGGTACGTTGACATCCGAACTGTCGTTTCAAAATGATGAATGCCATCGATGACTTCTTTTTCAGGCATGTTGCTGAGAATCGTTTCGCCTTCGTGTTCGTCAAATTTAATCGCTAAATCAAAAGTGGCTTTGGCTTCTGGTTCATCGACACATGGAAAAGCTTGGCGCGCAAAGTTGGTTTCAAATTGCGTCCCAATCAATTCTTTTTGCACCCCATCGACTTGATAATAAGAAGGATAGATGCCCATCATCGAATCCGTTAAAACAGCAGTATATGAAATGACCAATGTCACTTCGCCTGGTTGGCCCACTTCGACCTTCAAGGCATTCGCGTCATTATCAACTGTAAATGGCACGCTCTTCCCCGCAGCACTTACCGTTTCAATCACCAAACCATTTTGATGAATTAAGACCACCGCATCCTTAGCGGTCCCGGTAATTGTTGTCCGACCACTAAATCGTTTTTGAGCCCGATTAATATCTAGAAAAACTTGATAATGTTCCGGTTGAAAGCTTTGATAAAAACGCATCAATTCTGCCATATTATGATCTCCAATTTCATTTAGAATACTGTTATTATACGACTTTTCATTTCAAAAAGCTGTTGTCATCCATCTCACATTCTGATTACCAACCTGGTTGTACTTAATCTAAAAAATCACCTTAATCTTAAAAAACAGATTAAGGTGATTTTTTATTAATTCTCAGTAGCTAAATACCACTTTGAAACGTGCTCGCCTAAGCAATGCCTTGCGTTTAGCTACATCAGTCAAATAACCGACTACATCGGTTATTCGCCTGCTTAGGCTAATCCTCACGCATTACTCGCTTAGTCGAACACTCTTTTAAACTTGTTGTTTAGCTGGACGAATCAATACTTCACTGACTACCACATGTTTTGGTTGGTCAATCGCATATAAGACTGCATTGGCAATGTCTTCTGGATTGAGGGCCAACGCTGATTCTTCTGGGGCATCCATTAATTGCTTAACGCCTTCGAAAACAGCCGTGTTGCCAATTGTATTGACCAATTCTGTTTTAACAGCACCTGGTGAGACAATCGTTGAGCGGATGCCGTTATCTTTTTCTTCTTGGCGTAACCCTTCCATAATGGCGCGTACAGCATATTTTGTCCCGTTATAAACGGCAGAAGCTGGATAAACGACATGTCCGGCAACCGAATCAGTTGAGATAATCAACCCATCTTGTTGGGCTTGCATCATTGGTAAAACCGCACCGATCCCGTTTAAAACACCCATGATATTGATATCGAGCATCTTTTGCCATTGATCGTAATTGCGTCCGCTCAGATTCCCTTGGGGCATGACGCCAGCATTGTTATATAAGACATCTACGCGACCGAACCGATCGAGTGCTAATTGGACTAAGCTTGCCATCTGGTCTCGATTAGTGACATCAGTGGCTTGGTAAATTGCATTTTCCCCGATTTCTGCCACTAAGGCTTGGAGCCGATCCTTGCGACGAGCGGCCAAAACAACCTTGGCCCCTTTGCTTGCTAATAATTTGGCAGTTGCTGCTCCGATACCTGATGAGGCACCTGTAATGATAACGACTTTATTTTGAATTGACATGTTAAAACTCCTTTTCTGCTTTAATTTGACGAATGACTTTTGCCGGTGTGCCGGCGACAATCATATTAGCTGGTACATCTTTGGTGACCGTTGCGTTGGCAGCCACAATCGCATTTTCGCCGACTGTCACACCGGGGAGAATTGTTGCCCCCGCGCCAATCCATGCGTTCTGTTTGATATGCACTGGTTTAACGAATAACCCACGCCGATCGGCTGGATTTTCCAAATGATTCACGGTAATTAATGAGGCGCGCGGCCCAATCAACACGTGATCATCAATCGTAATCCCACCTAAATCAACGAACAGGACATTATTATTAATAAAAATCTGTTTACCAAATGTGATGTGTTTGCCGTAGTCCGTATAAAACGGTAATGATACTGCCACCGATTCATCTATTTCTTGATCTGTAATGCACTTTAAATACGCCCGTACTTCGGCTGCATCGTGATAGCCAGTATTCATTTCCATCACTAATCGCTCGTTGTTGCCTTTGACCAAGTGAATTTCTTTAAGCAACTCCGAATCATGGTAAATCGGTTGTTTCGCAATTCTCGTTCGCAATGAATAGTCCACCTTGATTGCCTCCTTTTAGCGCGCTTCTTACTTGCTGTTTTCAGTATACTTCGCTACACTAGCAATGACTAATACTCATATCGAATAGCCATCTATAACTTTTAACAATAGGAGAAGTATTATGGATTTACGTGTTTTAAATTACTTTTTAACCGTTGCCCAGGAGAAAACCATCAGTAAAGCCGCTGAAGTCCTCCACTTATCACAGCCAACACTCTCTAAACAACTCAAGGATTTGGAGGTCGAATTAGGCGTTCAACTCTTCACCCGTGGCAATCGCGAAATCACATTAACAACCGATGGCCTTTACCTGCAAAAACGCGGCCGCGAAATCTTATCTTTAGTTGATACAACGACAAATAACTTAACGCATAATCAGGTCGTCAGTGGCACCATCAGTGTCGGCGCCGGTGAAACACAAGCCTTTCAACTGATTGCGGTGATTATCAATGATTTACGCCAACGCTACCCCGATATCAATCTGCAATTATTTAGTGGCACTGCCGATGAAGTCAAAGAACGGATTGGTCAAGGCTTGCTTGATTTTGGTCTCGTCATCGATCCCGTTGATAAGCAGCGCTATGAATTCGTCCGCTTACCCGTATCAGATCATTGGGGTGTACTGGTTGCCGACGACCATTCAATCGCGGCGCACTCGACCGTTGATGCAGCAACCTTAGCGCAATATCCCTTATTAATTTCGGGACAATCGCTCGTCCGTCAACAAATTAGTAATTGGTTTGGCGCTAACCTTGATCAACTCGATATTGTCGGGACCTACACGCTTTTATACAATGCCTCATTATTGGTCAAAACCAGTAACAGCGCCGCATTGTGCATCGACGGCATTATCAATACTAAGGACAACGGCTTAAAATTCGTGCCGTTTAATCCGCCATTAACCGTCAATACAAACATTATCTGGAAAAAAGGCCAAGTCTTCTCGAGTGCTGGTCAGGTTTTTAGAGAAACCCTGACCAATCAGACAAACAAAAAGCCGTCACATTAACTGTGACGGCTTTTTTAGATTATTGTAATCCATTAATAATGATTCTTTCAATTCTAGCTAGATCGGTTGCTTCATCAACCTGATCAGTGGGCATCAACTTATTCTGGAAGAAATAGGCTAATAGTTGGCCCACAATCGTTCTGATGAAATCACTAAGGGTAATCTCCGCACGCACTAGCTGTTCTTCAAAAACCATTTTTAAGACACTATTTTCAAAAGCTGGTCTCGAGGCAACAATGACTTCCAAGAAAAGTTGGCGCACCTGACCATCCACCAATAATTGTGTTAACAAGATTTCTAATAACGAAGCGTTTGTTTTTAAAAAATGATACCGATCTGCCACAACATAATGGACTAATGTTGACAAGTCTGTTGGTTGTTGCAGATGCGCTAGAAAATCGTCGCGCACTACCGGAAAAAGATTATGGATCATCGGTTTGACAATCGCCAATAACAGATCTTGTTTCGTTTTAAAATATTTAAAAATCGTCGCCTGGCTGACACCAGCTTGCGTTGCAATTTGAGCAGTTGAAGTACCGTCATAGCCTTGTTTAGCAAACAATTCGACACCAGCTTTGAGCACCTTTCGTTTACCAGCTGGCATTTCTTGTTGGTCAAACCACTCTTGATAATCATTAAATAAATTACTCTCCATTAGTTATCTCCTTCATGCATTAACTTAAACCTTCCGATACCGTTTAAGACCAGTAATATTCAGTATAGTAGAAATTACTAAGAATACAAGTAGGACTATCATCTCTGGCCAAAGCGCGCTCAGATGCGTGCCACGTAACATAATCGCACTAGATGCTGCGCCAGAATAGCGGATTGGCATCACATATGAAATGACCTGCACCCAGTTAGCCATTGAGTCGAGCGGAATAATTCCTGTAAAAAAGACTTGGGGAATCACCACAATTGGAATAAACTGCATCATCTGGAATTCGGAATTGGCAAAGGTCGATAATAAAATACCAAACGATAATGCAACTAAAGCTAATAAGAGGTTGATCAATACTAAGCTACCAATATTACCAACTACTTGTACACCCAGAATCAAGATTGTCACAAGTACGATAACCAATGTTTGAATAATTGCCAAGACACCATAACTTAACATATAGCCAAAGACGATTTCATAACGTTTCACTGGTGTCGCTAATAACCGATCTAAGGTGCCACTCGTTCGTTCTCGCAATAGTGCCATACCCGAAATCAAGAAGACAAAAAAGAACACGAAAAAGCCAATCAAAATCGGTAATATTTTATTAAAAAAACCTGTATCAGCATCACCGTATGCATAGTGATTGATAATCTTCACCTGCTTAGTAGACTGTTGTTTTTGCGGCTGTTGATGTGTAACTGCCGCTAAAGCAGCCGTAGTTTGCGCTAATTTCTGTTGTAATCCTGTAATAGTCTGATTCGTCAATGCATTTTTGAATGCCATTTTAGCCGCTGTCGTTTGGGCCGCATCGACGTTTGCATAAGTCAAGTCGTATTGATTATCTTTGTGTTGGACAATGGCATCAATTCGATCAGTCTTCAAGGCTTTTTTAGCAGCTGATTCAGTTGTATATCTTTTGACGGTCACGTGTTCAGTATCGTCTAAGCGCTGTTCAAGTTTCGTCGGGACTGCAACAACACCCATCTTAGTATTCGTCGTTGAACTCGCTGAAAAAATTAAACTTAATAATAAGATGATTAAGATCGGTGCGACAAACATCAGTGCTAAGGTCCGCTTATCACGCGATAGTTCTGTTAAAACCCGTTTAGCAATTGCAAAAGTTTTCATAATTGCACACCCTCCGCTTTTAAAAATACTGATTCAATTGAATCCACTTGGTATTGTGCCTTTAAAATTTCTGGTGGATTAAACGCCATCACTTTCCCTGCCATCAATAATGCCACTTGATCAACTAGTTCTGCTTCATCCATCACATGTGTCGTGATTAGAATACTGCGTCCAGCATCTCGAATTTGATGAAGCTCGCGCCAAATTTTTTGTCGTAACGCTGGATCAATCCCGACCGTGGGTTCATCCAAAATCAATAAATCTGATGTCCCTAACAAGGCAATTGCTAATGATAACCGGCGCTGCATCCCCCCCGAAAAATTTATCACCCGTTTATCCAAATCGCTAAGCAAATCAACAACCATCGCAACATGCTCAACATCATGAGTGAGAACCGTTTTATCCAGTCCCTTCATCTTACCGTAAAACACTAAATTCTCACGCGCCGTAAGCGTATCGTAAAGCGCATCAGTTTGGGCCATGTAGCCAATTCTAGCTAGCAATTCACGATTAGGCATTTGCGTATCAAATACAGTTGCTTTGCCACGATCAACGGCAATCATGCCTAAAATGGCCTTAATCACAGTAGACTTACCCGCACCCGACGGACCCATCAAACCGACAATTTCCCCTTTTTGAACGTCAAAATTAATATCACTTAATACCACTTGCTTACCAAATCGCTTTGCCAAATGGTGCATACTAATCATTGTTTCAGCCATGGAAATTCCTCCAAATCATAAAGTGAGTAACTACTCACTTACTTATGTAATGAATTATAATCATCCATAAAAAGAAAGTCAATTCATTTATCGAATTGACTTTCTTTTTATTATTCTACCTATCTAATTGAAATTGATGGTGTTGCTCTAAATGCATTCACCTTTTGATCCAAAATAACTTGCTCGTCTGTTCCTGAATCTAAAATTGTATTTTGAACAGCATTTGCTTCAACAAGAACGGTCGTCACATCGATTGGTGCCGATACTTCCGTCGTTAATAGCGAGTCAACTTGAGCCGCAAAAGCGGAATCGCCGCTTTCAGTATGGGCTTCAGTCGCAACTGTGTTATTAGTGGCAATATAGTTATGATCACCACTAATTAAACGGATAATCACCGGTTTAGCCCCCACTGGCTTAATAAATTCACGGTCAAGAATTTCTGAGAAATGATTGGCAATAACTGAATTATTATGACCTTCAATCGTCAATAAACCAAAGAGATCATCTAAACCATTATCGTGCATTTGCATCGGCTTCCAAGGTTCATGATCGTGTAAAAAGTGATTTCCGGAAACTAAATTCTCTGAACTGTTCGCCTTCAGCATGACCATCCCTGCATAAAATGCGTGCAAGATATTACCGACAATTGACGAACGTGTGACACTATTAAATTCGATCGTACTTGCGCCTCGTGGAAAAATATTATTGCTACTAATCAAGAGTTGTGCAAAATGTTCAGCATAGATTGAATAACCTTTAAAGCCTGCACCCATCAAGTTATTCGTTACTTTAGACGCTTGACCCCAACCGCGCAATTCAAGACAGTTGCCACATTCAGCAATAAAATTATTATGGATTGTTAAGGCATCTGCATTATAAATCGTGACACCATGTTCGAGATAAACCAAACCCATATCTGAAATTAAAAATGAATCTTGCGCACTCGCTACATAAATCCCAGTCTTCCCATTAACATAAGTATTTTCAACATTCGGTTCATCCGTACCATCATCGACGAAGTGTAAGCCATCGATACAGAAATTATTGAATTCAACTGAACTAATCCGTGGGTCACCCTCTCGTTTAACAACAAAGGCCGCACCCTCAATTTCAGGTGCATCTAGTGCTGTTTCAAGATCCACTAAAATCCGACTGCCCCCTGGCCATAATTCGTGTAGATTAGGGACATCTTCTTCCGGGACGTTAAAACGAATACTCGAAGAGGTAAAGCCGTGACCAGACCCCATAATTTTGAGAAAACTAATATCAATTAAAACTTGGGTTTTTAAGTGATAATCAGCAGGTGGTAAATAAATCACTGCGCCTGGCTTACCACCTTCGTCAAGATCTCGATTATTCTGTTTCTTCTTAATATCCTCAATCATACTGTTAATCACTTGGCCAACGTCTTCAAAAGGATTCCCAACAGGCCAATTTGTGACGTCATAATAATATGCTTCTGTCATGATTTTTCCTCCAATATTTTTAAATTAACCAACCAATAATTTAGCAGCTAGCGCAAAGTTACCAACATTTGCTGAACCATTATTCGGAACGCTAGGCATTGTTAGATATTTATCGAGTGGCGGTACCTGAACATAATCATTTAATAATTTAGCGAATTCTGTCCGTACTTTTTCTAACAACACCGGATTGGTAACGCCGCCCCCAAAGGCAATCTTGTTGGGCCGTAGTGTGAGGGTCGTTTGAAGCGCAGCTTGTGCGATATAATATGCTAAAATATCCCAAGTTTGATCAGTTAAAGGTACTTCTGCCCCTTTTTCACCAGTCCGGACTTCAAATGTTGGCCCCGCAACTAATCCCTCTAAACAATCACCGTGAAACGGACAAATCCCTTTGAACTCTAAATCATCAGGATGGCGTTTTAAAAGAACATGCCCCATCTCTGGATGACCGATGCCCCCCACGAGTTGACCGTTAATAACTGCCCCAGCACCAACACCGGTTCCGATTGTGTAATAAACGAGCGAATTAATCTTTTCATTGAATAACGTGGCCATCGTAAATTCCCCATATGCAGAACCGTTAACATCTGTGGTCCAAGACATTGGGACATCAATTTCTTTTTTTAAAAAACCGATAAAATCGACATCTTGCCAACCAGGTTTAGGCGTTGAGGTAATATAACCGTATTTGGGAGATGTTTTTCTGATTTCAATAGGCCCAAAGGTAGCGACCCCTAATGCATCAATTTCAAACTGCTTAAAGTAGTCGACAACCTTTGTTAATGTTTCTTTAGGTGTCGTCGTTGGAAACTGCACCTTATCTTTTACTTGGTAATCATCATTACCAACAGCACATACAAATTTTGTCCCACCTGCTTCAATACTACCTAATAACATTACGCCATTCCTCCAAGTTGATAAATTTGAATTGTATCAGTTGATACCTCACTAATTGTTTCAATATGCACAGCTTCTTCACAATAAATTCGCTCTGAAAAACAAGCTTCTCCTTGATTAGTAAATAGTTCGATTGAACTCGTGTCCATTAGCATATGCACGTCAAATTGACTGGTTGTTTCAACCGAAGCCACGCGTTGTTGATCATCATTATATTTTTCAAGACTAACTGTTTGTTCGCTCGCGCTGTACCGTAAAATAATTACTGGCTGACCATCTTCTCTCACTACTTTAATTGCGACATCATGGTAGCTATCAAACTGGCCTAAATATTCTAAACTTTTAGTGGGGGCGTCAAAGAGATTGGCGCCCGTTGTCTTTAATAATTGTTTTGCTCGTAATTGTGCCACTTCTCTCACTGGCGTCATCAACACTTTATCCCCAGTGACTGTTACCTCTCGTGGAAATGTTAGCGCACCTGCCCAGCCATCTGCTTGTTCTGGCATTATACTTTCCCACATTGCTAACCAACCGAAAAGAATCCGGCGACCATCTGGCGCAACTGTCGTTTGAGTCGCATAGAAATCATGCCCATGATCAAGTTCTCGAAATGCACCGTGTTTGAATTTTTTATTGGCCTCATCATAATGCCCCGTTAGATAACCGGTTTGATGGTAGTTACGATATTTCAACCCATTGGCTTTAATCCCTTGTGGAGACATGATTAAAATATCCTGATCTGCCATGTTGAAGAAGTCAGGGCATTCCCAGACATAACCTTCTTCATCAACTGACTTAGCCGTTGCAATCGGTCCGATATAGTCCCAGTCAATTAAATTCTGAGATTGATACAATAAAACGCGCCCTAATCCAGCTTGATCTTTACTGCCAATCACAACGAAGTAAGTTTGACCATCAAACCAAACCTTTGGATCGCGAAAATCTCGTGCATTGTCCTCTGGTGGGGTTGCAATCACTGGATTACCAGCATACTTTTCAAAATGAATACCATCATCGCTGACTGCTAGGTTTTGGGTTTCCCAATATTGTTCAGGGTCATTATCCTTCAAGTGTTGCCCCGTATACATCAAATATAAGCGACCATCTTTTTCAATCGCACTGCCTGAAAAACAACCATCTGGATCTTCAGCATCCCCAGGGAAAAGGGCGATTGGTAATTGTTCCCAATGTACTAAGTCGCGACTACGAACGTGCCCCCAATGCATTGGTCCCCATTTAACTGATTCAGGATGATATTGGTAGAAAATATGATAGTAGCCTTTAAAAAAAACAAACCCATTTGGATCATTAATCCAACCGGAAGGCGCCATAATATGATAATTCAATCGATATCTGTCATTTGTTATCTCTGGATAATTTAATTTTTTTGTCATCGTCATTCTCCTTCATGTCAACCGATTGACATTTTGCGCCAAAAAACAAGCGTAAACTGTTACGCCGTTGTCCCTTGATGAACTGTGACTGGTAATATAATTTTATGAGGGGTTTTTTTACCCTCAATTCGATCCATCAAAGTTGATACCGCCATTGCCGCCATTTCTTCTATCGGCTGAATAATTGTTGTTAATTCAGGCTTAAATAAGCGAACCGTTTCTGTTCCATCGTAACCAACCACTAGCAAATCTTCTGGGACCTGCTTTTGAAATTCGGCGGCAACTTGGATAATCAGACTAGCGTCAACGTCGTTTGATGCAAAAACGCCATCAATTTTTTTGTTTTCTTTAAAAATTTGTCGGAATGTTTCTTTCTTCTGTGCATCGGATGAATCAAGCGCAACCGTATAGACAATGGTTGGTAAATCATTAGCTGCCATCATATCTTCGTAAGCGCGCCGACGATCTAACGCTGGTGATTGCAAATCAGTTGGGCCATCCGTATGCACGATATGGCGTGCACCCCGTTTTAGCAGTAATGTCATCGCCTTTTTACCACCATCATAATTATCAGAAGCAATCACTGGGATATCGTCATTCATCACCCGGTCAATTGCAACAATTGGTAAATTAGTATTGTTGTATTCCGCAATGTTTTGGTTATGCGCACCGACAATCAAGCCGTCTACTTGATTAGCCAGTAATTTCTGTAAATATTCCTTTTCTTTTAAGGGGTCATTCATTGAATTACCGATTAATACTTTATAACCGGCATTAAACAGCTTCATTTCTAACTGCGCCGCCATCTGACCAAAAAAAGGATTCGCAGTGGTTGGAAAAATCAACCCGACCATTTTCGTTTCTTTTGAAAACAGTTGGCGAGCAACATCATTGGGTCGGTAATGTAACGCTTTCATTGAATCGAATACCTTTTGCTTTGTTTTTTCACTTAGATAACCTCGATTATTTAATACTCGCGAAACAGTTGTTTTAGAAACGCCTGCTAATGCTGCGACGTCTTCAAGTTTTGGATTTTGCATTTTTTGCTCCTATGTCATTCATACTAAACACTCTCATTTATATTCTAACATAAAGCATCAAAAACGCTGATTTTCCTTAATCTTGTTTTGCTAATTCTGTTCGAACAACTGCTTCATTCTTTTCAAATTTTGCATAGAAGAACATTGGAATGGCAGCAACCAAGAATAAAATAGCTGGTAACCAGACAAAGCTAAAATTAATACCAATTAATGACTGTGCAGACTGTGCATGATTAGGCACATAGCCAAAGTATTGCATAATTTTAGAAGGTACAAAGCCACCAATTCCACTACCTGCTTTGACACAAAAAGCACTTCCGATAGCTGTTAAAAAGCCACTTGCTCGAATACCATTTTTCCATTCCCCGAAATCTACTGCATCAGCAAGCATCAAAAACGGCATTGCTGCAGCAACCCCAGTTCCAATTGAACCCAAACAATAGAGCACTACCACTGCAACTTGATTAGCTCCAACAACTTGTAATAAGAGATTAGAAATAGCAGCAAGGACTAGCGCCCCAATTAGCACTGTGCATTTATTTGTCTTTTTAACAAATAATGGAATTAAAATCATGCCCACTACTGCTACGGCTGATAAACCACCTGCTACTGATACTAGTGCTTTGGCATGAATATTATATTGGAAATAATAAATCATTGCTGAACTTCTAACAGTTGTACCAATCCAATAAAATAAGTTTGTTAAAACAATTAAGACCCAAGGCCAATTACTTTTAGTTGCTTTAACACTTTCTTTCAATGAAATAGACTGTGTTGATACTGCATTTACTTCTCTTAAATTCCAAAAGGCAATTAAGAAGGCTGCAATCGATACGACCCCCATGACAATCATCGTAATCGAAAATCCTTTCCGGTCATTACCCTGTCCAAAAAGTTGGACTAATGGTAATACGACACTATTGGCAATCAATAATCCAATATTACCGCCTACCATCCGATAAGAATTCAATACTGTTCGTTGTTCTGGATCATTAGTTAGATTAGGTAAAATCGATGTCATTGGTGTACTAATACCCGTATACAAAATGCCTGCCATCACATAGGTTACTGCTGCATAAACTACTTTTGTTGATCCTGACAAGTTTGGTGTCGTAAACGTTAACCACGTGAATACCGCAAATGGTAAACATAACCATAAAAAGTATGGTCGACTTTGTCCCCAACGTGTATGCGTATGATCAATTAAAAACCCCCAGATTGGTGCGTCAAACATATCAATACACCTTGTCAGTAACAGAATAGTCCCAGCAACCCCAATTGAGAGACCAAACACGTCCGTATAAAAATAGAGTAAATAAGTACTAATACTAACAAATAAGACATTGCCCCCAAAATCCGTCAGTGAGTAACTCAGCTTACGAAATAGTGGAATTTCTGCTTTTTCCTGAGGTGCTTCATTAATAACAGATGCCATTTTCTTCAACTCCATTCATTTTGATGATCAAAATTAACTTATTAAACTTTATTCGCAAAACCTCCAATGAATAATAACATTCAAGAAAAGCGCTTTCTTTTATTGGAATAACTAAAGTATAATCGTTTCATTTTATATGTCAACCGGTTGTCATATAATTTCTATTTTTCTTTTTAAACTACTTCATTTGCAGAAATTCTTAATTTATGTCCGTTGCTTTCCCTAAATACGGGCCCTATAATGCATATTGAATCTTATCTGGAGGTCTTTTGATGATGGAAAAAACTGAAAAAATCGCAATTTTAGAAAAACTGGTCTCAATTGATACAACAGACCAAGCAGAAGGTGTGATTGCCGACTACTTAGCCGATCTATTCACACAACACGGTATCCAGACTGAAAAAGTGGCTTCTAAACCAGGCCGCGAAAACTTAGTGGCCTATCTAGGTGAAGCAACCGACAAAGTCCTCGGCGTGACTGGTCATATGGACGTCGTCAGCATCGGCGATCGCAGCAAATGGACGAGTGATCCCTTCACCCTAACCGCTCGCGATGGTAAACTCTTCGGTCGGGGTGCTACTGACATGAAATCTGGACTGGCCGCTCTTGTGATTGCAATGATCGAATTACACGATCAAAACGTCCCATTAAACGGTCAAATCAAACTCCTTGCAACAGTCGATGAAGAAAAGAACGAAACTGGTGCCCAAACTTTAACGGCCCAAGGTTATGCCGATAATTTGACAGCCTTATTAGTTGCCGAACCATCTGGCGTTGATAAACAAGCCTTGGCAACCAGTAGCGACAAATTTCCCACAGAAATGGTCCAAAAACTACTGACAGCCAATCAAACCAATGAACAACATTTTCTGATTTTCGCCCACAACGGTTCCCTTGATTTTAAAGTGACGGCGACTGGTAAAACAGCCCACAGTTCAATGCCCGAACTCGGTATTAACGCAATTGACCATTTGCTCACCTACTACAATCGGCAAAAACAATACTTCGATCAAAAGCATCCTATTGATGATGTCCTCGGCGATATTGTTCCCGTCACAACCTTAATCAATGGTGGTGAACAAATTAATTCGGTCCCCGGTCACGCAGAACTCACTTGCCGCGTTCGCACAACCCCCGCATTAACTGGCGACCAAGTCATTGCCGACCTCAATGCCATTATTGCTGAACTTAACCAACAAACAGACATGAATTTAGCATTAACTGTCATTAATAACCAACCACCGGTTAAAAGTAATCCACAGGCACCATTCATTCAAAGTGTTCAAAAAATCGGCGCACAAAAGTTATCCCAAGCTTATCCACTGATGCACGTTGCTGGTGGTACTGATGCCGCCCACTTTGCTAAGAATAACCCCAACTTACCAGTGGCAGTTGTCGGCCCCGGCAATGATACCAGTCATATGACCGACGAATACGTTGACGAAGAAATGTACCTCAAACACATCGACTTCTTTAAAGCAGTCATGACGGATTATTTAAAATAGATAGATTGCAAATTTGATCTAAATTTTTTAATAAATTAGTCAACATAATCTGGTAATATCGCCTCGGTTAAGCGCTTCAATCAAAGTTCGGTTAATTCTGAGTAACATAGTCGTCATATTTTGAGCACTAATGTACTTTAACCTATTCTATTTAAGTATTGGACAGTTCTAGCTCACAAAAAATTTCGATTTTAATTCGTTCAGAATAACTTACACTAAACAAAAGAATCAATTCCTAAAAATATGTCTGTGATAAACACTATGTGATACTTACACTGCCATCTGGTATGTGCTGCTAAACTACTATCGTCTTTTACTTGAGACATGATAAAAATCCCTTTCGCTTTTAGATTTGGTTGGTAGCCATTCTCTATAGCGAAAGGGATTTTTAATGCTGAAGCTAATTCTAACTCCCGCACCTAAAAGGTGTGGTTTATTTTTTCCTAAAAAAATGAAACTAGGCGGCACATCGCCGATAAAATATCGACAATGTGCCACCTAGAAAAGACAACTAACTATTTACTTTAACTTTTGGGGTATTTGTTACCCATACTAACGTTTCTATTTATTTGGTAAAAACATCTGTCATAATTTTAATTTATATAATTATCTTCACCAGCAAAGAATCCAAATCCCCCTAATAAAATAGCAGTCACAATTAAAATAATTAATGATACATTCCAATTATGAGTCATATCATGCATAAAGCCAAAGAGAGTTGGGCCAATTGCAGCTAACAAGTAACCAATTGATTGAGCCATGCCTGATAGTTCTGCCCCTTCTCTTGCATTTCTTGTTTTTAGGTTAAAAAACATCATTGATAGTCCAAATGCACAGCCACCACTGATCCCAATAAAAGCAATTCCTATAATAATAGTATTATTTATAAAAAGCCCACTAATTCCTAAACACATTAGGATTGATGTGTTTATGGCAATTTTACTCTGTCTTTTGACCCTCCCAGCAATAATTGGAATTATAAATGTAAATGGTAATAAAAATAATTGCATCATTGACAATAAATAACCAGCTTGTTCTGCAGTGAATCCCTTTTGAATAAGCATTTCAGGTAACCACGCGACTAACACGTAGAATACTAGTGACTGTAGGCCCATAAATATAGTAACTTGCCACGCAGTTTTTGAATGCCAAATACTATTCTCTATAGGTAATTCCTCTATCTTATCTGGTTTATCATGTCTTTTCAATTGTGGAATCCATGCGATACAAGCAATTAAAGCCAAAATAAGCCAAATCCTAAGTGAATTATTCCAACCTAGATTTAGATTATTAGCTAATGGAAAACTAACTCCAGATGCAATTGCCCCACATAAATTCATACTAATTGAATAAATACCAGTAATTAGGCCTAAGCGATGATTAAATTCTCTTTTTATTAAACTTGGAATTAATACGTTACACATGGCAATTGCACTACCTACTAAAATAGTTCCAAATAATAAAGTGCTTGTTTGGGGAATTGATCTAATAAATAACCCTATAACTAATACGATTGTAGAATAACCAATAGTATATTCTAGACTCAATTTTTCAGCTATTTTGGGTGCCACTGGTGATAAAATAGCAAAAGCCAATAACGGAATTGTCGTTAAAAATCCCGCAATAGTTCCAGAAATACCAATATTGTCCTTAATTAAACCTGTTAAAGGGCCAACTGCAGTTAATGGTGCTCTTAAATTTGTTGCGACAAATATAATTCCTAGAAGTAATACAGTTACCTCTACACTCTTCTCTTGTACTCTCTCTCATATGAACCCTCCAAAATACGCAATTATATATTATAGTATATAATTGCATATTATATTATAGGTTCTCATATTTTACAACTATGTTCATCAAAATATCTTCATTAGTATCATTAATATACTCATGCGAATTATTATTTATGAAGTAAATTGTATTGTGTTCATGAACAATATAACTATCATGCTTAACTCTAAGATTTAATGTCCCTGATAGTACAGTTATCACCTCTAAAGTATTAGAAGTCTGGCTATCTAGATAATACTTACTATTAGCTTTTAGCCGAACTTTATATACCTCGAAATCAAATTGACCTACAATTGGTTCGACTTCCCACTTGTGATTTTCATCTTCTAAAAAATAACCATGATTTTCAGTTGAAAAAACGACATTACTTCCTCTATTTTTAAATAGAGACATTAGTGGGGCTTCTAGACATTTTGTTAACTTCCATAAAGTATTTATTGTTGGATTCGATTTTCCATTCTCTATCTTTGTTATAGTTAGTGAACTTAGTCCTGATAATTCTGATAATTTTTCTACACTTATTTTTTTACTTTGCCTTAATTGTTTAATTTGTTCTCCGATATTATTAACTATATTATTATTTGAACTCATAGTAATTATCCCCATTATATTAATTTTTGGCTAAAATGCTTAACTAAGCTCCTTAGTTTATATATATTATACTCTGTTATATTTATAATAGACATTTTTATAATAAAATATATATTCTTATAAATTAGTTAGCAATAGTCCTATTAGGTAGGATTATTGCTGATCCAATACCTTCCCCAAAAAGCTACTAGCATTAAAAGAGACTGCTTTAAGTTTTTTCTGCTCGAATTAATTTTAGAACTTACTACTAAATAAAAAAGGATGACAGCAAAGTACCTTCGCCGTCATCCTTTTTAAATGTTTATTTATGCTAATGTGGCATCTAGTTTTGTCGCTAATGCTTCTTTACGTTGCAACCCAACTAGTTGTTCTTGTAATTGACCGTCTTTCATGATTAATAAGGTTGGAATGGCTTGAATGCCAAATTGCGCTGCCAAATTTTGATTTTGATCAACATCAACTTTGGCAATTTTAGCCTTTCCTGCATAATCATCTGCTAGCTGTTCAACAATTGGTCCTTGCATCTTACATGGTGGACACCACGTTGCCCAAAAATCGACTAGTGTGACCCCTTCTTTAATCTCATCGTTAAAATTGGCTTCATTTAAAATTTGTGCTGTCATCACAATCGCCTTCCTCTTCAAAAGTTAATCAACGTTTCCGTTGAATTGATACTCATAATATATCATCTTACTTTTTGTAAGTCAACTTTAGGAACTCATCAACTGATTCCATTCCCACACCGATTGATTAAAGGTCGCCACTTTGAAACCCGCATCATGCAACGCCTGACTAGCGACATTGGCATAAGCACATAGCCGACCGCGACAGTAGACAACAATTTCCTTATCTTGCGGTAATTCGGCTAAATGTTGTGGTAACTCATCATATGGGATATTATGCGCTCCCGGCAAGTGTTGCGTCTCATACTCATCATTGGGTCTAAGATCAACTAAGTACGTTGATTCAGCGGTTAATTTCGCTTTTAACGCCGAAATCGTTAACGCCTGTGGTGAACCAGTTTGTTGCTTGAACGTTGTCTGAATGGCTGCCAATTCAGGCTGTGACTGTTCTGCGACCGTGACTAATAACGATATAAGCTGCTTAATCTGATCTGACGTTAAGCGGTAGGTTACAAAATTTTTATGTCGTTCAATTTCAACCAAGCGCGCCTTCTTCAAAATCTGTAAATTGCGTGACGTTGTCGCAACGCTTAACCCAATCGTATTGGCTAAATTTTCAACCGTTTTGGGACCCTGCACCAATAAATCTAGTATCCGCAAGCGCGTCACATTCCCTAATGATTTCCCTACCTTGACGACTTGCTCATAAACGGCATCTCGATATTGTAATATCTGTTCTTCCACTATCCATCCCTCCCGATAATCAATGATTTTATTGAATAGCGTTAACTTAACACGTTCATTTGTAACGGTCAACTGGATTAGTCCAAAAAAATAAGCGACCGCTATTTCGCAGTCGCCTATTTCCAGTTTATTCTTATTGTTGTCCAAGAAAACTACGACCCAAAGTTGGAACCGCCGTGCTTTGACGGTGCTCTTCCCATTCGGTAATATCGCGATTAACCTTCTTGTAGATCTTGCGACCTTCATCGGTAATTGTAATGTTGACTAAGCGTTGGTCCTGGCGTTCGCCACGTAGCTTTTCAATCATTTTTTTGTCTTGCAAGACATTTAACTTACGGGTCACAATCGGACTCGATATTTTAAATACCATTGCCAACTCACTCGGTGATTGGGTACCTTCCATAACAAGTCTTTCTAAGTATAAAAATTGTTCTAAACTAATATCGTGTTTATGGCAAATCGCATTCAAGTTAGATGACACTGATCGGTATTCAATATACCACTGGCTCAAATAATCCATGTCGCCACTTCCTCCCAAGTTAAACTATCGATGAATTTAATTCATCTATGTATGTGTAACGAGCTAATATTAGCTCGTTGCACCTAAATACTTATTTACCAGTTTCCAATGTCCATATTAATGATGTCTTGTAGATTGCATTTGCAACTGCAGCATCTGTTGGCATAACTAATTGGATATCTTCTGGTGCCCATGCGAAGACGTTAGCACCTGTACCTGTATCAGTATCTGCTTTACCAACTACTGTACCGGCTGCAGTACCCAACTTACTTGTTGGTGCTGCTAGTGATAATGAGAATGTATCTGTGATTGCATCTTTAGCAGTTTCATTGATTGCAACATCCCCAGCTGATGGTGCTGGTGCTGGATCGCCACCATCACCATCGCCATCATCACCACCATTGGCTTTAGGACCAACCGGTGGTGTTGCGATACTTGCTTTATAATCAGCAAGATCTTTCGCAAAAGTCTTATCTTGATCTGAGTTTGTTAGTTCATAAACACCAGATGTCAATGCATATTTAGTATGTTTGAATAAGAGGTTAGCACCATCAATTTCTTGACCACTTGTCGTTTTCAATGGTTCAGTAGTTGATACTTTTAAATCCCAATCCCCAGCTTTTTGAGTTGTGGCAGCATCCATGCCGTCTGCATGTTGACGTGTCACTTGTTTATCAACAACAAGCATCATTGGCAACATCTTTAAGCGCTGTATCACTACCTGCATTTAAAAGAGGTGTTTTATTAGCAACTGAGTTGTCATATGAAGCATGTTGGTTATTTTTGTCGTTGGCATAATTTTTACCATCGGCTGTGAATGTTGTAAATGCTTTGTCAAAAGTAGCATGGTTACCAAAATCCAAGACCTTTGGCACTTTTTGTAAACGTAAGAAACCAGTGTTACCGTTGTCGATGTTATCACCGAATGAAACGCCAACTTCTGATTTATCAGTTTGTGCTAATGGTGTCCCACCATTATCGATCACGCCACCTTCATGAGTTGCAGCGAAGGTTGTTGTCGCTGGAGCCAAAATGCTTAATACTGTTGCGCCGGCTAATGCAGCACTTGTTAATTTCGTAAATTTCATATGAAATTCCTCCCTAGAATTTATATAGATGCGATGCAAGCACCGCGTTTTTTTATAGCTTAATCTTGCGATTAAGATTATAAACAAAGTTAGTTAGTTTGCCTAATCAGCAATTGATTTTCCCACAAACCAATTACTGCCAGACGTCGTTTTTAAAATGACACTATGATTGATAACCATTAGTGATTCGGCCAGCGCAATCAGTCTTTATAGTGATTACTAATTCATCGTAATCGTTGTGAAACTATTGAAGTCTTGGTAAACCCGAATTGCAAAGTACGTGCTAACGATAAATGCAGCTGCTAACACAACGGTGAGTTCAATCATGCCCCACTTAACCTTGCGATAATTGGTTTGATTAACATAACTCGTTATCCATAAGCGTTTCATCATTTTGCCTTCTTTCGTTTAATCATCACCCAAGTACCAATCACGATAATGATTAGCGCGGTGATTCCAGCAGCAAGCCATCGTAGGAATTGTTGTTGTTCTTTTTGGTAAGTGTTCTTTTGGATAAATTCAATCTTATTGTTCTTAATCCGCACATAGCTCGTTTGTTTTTTCTGATACTCGTCGTTTTGATTCTCAACGGTTAAGCGATAATAACCATCCACCAATCGCTTGCCCCCTAAGGCTAAGTTATCGGTAAATTTAGAACTAGGCGCAATCTTCATATCCTTTTGGTACTTTTCATATTTAAAGAAGGCTACTTTCTGATTTACTAACGTCGTCTTCAAATTCATTTGCTTGAGATACATCGGCATCTGATTTTCAAAATGGAATTTAATTGCCGTTGCTCGACCACCAGATTTTTGAACATCGATCTGATCTATCTTAAGCGGTTGAACATCCTTCTTCGTTAACTTACGACCATTAAGCAGCACCCCGATTGTATAAACATACTCGTTTTGAACAGCCGCCTGACTAGCTTCTTCATCACTCGCTAAGATTTGAATCGCTGATGCTTTAATCCCGCTAAAGGCAGTTGGTTTATCAATCTTAATCGGGATATCGATGCTTTCTTGTGGTTTAATCATCAGACTCTTAGGGACCGCAATTACTTGACTCCCAGCTTGTTTCAACAAGCCCTTTTCAGGTTGACGTGCCTTTGTATAGTCGATTGATCCATTATTATTGGTTGCGGCATCTACGACCTTAATTTTGAGTCTAATTGTCTGGTTGGTTGGATTAAAAACATTAATCTTTTCCACACGTTGTTGCTTCTTTTGCTGAGGCAAATTGGAGTAACCGAGACATTTTCCCCCAATATTATCATTCGGTAATTTAGGTAAAATCGTAATAGTTACCGGATCTTCATCTGGCGACTTATACTTGGCCTTTTTCCCTTCGACACTCATCGGTTGTAACAATAAACCGGCCGTTACGAAACAAATAGCAATGATTAGCCAACTATTCTTCCGTCCGTTAAGCCATGACATATTATTTACTTCCCGTTAATAGTAATTTCAGTAACTCAACAAGTGAAATCAGCATCAACCCACCAGTTGCGATACTAATGTAGAACCACTTATTGATTGGTTTGCGCATAATCTTATCATTGATATTATCAGCGGCTTTCTTATCCACTTTGATATTCTTAATGAATTTCCAAGTCATTGGTAACTTGTTCCAGTCATTTTCACCTTTGACCTGAACTTGAACCTTATATTTACCTGGTTTCAATTCATCAAATTGCCATTGAACCGGTAATGTCACAATTGAGTTTGGTGCGATTTTACTATTATTAACGCTAAAAATCCGTTTTTGTGAAAAGACACCTTGTTTGGTGATAACGGCCTTCATTTGCACATTTTGGAGCATCATTGGTTGCGTGTCCCGAAGATTAATTGACATTGCCGCATGTTTTTGGAAAAGCATTGGTTTAACGCTGTCGTACTTCAACTCTGGATAAACCTTGTAATGAGCGCCACGTAAGGCAATCCCCATTGAGTAGGCGTAATTACTAGAAACGTGAGAATCTTTACTCTTACTTGTCGTTTCTTCAAGGAAATGCCAGTCCCCATAGACTAACCCGCGGAAACCATCACTTGGCATCTTAATCGTTGCTGAAACTGTTCTTGTTTCTAATGGGTTAAGGGTGATGACACGATCCTTCTTATCAACATGCCCAATACTTGTTAGTGGATATTTCAAGCTTTCATCCAAACCCTTAGCTGTAGAAACGAAGTTAACGCCCCCACCGACTTGCGTCATACTATTTCTGAGTTCTGATTTAACCTTCACTGGCTCCTATGTCAAGAATCCGGACATAAAAGTACGAACAAATTTGACTTTCAATT
>ERZ794963.12-NODE-12-length-103712-cov-8.689514_pt1 | contig 103712 bp, 98 predicted proteins | sample MGYA00375740_ERZ794963 | MGnify/ENA primary metagenome ERZ794963 (study PRJEB30138, sample SAMN05968720) | food fermentation metagenome | isolation source: fermented_meat | host: inoculated_fermented_meat_time_40_first_replicate;inocula... | place: Italy... | reverse complement strand
ACTTTCATAAGCACCACCTCACTTTATACTGAGATTAGCCACCATCTATCCAACTTGCTCACGTTTTTATTTTAGCATATTTCTTTTTATTACTTCCTCAAATAATGATAGAAACTAGTTCGTTATAATTAACGTTACTAAATCTATTATTATTCAATTAACTAAAAATACACTTTATTTTTTCTTTAAAAAGTGGAAAATATACGTATCGATACCCTTTTAAAGTAGGATGAGCATCATCAGCAAATAGTGTTTTATCGTATTTTTTTAGATTATTAGCTTCCAGATTATTCCAAACATCTAATATCTCAATATCCCACTTATCTTTTAATTTATACAATACATTTATTAAATGTTCGTAATACGGATCTGATTTTCTTATACAAGTATAAAATAAAACAGGAGTATCCCATGTATTTTTTGCATAGCTAATAATGTATTCCATTGCACCAATTGTCGTTTCTGTATTAAAATTTTCTAACTCATAATCCAAACTAATCTCACCTAATGCTTTTTTAAATCTACTATCATTGGTTGATAACTGACAAATTAATAAATCATAATTATTCTTTTTCAAATACTCTTTCTTAATTCTTTGAACATATGAATTTTTTTCTAACCCTGCTAAAGTGGTACCCGATATCGCTTCCTTTGTAGTATCAACCTTAGACTCTTCTTTTAAAAACTCAACAAATGATACACCATGAGAAGCTGCCCCATAAGTTATAGAAGAACCTAAAAAAAGAATTTTTTTACCATTTAACTTTTCATCCTTCTCTAAATATAAAACATTAGGATGAAATTTACTTTTATTCCCTTTTTTTATATCGTTTAATACACTAAAAAGTGTTGAAAATAAATTTTTCGCTATATATAAACCAATTAGAGCAGTTAATTTTTTCAAAGCTATAACCCCTTTAAAATAATATTAATTAAACAAAGTATATATAAAGATATAATAGAAATCATTCAATATGCTTAATTTAAAATTTTATTTCAGTTATCTCACTTAATTTTATCTTAATTAATCTACTTTCTTAACATAAATGTAGTGTTTGTGTGAGAACATATACTTTGTGAATATAACTCTCTTTTGATTGAATATAGCCATTAGCAAAATATCGTAATTCTACAGATGGGTCATGATACATTTTAAATATTAACTTATCGTTTAAATCATTTAATTGATGGTCTATCAATCTTATTTTGGTCTTGAATGTATTCCTCTAGTTGTTCTTAACAATTTATAAATGAATTTTCTAAAACACACTCATAAGAAACAATAAGAAAACTAAATGGATATATCAAATCATCATTAGATGATGCTGTTTATAAAGGATTATTACCTAAGAATATTACTTATAAGGTCACATTTAAAGGGTCTAACCCTCCAAAAGATGAACAAAGCAAATTTATTAACCTAGTAGAATACGAAACACTTAAACAATATTTCAAATTACAAAAAAATCGTTCATCTCTCGCCCTATTTATAATGATTTGTACAGGTTGTCGAATAAGTGACGTTTTAAATATGAAGTATGAATACATTAACCAAGTAAAAAACGAATTATTTATAGATGAACGCAAACATAATGTGTCTATTTATTATATTTCCAAAAGGCTTGGCCATAAAAATATTTCTGTTACTACTGAAATCTATTCCCATTTATTAGAAGAAAAATAGCTTGAAGAAAATAAATAAGCAGTTGAAGTTTTATCAGCAATGTAAAAATATATTTCTCGGTGCCATGCCAGTGCCATAAAATTTTGTTTACTATTGTATCGCATTGTAGACAAAATAAAAGAAACCCCGTAACGACGGGGTTTCTAAGTTTTAGTTGTGCGCTATTTAACGCTATTAGTGTCCTGGGAGGGATTCGAACCCCCGACCGATGGCTTAGAAGGCCATTGCTCTATCCAGCTGAGCTACCAGGACATATTCTTTTTGAACACAAGAATTATTATATCTAACTTATCGCTATAAAGCAATACTCCAAGCAATAAAAATAAATATGATTTTTCACTTTAATAGACTTTTTATCATCTTTTTTAAATTTCATTAAAAAATTCACTAATTTTAGCATTTTATTAGGATAAAATAGCTTAATATTTTAATAATTTTAGGAGCGAAAGAGAAAAAAACTGCTTTAATCGCCCCTAAAAAATTCTATTCTAACAATATTACTTTATCAATCCAATAACTACATATTATTTTACATAATTTATGTAACTGTTAAGCAATATACCTTTATTACTTATAAATTGAACGTTTCACTATCAATGATTTGGTGATCACGATTATAAAAATTCAATTTTACATCTTTTTCAGTTTCATCTATCAATAATTCGGCATAAGTCTCTTCTATATTACTTCTCGACTGCGAAATACTCCCAGGGTTTATAACATGAACGTCGCTAATTTGCTCATGTTTAGCCACGTGTGTATGACCATAGAAAGCAAATTGGCATCCTGATGCTTTTGCTTGTTCTGCAAGTTGCATACGTGTACGGTTCACATTGTATAAATGACCATGTGTATAAAATGCTTTAATACCATTTACTTCTATAATTTCTTCATTTGGAAATTCTGGATAAAAGTCCGTGTTCCCTTTAACTCTATAAAAATGACTTAATTCACTGTCATGATACTCAAATTCTGAATCACCTAAATGAATCGCAACATCAACATTATCATGATGACTTATTACATCAAAAAGAATACCTTGTTCTGTGTGGTTATCACTAATTATGATCCATTTCAACATTATTGTTCACCTTCTAAATATTGTTGTAACTTTTCAATTGCTTTACCTCTATGACTTACCTCACTTTTTTCCTCAGCTGTAAGTTGAGCCATCGTTTTATTTTTGTCTTCTAAATAAAATATAGGATCATAACCAAAACCTTGTTCCCCAATTTTACTTAAAGTAATTTCTCCTTCAACTGTTCCTTTAAATTGAACAGTTTCTTCTCCAGGAGCACTCATACTAATGACACACACAAATTGTGCAGCACGATTAGTTTCATCACCTAAAGTGGTTAGCAATTTTTCTATATTAGCATTATCATCTTTTTCAGTTCCGGCGTATCGTGCAGAATATATACCAGGTTCTCCACCTAGCGCAAATACTTCTAGTCCACTGTCATCGGCAATTACTCGTTTATTTAATGCTTTGGCAGCAGCTTCTGATTTCAACTTTGCATTTGCTTCAAATGTATTTCCTGTTTCTTCTACATCAAAGTCCTCAATTAACTCTGTGATGCCTATTACATTATAGTTAGGAAATATAACTTTAAAATCATTTATTTTCCCTTTATTATTTGATGCAATTACGATATCTTCCATCGTTTCGTCTCCTATTCTTGTATTTCAATTTTTTCAACTTTCACTTTCATTTTTAACCATTCCTCAATAATTAATTCTATATGTTCAGTTTCTCCTGTAGCAAAAAATTTATGTTCAGGCTGTCGTTTATACCCTGCATGTTCATTACTAAATGTTAATAAGGCACTTACCTCACGAGCAGTTTCTAATCCCGAAGAAATCACTACTTTTTCTCCACCAAAATAATCATTGATTGGCTGGTATAATAATGGATAGTGTGTACAACCTAAAATCACTGTATCGGCGTTACTATTTCTCCAATGCTTTAATGTTTGGTGAATAATAATACTTGTGATTGTAGGGTCTTGGTATCGCATTTGTTCAACTAAAGGTACAAAACCAGGACATGCGATCCCAGATACTTCAACATTTGGATTTATATTTTTAATATGATGCCTATAGGCTTCGGATTTAATTGTACCTTCTGTACCTAAAATTAAAACATCATTGTTTTTAGTAGTCATAATTGCTGTTCTTGCACCAGGTTCTATTACACCAATTACGGGTATTGGCAATATGTTTTGCAGATGTTTTAACGCTACTGCTGTAGCCGTATTACAAGCAATAACTAACATTTTAATATCAAATGCCATTAATTTTTGTGCTAATTCTGTAGTGAATTCCCTAACCTGTGAACCCTCTCTCGGGCCATAAGGGCAACGCTTAATATCACCTAAATAATATATTGTTTCGTTTGGAAGTTGGCGCATAATTTCTTTCGCAACTGTTAAACCACCAACTCCAGAGTCAATTACACCTATCGGTTTGTCCATATTCAATTACATCCTTATTTATTATCTTGTACTTTATTGTAGCATAGTCTTGTTTTCAAAATCATTAATCATGCTAATAGTTAAGTCGTCATTCATAATATATACAATATATATTTACCCTGTTTAACTATAAAATAATTATCTGATTTTATAAAAAAGGACTTAACATTTGTTACTCAAATGTTAAGTCCTTAAAATATTGTTCAATTAATGTACTTGATGATCTGAACCAAAGAATGATTTGAACATATGGAATGACGTTTCTCTATTTAAAGCAGCAATAGATGTAGTCAATGGTATCCCTTTAGGACATGCATTTACACAGTTTTGAGAGTTACCACATTCTTGTAATCCTCCGCCACCCATTAATGCTTCCAAGCGTTCGTCTTTTGTCATTGAACCTGTTGGATGTAAGTTAAATAGTCTAACTTGTGAAATTGCTTGGGCACCAACGAAGTCATTTTTACTAGTTACATTTGGACAAACTTCTAAACAAACACCACATGTCATACATTTAGAAAGTTCATAAGCAGTTTGACGTTTTTTCTCAGGCATACGTGGGCCTGGACCTAAATCATACGTACCATCGATTGGAACCCATGCTTTCATTCGTTTCAAGTTATCGAACATTCTAGTACGATCTACTTGTAAATCACGAATAACTGGGAATGTACTCATTGGTTCTAATTTAATAGGTTGTTCTAATTGGTCAACAATTGCAGAACATGATTGTCTTGCTTGTCCATTAATTACCATTGAACATGCACCACAAACTTCTTCTAAACAGTTCATATCCCAAATAACAGGTGTTGTTTTTTCACCTTTACTATTAACTGGGTTTCTTCTGATTTCCATTAAACATGCAATAACATTTAGGTTCTCTCTATAAGGAATTTCAAATTCTTCATTATATGGTGTTGATTTGTCATTGTCTTGACGTTTTATAATTAATTTAATTGTTTTTTGGCTAGGTTGCTCGTTTTGTGCAGGAGTTTCATTAACTTCTTTTGTTTCTACCATAATTATTTACCTCCCTTTGACGCCTTAGAGTAATCACGTTTACGTGGTGGTATTAAACTAATATCAACTGGTTCGTAAGTAAACTTAGGTGCTTCTGTTTTGCCTTGATACGTAGCTAATGTTGTTTTTAACCATTCTTCATCGTTTCTTTCTGGGAATTCTGGTTTATAATGTGCGCCACGAGATTCATTTCTATTGTAAGCACCAATTGTGATTACACGTGCAAGTACTAACATATTCCATAATTGACGTGTAAAGAATACGGCTTGGTTACTCCAAGTTTGAGTATCTTCAATATCAATATTCTGATAACGTTCCATCAATTCTACAATTTTCTTGTCTGTTTCTAATAACGATTTATTTTCACGCACAACTGTAACATTTGCAGTCATAATTTCCCCTAATTCTCTATGAAGTTTATAGGCATTTTCAGTGCCCTTCATATTTAATAGGTGATCAAATTTTTCTTGTTGATCTTTAACGTGTTTTTCGTAAATGCTCTCATCTAAATCTGTATATGAATCTTCAATATTTGAAATATAATCTACTGCATTTGGACCAGCAACAGTACCACCGTAAATTGCAGATAGTAATGAGTTAGCCCCTAAGCGGTTACCACCATGTTGTGAAAAATCACATTCGCCTGCTGCAAATAAACCTTTAATATTTGTCATTTGATCATAATCTACGTATAAACCACCCATTGAGTAATGTACTGCTGGGAAGATTTTCATTGGTACTTTACGAGGGTCATCACCAGTGAATTTTTCATAAATCTCAATGATACCACCTAATTTAATATCCAGTTCATGTGGATCTTTATGTGATAAATCAAGATATACCATGTTCTCACCGTTGATACCTAATTTTTGATTCACACATACATCAAAAATTTCACGTGTCGCGATATCACGCGGAACTAAGTTACCATAATCCGGGTATTTTTCTTCTAAGAAGTACCATGGCTTACCATCTTTATATGTCCAAATACGACCACCTTCACCACGTGCTGATTCACTCATTAATCTAAGTTTATCATCGCCAGGGATGGCAGTTGGATGAATTTGAATAAATTCACCATTAGCGTACATTGCACCTTGTTGGTATACAATAGAAGCAGCTGAACCCGTATTAATCATTGAATTTGTTGTTTTACCAAAGATAATACCAGGACCACCAGTCGCCATAATCACAGCGTCTGAACCAAATGATTGAATTTCAGCAGTTGTCATATCTTGAGCAACGATACCTCTTGCCATATTATCGTCATCTTTAACTATACCTAAGAATTCCCAGCCTTCGTATTTTGTAACTAATCCGTCAACCTCAAAGCTACGCACTTGTTCGTCTAATGCATAGAGTAATTGTTGACCTGTAGTAGCGCCAGCATATGCAGTTCGGTGATACATAGTACCACCAAAACGTCTAAAGTCTAATAGGCCTTCTTTAGTTCTATTAAACATTACGCCCATACGGTCAAGTAAATGAATAATTTTAGGTGCTGCATCAGTCATTGCTTTTACAGGTGGTTGGTTTGCTAAGAAGTCTCCACCATAAACAGTATCATCTAAATGCACTGACGGAGAATCTCCTTCACCTTTCGTATTTACCGCTCCATTAATGCCACCTTGTGCACAAACAGAGTGTGAACGTTTAACAGGAACAAGTGAGAACAGGTCTACATGCGCACCCTGTTCTGCTGCTTTAATTGTTGCCATTAGACCAGCTAGTCCACCACCGACAACAATAATTTTCTTCTCTGCCATAAATTGTCACTCCCTCAAATATATGTGAAACTTTATTTTATAATTTTATAAAAATGCTAATATTGCGCTAATACCAATGTATGAAACTACTAGGAATACAATAAGTGAAACCCATGTAAAGATTTGCTGTGATTTTTTAGATTGTAATATCCCCCAAGTAACTAGGAATGACCATAAACCATTCGCAAAGTGGAATGTTACAGCTAATAAACATATAATGTAAAAAATCAACCATCCCGGATTAGTTACAATGTCGTGTACCATATCAAAGTTCACTTCATGTCCTAATGCACGTTGTATTCTTGTCTGCCATAAATGAATCGCTATAAACACGAAAGTTATGATACCTGTGAAACGTTGTAACAAGAACATCCAGTTTCTAAACGCTGAATAGTGTCCAACGTTTTCTTTTGCCGTAAAGGCAATATGTACACCGTATACTGCATGATACAGAATTGGAATATATATAACTGCAAATTCCAACACAATTAAAAAAGGTAATGATTCCATAAATCCAGCTGCCTTGTTGAACGCTTCAGCACCTTTAGTTGCTTGATGGTTTACAAGTAAATGGACTAATAAGAATCCACCTATTGGTATTACACCTAATAAAGAGTGTAATCGTCTTAAATAGAATTGATTTTTCGAGTATGCCAAAAGGAAGTCCCCCCTGTGAAACAATTAATTTTTTAGATTTCTTTTTTTGATGTGAAAGTAATTAGAAATTCCATACAAACCCTGAGCACAATAACTTTCTTTGCATTGTATGTTTGTTACAATACAATATTATTGCACAATTTTAAACATAGAAGTATTATACAAAGTCTACTTTTATACATAATTTAAAATACAGTGTCAATGAGAATATTCTCAATTAGAAAACGCTTCCACATACATGTAAAAAAAGAATTCCTGTTATTTGCTATTGTAACACTAATTAAATAGAAAATGGGCATGAGAATGATTCTCATGCCACAAAGTTTTCACTATTTTTTGTCATATAACGCTTGACGAAGATTCTCAGCAACATTTTGTGGGAGGCCTGATTTTTTAAAATCTTCTACACTTGCTTCTTTCATTTTCTTAATGGAACCAAATGTGCGTAATAATTTAGTCTTTCTTTTAGCGCCAATTCCATCTACAGTATCTAACACAGATTGTAATCCAGTCTTTTGTCTTGTTTGTCTATGGAATGTTATTGCAAATCTATGCACTTCATCTTGTATTCTTTGAAGTAAGTAAAATGGCTGACTATTTTTCTTCATAGGAACAATTTCAGCGTTTTCACCATAAAGAATTTCTGATGTTTGGTGCTTATCATTTTTACGTAGACCTGCTACAGGTATATCTAGGCCTAATTCATTTTCAAGGACATCAAGTACACCGCTCATATGCCCTTTGCCACCATCTACAATAATCAAATCTGGTAATGGACTGCCTTCATTAAGTACTCGCGTGTAACGTCGGCGCACTACTTCACGCATAGATTTATAATCATCTGGTCCAACCACTGTCTTTATCTTATATTTGCGGTAACCTTTTTTATTAGGTTTACCATCCACAAATGATACCATTGCCGAAACAGGGTTAACGCCTTGAATATTTGAATTATCAAAGGCCTCTATACGAATTGGTGTTTGAATGCCCATCACATCGCCAAGTTCTTCTATTGCTTTTACTGTACGTGATTCATCTTTTGCAATTAACTCGAATTTATTTTCAAGTGTAATTTCCGCATTATGATTAGCTAAATCTACCATATCTTTCTTCTTACCTTTAAGAGGCTGAACAATTTTGGTTTCTACAACTGATTGAATGATATCTTTATCAAGTTGCTTTGGAACATGTACTTCTTTAGGTAAAATATGTTGATTCAAATCATAAAACTGACCAATAAAAGTATAAAACTCCTCTTCTTCGGTCTGTTGAATAGGTATCATTGTAGCATCTCTTTTAATCATATTTCCTTGTCTTATAAAAAAGACTTGTATACACATCCAACCTTTTGACACACTGTAGCCGAATACATCTCTTACAGTACTATCAGAGGACGTAACTTTTTGTTTTTTATTTAAATTGTGTATATGTTGAATTAAATCTCTATATTCTTTTGCACGTTCAAAATCTAAAGTTTCACTGGCTTCTTGCATTTTTTGTTCTAAATTATGCAAAATGGTTTTATCTTCACCGTTTAAGAAATCGGTAATTTCTTTAGTCATCTCTGCATATTTTTCTAAATCAACCGGATAAACACATGGTCCTAAACATTGTCCTATATGATAATAAAGGCACAATTTATCAGGCATTTTATCACATTTTCTAAAAGGATAAATACGATCTAATAGTTTTTTAGTTTCTTGTGCTGAATATGCATTAGGATATGGACCAAAATACTTACCGCTTCCCTTTTTAACTGCACGTGTAACAATTAACCTTGGGTATTTTTCTTTAGTTATTTTAATAAAAGGATAGCTTTTATCATCTTTTAATAAAATATTATATCTAGGTTGATATTGTTTGATTAAGTTTAATTCTAACAATAAAGACTCTGTTTCACTCGATGTTACTATAAATTCAAAATTCCTAATTTCACCAACTAAGCGTGTCGTTTTAGCGTCATGTGCTCCTGTAAAATAAGATCTTAATCTATTTCTTAACTTCTTGGCTTTACCAACATAAATGATTTGGTCATTGCGATCTTTCATTAAATAACAACCTGGTTCAGTAGGTACGACTGTTAGTTTTTGTTTAATCTCTTTTTGATATGTTTCCATAATTTGTGCAGCCTCCTTTCTTTATCATTTATATATCAATAGTGTTTAGTTTATATAGTCATAACAATTACTGCTAAAAATCTATAGCTACTCTATTATAAAATAGATTAGCTATATTACACAATTTATTGCGATCTTTACGTTTACTCTTATGAAGGTTCGTATAACATCACAGCCATTAAATAAGCAATAATAACTTTTAAAATAGACTATTTAACCTTTTACTCATTTGTAAGATTTAGGTATTATTAATCCAATAAACTATTGTCCATCTGATTAAAAAATCCAGGACATTGATATGCCCCGGACTTAGTAATTCTTTAGTATATTATAAGTGTTTTTCGATTACTTCAGCTAAGTTTTCTTTTGGTTGGAAACCTACAACTTTATCTACTGGTTCGCCATCTTTAAATACAATTAAAGTTGGGATACTCATAACTTCAAATTTAGCAGCTGTTGATGGATTTTCATCTACATCAAGTTTTAAAATATTAGCCTTACCTTCAAAATCACCAGCTAAATCTTCTAATACTGGAGCAATCATCTTACAAGGGCCACACCAAGTTGCCCAAAAATCTACTAAATTTACCCCTGATTGAATATTTTCATCAAAGTTTGAATCTGTTACTTTTACGATTGCCATAACTGCCAATCCTCCTTAATTTTCAAATGATGAAGAAATTATAACAGACTTTATATTATTCTGCATACCTCTTGCTCACGATTATTTTAATTCTACCACGGTTACGCCAAATCCACCTTCACTTGGCATACCGTTTCTATATGATGACACACTTTTATGTCGTTTCAAATGATTTTGCACACCTTTTTGTAAAGCACCTGTACCTTTACCATGAATAATATAAACTTGTTCGTAATTACTCAGTACAGCTTGATCTAAATATTGATCTACAGCAGTCATTGCTTCATCGTAACGATAGCCACGTAAATCAAGTTCCATTTTGATACTTTGTCTATTTTCACGCTTAATCATTTTAGTAGGTTCTTCTTTAGTTTTCTTAGTTTTTTCCAAGTCCTCTAAAGGTAATTTCATCTTGATGATACCCATCTGAACTACTGCTTCATTATTATCGATTAGTTCTAAGACTTCGCCTTTTTGACCATAAGTCAATACTTTAACTTCGTCACCAGCTTTAATGGCATCCCATTTTTTCTTCTCGACATTTTGTTTAATTGATTTAGCTTCATATTGGTCGTCCAGTTGTTTCTTCTTATCAATTAGTTCATGTTCTTTTACATCTGCACCTTTTGTATCTCTCAATTCACGTAATTCTTTTAGAATCTCATCCGCTTCATTAGTTGCTGATTTTACACGTTGATTTGCTTTTTCTTTCGCTTCATTCATAAGTTGCTTTTCATGATTTTGATATTGTTCATACTGTTTTGCTAAAGCATCATGTGTATCTTGAGCTTCTCTAAGCAGTTGGTCTAACTCAATTCGTTGCTCATCTACACGTTTTGAATTTGTTTCAAGCGAAGCTATCATTTCATTAATTTCTTGTTCATCTTGGCCAATCATAGATTTAGCTTTTTGAATAACTTGAATGTTTAGGCCTAGTTTTTTTGAAATGTCAAAAGCATTTGAACGTCCTGGGACACCCATCAACAATTTGTAAGTTGGGCTCAATGTATTAACATCAAACTCTACACTTGCATTCATAACACCGTCTCTATTATAGCTATATGCTTTTAGTTCTGGATAGTGTGTAGTTGCCATTACTAAAGAACCAATATCATGTACATAATCTAAAATACTCATTGCTAATGCAGCGCCTTCACTTGGATCAGTACCTGCCCCTAATTCATCAAATAAAATCAGACTATGTTTTGTAGTTTCTTGTAAAATTTCAACAATATTTTTCATATGAGAAGAAAATGTAGAAAGAGATTGTTCAATAGATTGTTCGTCACCGATGTCACAGAACACATTTTCAAATACACTCAACTTACTACCATCTAGTGTAGGTATCAACATGCCTGATTGTGCCATCATAATAATTAAGCCGAGTGTTTTTAGCGTAACAGTCTTACCACCCGTATTAGGACCAGTAATAATAACCGTCTCAATATCTTCTGCAAATTCAATCGTATTAGCTACCACAGTATCTCGATCCAATAAAGGGTGATAAGCTTTTGGTAAATATACTGTTCTTTCAGCACTAAACTCTGGTTTAGTCCCTTTAATTGAACTTGCATAACGTGCTTTAGCAGTTAGAAAATCAATCTGCCCCATTATAGATTCTGACATCAAACAAGCTTCAGCTTCTTCAGCCACATAACCTGTGAGTTCCGATAGAATCCTTTCTCTTTCAACAGCTTCGTCATTGCGCAAACGACTAATTTGATTACTCATTTCTACGATAGATGACGGCTCAACATATAACGTTTGCCCTGAAGCCGATTGATCGTGAACAATACCATTAAAATCTTGTCTATATTCCGCTTTAACCGGGATAACATTACGTTCATTACGTACAGTTACAATTGCATCGGATAATTTTTTCTGATTGGCTTGGCTTTTAACAATTTTATCCAAGTTTTGTTTGATGCGCTGTGTGGTACTAGATATTTTACTTCTAATACCTTGTAATTCATAACTGGCATTGTCATATAAATCATATGCATCACATTTTTCATGTATACTTTGGTATAAATCAGTCAAGATAGGTAACTGTTCCATTCTGTCATTGAGAATTGGATAATTAATCGTCTCTTCTTCGTTTATAAGATTATTGTAAAATGTCTTATATTGATTTTGTATTTGTATAAGACGTTTGATTACATTTAATTCACTCACATTCAGCACACCACCAATACTGGCTCTATGGATAAATGCTGAAACTTTTGCCAATCCACTTAAACTAGGCATGCGATGCTTATTGTAAATCTGTGCAATTTCATCGGTCTCATTCATTTGAAATTCTACAGTATCTAAATCCGTTGCAGGTGCCATAGCGACAACTTTTTCTTTTCCTAAATCACTAATTGCTTCATTTTCAACTAACAATTTGATTTTATCGAATTCTAAGACATCTAATGATTTCTGTCTCATCTAATCCCTCTATTTCTTCAATTTAATATTATTTTCTATTAGCGATTTGAAATCTTTGCGAGACATTGTATTAATAACTCTGTCTTTTTTCACAAATCCTTTTTGTGCAGTTGCAATACCATATTTCATAAATTCTAAATGGTCTATATGGTGCGCATCTGTATTAATAGTTAATTTAACATTCGGGTGTTTTTTTACAGTTTCTGCATTTAAATCTAAGCGTTTAGGATTTGCGTTAATTTCTAAAATTGTATTTGTTTCAGCTGCTAATTCACACAACTTGTCAATATTCGGTTCGTAACCAGGACGTTTCCCTATGATGCGTCCCGTCGGATGCGCAATATGTCTAACATATGGATTGCGGCATGCATTTTCTAAACGTTGCATAATTTCATCTTGAGATTGATTAAAACTTTGATGTATTGCTGCTATAACATAATCTAATTGCGCTAATACTTCATCATCATAATCTAAACGTCCATCTGGTAATATATCCATTTCTATCCCTGAATAAATATCAATTTCATCATATTTCTCATTTAAAACTTTTATTTCTTCATTCTGGCGTAATAACCTTTCTACAGACAAACCATTTGCTACTTTCAAACTCTGTGAATGGTCTGTAATCACCATAAATTGATACCCTTTTGCGATATTAGCTTTGACCATTTCTTCTATGCTAAATGCACCGTCACTATAGGTTGTATGCATATGAATATCTCCTTGGATATCATTTAATTTTATAATTTCTGATAAGTCTTTATCAAACTCACTGCCATCTTCTCTAATTGCAGGTTCTATCCAATTAACACCAAAGTGTTCATAAATCTCTTTTTCACTTTGATATTGAATGATGTTCCCGTCTGCTTGTTCAATTCCATATTCACTTACTTTTTCATCTTGTTCTTTTGCTAATTGGCGTATGCGAATATTATGATCTTTGGAACCCGTAAAATGCTGTAATGTATGATAGAACGCTGATGGTTCAATTAATCTAAAATCAACACCAATCGTTTCATCATCAAAGCTTAGTTCTAAAGATACCTTTGTTTGGCCAACTGCGACATCTTTTACTTTATTCGGAATATTTAATAATGCTTGTTGTACATCAGCTGGTTTATCTGTACTGATTATATAATCCAAATCCTTACTCATTTCTTTATATCTTCTAAAACTTCCAGCAACTTCATATTGTACAATAGCGTCTATTTGAGCCAAATATGCATCTATTATTTTGTTTAATCCACGCATTTGGTCAATAGGGTAACTATCTTTTTTAGCACCTAATGCTTTTACAGCTTCCAATATATTCTGTTCTGTCTTTTTGGCAAAACCACTTAATTCACTTACTAATCCTTGCTCACATGCAGCTTGTAACGATTCTTTCCCATCAATATTCAATTCTTTATACAGTTTAGCTATTTTTTTACTACCCAAACCTTGAATTTTCAATAATGGAATAAGACCTTCCGGTACTTCTTGCTTTAGTGCTTCTAGTGTAGACGAAGTACCATTTTTTCGGTATTCATCTATTACTTCACCTACGCCTTTGCCGATACCTTTTAATTGGGTCACATCTTCGATTTGTTCTATAGGACGTTCGTCAATTTCAAGGCTTTGGGCGGCTTTTCTATATGCCGATACTTTAAATGTATTTTCACCTTTTAATTCCATATAAGTAGCTATTTTTTCTAATAATTGAATAATATCTTTTTTTGTCATTATTTTCACTCCATAGAAAAAGGTCAAGACAGATTACTGTTTCAAATTCAGTAAATTGATTATGTCCTGACCTCCTATATTTTATAAAACCTTATATGTTTATATTTTAAAACACCCTATATATTTAGTACATAAGTTGATATGAATGGCGCATGAATGATAAAGTATTCAGCCAAATGCCCTTTCATCAACTGTTGTTGTATGAATTCAAGAGGATATATTGAAATCATATAAAACAAAGTAGCACAAATAATAGTTGAAGAAATCACACTCATTATTACACCTAACGCACGACTTATCAAATTAGGTTTTCTAGCTGTTATTACATTATCAAATAGAACGACAATACCATAGCAAAGTAATTTCGTAACAGTTGCTATAATTAAAAATGCTACGATATGATCAAAACGTTGCTGTAGGTTATCAAATTGAAATGCATAGTTCAAATCATATGCACGCGTTTTAGGAAATGGCACAAATAATTCTAATCGCTGTGAAATTTGTGAATGTAAACGATGGGCCACCCAAAGTGAAAACAAGGTTGAACTTAGATGTAATGAACTTAACCAAGTGCCCCTTCTAAATCCAATCATGCCTATGTATAGGAAAATAATTACGATTATTAAATCAATGATCATTATTCTTCTCTATTTTTTAATTGTTTTATTTCTTGTTGTAAACGGTAGTTTTCTTCTTCTAGCTGTACTTTTTCATGCATTATGTTTACAGCAGTGAGAATAGCTTTTCTAGTAGTATCAAGACCCGCGCTTTTACTAGCTAGTGTTTTCAATCTCTCATCTACTAAATGCGCTACATAACGGATATGCTCAGGGTTGTCCTCTCCGACGATTGTATAATGTTGATCATTTATAGTTACGTTAATCCGATTTTTAAACTCACCCATATAATAACTCCTGACTTTGAATGTAAATTTCCGAACTTATTCTTTCATTAATTCCATTAAGTATGTAATCTAGTTATTTAGAATATTTATCACGAACTATTATACACGACATAATATTATTTTGTAAGTGGTGAGATTTGTTATATTAAAAATTCTTTTGAATTATTTCAATTTTGACTATATTGATAAAAATTTTCTTCAACTTATACATATGTTATCCGTACAATCTATTCTCAAATTTCATACATGTGATATGATGTTAAATGTCTAAAATTTAATTCAGTTACTTATATAAAGCGAGGTCAATAACATGTCTAATGTTGTACACAAATTAACTAAACAACAGATCGACCAATTAATGTCGAAAATATCTTTTGATACTACAAACGTATCTCAAGGTATGAAAGCTAAAACAAAATATAAAAACACATCTATTTCTGTATATAATTCAAATAAAGTAATGTTTCAAGGTAAAGATGCTGAATCCATCGCAGCACAATTATTACCAAATGTTGTTCCAGCTAAAAAGAATACAGCTAAATCGTCAAATTCACAGCAAACAATACAATATAATCGTTATAATTGTATTGGTAGTGATGAAGCTGGCAGTGGTGATTACTTTGGACCACTAACGGTATGTGCCGCTTATGTTTCCAAAAAAAATGTTCAAATCTTAAAAACTTTAGGTGTAGATGACTCTAAAAAATTAACCGATGCTAAAATTGTTGAACTAGCAGAACAACTTGTAACTTTTATCCCTCACTCGTTGTTAACAATGAACAATGATAAATACAACGAAAAACAACAAGTAGGTTGGTCTCAAGTGAAAATGAAAGCTGTTTTACACAATGAAGCTATTAAAAATGTGACACAAAAAATGGACACAGAGGAATTAGATTATATTGTCATTGACCAATTCGCTGAATCTGGTGTATACAAGCGCTATGCGTTAACTGAACTACCATTTAGCAGTAAAACCAAATTCGAAACTAAAGGAGAATCAAAATCCATTGCTATTGCAGCTGCAAGTATCATCTCAAGATATGCATTTGTTAAACACATGGATAGTTTATCTCGTTCTGCTAAAATGGAAATCCCTAAAGGTGCAAGTAACAAAGTTGACTTAACCGCCGCTAAATTAATTGAGCGTAAAGGCATAGCCTATCTTGATGGTATTTCAAAAAAACATTTTGCCAATAGAAAAAAGGCTGAAAACTTAGTACAAAAAAAGCATAAATAAGCATATATCTCTACATTCAATGTTAGCAGTATTTAATACATTAAATACTGCTAGTCTAAATGTAAAACACACCTCCAAGTTTGAATTCGTACTGATCCCTGAAAGTTGGACTAAAAATCTAACTTTTAGGGGCACGTCAAATGGAGGTGTGTTTTTATTTATGTGTTTAAATTATTTTCAATCATATATCATGCTTGTTATAACCTTAAAAGCATATAGTACTATTTGAGTATGACTATCTGATTGTAGCGCCTTCTGCTTGTAAAGCAGTCAATATTGCTTCATGTACCGCATTCACTTTATCATCTGTAAGTGTATCTTCAGTGTCTAAATATGACAAACGAATTGCAATAGATTTTTCATCTTCAGCGACATGTTCACCTTCATAAACATCAAATACTTCAGCTTCTTGTAATATATCGCCACCATTTTGATGAATTGTATTCACTAATTTTGCTGAAGGCATATCACGGTTAATAACTAACGCAATATCTCTAGATACACCTGGGAATCTAGGTATTGGTTGATAATTAATATAACCTACAGATACTGCCATTAATTCATCATAATTCAACTCGAATACGTAAGTACGTTTTAAATCATTGTCTTTTTCAATTTGTGGATGTAATTCTCCTACAAATCCAATAACTTTTTCATTTAATTTCACGTAAGCCGTTCTACCTGGGTGTAAACCGTTAATTTCACCGGCTTCATATTCAAATTGTATATCTAACTTATCAGCCACTCGATCCACAATTCCTTTAGCTACGAAGAAGTCGATTTCTTCCTTCTTACCTTGCCAAGCATTCACTGTGTAATCACCTGTTAAGATACCACTTAAATATTCAACCTCGACTGGCAATTCACCTTCACCGTTACCAAAGAAGACACGGCCAAGTTCGTATAAGCGCACATGATTATTTTTACGTGCTACATTGTATGCAACAGCATCAATTAAATGTGGAATCAGACTTTGACGCAACGTAGAGTGAGCTTCACTCATCGGCATTAACAACGCAACTGTATCACGGTTCTGTAATGCAAAGTGGTTAGCTCGTTCTTTATCGACAAGTGAATAATTAATAGCTTGGTTTAAGCCTGCACCTTCTAAAGATGCTTTTACAATACGAGACTTAGACTGTCTATCCGTTAATGAACCAGGTGTTACATGTTCAAATACTGGTAATGTTGAAGGAATTTCATCATAACCATATATACGTGCAATTTCTTCAATTAAATCTTCTTTAATTGTGATGTCTTTACGACGTGAAGGCACCATAACAGTTAGTACATCATCAGTGTTCGTTGTTTCAAAACCAAGTTGCACGAAGATAGCTTCAATGTCTTTTGCAGCTAGTTCAAAACCAATTGTTTGATTAACTTTTGAAACTGAAATATCAATAGGTGTTACAAACTCGCCTAAATCACCTTCAGCAACACGTCCTTGTGTGACAGTACCATCTGCGTATGTTTGAAGTAAATAACAAGCACGATCAACCGCTTCATCTACAAATTCTGTAGCAATTCCTTTTTCAAAACGGCTAGAAGCTTCACTTCTTAAATTTAAACGTCTTGATGTATGGCGAATTGATACTGGATCAAAGATAGCACCTTCAATAACAACATTAGTTGTCGCTTCAGTTACCTCTGAAAAATCTCCGCCCATCACACCAGCAATAGCGATTGGTGAATCACCGTTTGTAATTACGATATCAGATGCAACTAATTTACGTTCTTGATCATCTAATGTTGTTATAACTTCATCTGCTTTTGCTTGGCGAACTTCGATTTGTTTAGAACCAATTTGGTCTTTATCAAACATGTGTAATGGCTGACCATATTCGATTAAAACATAGTTTGAAATATCAACCACATTATTAATAGGGCGAATACCTGCTTTAATCAAGCGCATTTGCATCCATTCTGGTGAAGATTTGATTGTCACATCTTTTACAACGCGTGCACTATAATAAGGCACCTTATCGTCATTTTGAATAGTTACACCAATTTCATCATTAGTGTGTTCATCATTTTCATTACTTTGTGTTTCTGGTTTTACCATTGGTACATTATATAATGCTGCTGTCTCATACGCTGTACCAATCATGCTCAATGCATCAGCTCTATTTGGTGTAAGGTCAAATTCCATAACTTGATCATCTAAATATAATGCACTCAACGCATCTGTTCCTGGAGTCACTTCTGATGAAAATACATAAATACCGTTCTCGAATTGTTTAGGCACTAAGTTAGTTGGTACACCAATTTCTTGAAGTGAACAAATCATGCCTTCTGAACGTTCTCCACGTAACTTTGCACGTTTGATTTTCACTCCGCCAGGTAGTCTACCTCCTACTGTTGCGACAATAACTGTTTGACCAGCATCTACATTGGGTGCGCCACAAACAATTTGAACTGGTTCTACTTCACCAATGTCAACTTGACAAACATTGAGTTTATCAGCATCAGGGTGTGCTGCTATTGATTGTACATAGCCTACAACTAGATTTTTAATATCTTTTGTATAATCAATGATATCGTCTACTTCTATTCCAGTGCGTGTGATACGTTCAGCAAGCACGTTAACAGGTTGATTAACCTCAACATATGATTCTAACCATTCTTTTGAAATAAACATTATTTTTCACCTCTATCTTCTACTGCTTTAAATTGACTTAAGAAACGTACATCATTGGTATAGAAATGTCTTATATCTTCAATACCATATTTCAACATTGCAATACGGTCTGGCCCCATCCCAAATGCGAAACCAGAATATTTAGTTGAATCAAATCCTGCCATTTCAAGTACGTTAGGATGCACCATTCCAGCCCCTAATATTTCAATCCAACCTGTGTGTTTACAAACATTACAACCATCACCTTTACATTTGAAGCAAGATACATCTACTTCTACTGAAGGTTCTGTGAATGGGAAATAACTTGGACGTAGGCGAATCTCTCTATCTTCACCGAATAATTGTTTCGCCAATAATTCTAATGTCCCTTTTAAATCACTCATTTTAATATTTTCATCTACAACTAATCCTTCAATTTGAGTGAATTGATGGCTATGTGTAGCATCATCTGAGTCACGACGGTAAACTTTTCCTGGACATAAAATTTTAACAGGTCCTTGTCCATTACGCTTTTCCATAGTTCTTGCTTGAACTGGAGATGTGTGTGTACGCATCAAAATCTCATCAGTTATGTAAAAACTGTCTTGCATATCTCTAGCTGGATGAGATTTTGGTAAGTTTAATGCTTCAAAATTATAATAATCTTGCTCTACTTCAAAACCATCTACAATTTCGTAACCAAGACCTAAGAATAAATCTTCAATTTCTTCGATTGTACGTGTTAACGGATGTTTTGCACCATTAGCAATTTTACGGCTAGGTAATGTCACATCGATTTGTTCTTCTTTAAGTTGTTGTTCTAATTGTTCGTTTGCTAACAATTCACGGCGAGAGTCAATCTCACCTTCAATTGTCTGTCTCACTTCATTTACTTGTTGACCGTATGCAGGCTTTTCTTCATTCGGCAAATCTTTCATATGCTTCATTAAACCAGTAACTGAACCTTTTTTCCCTAGATACTTTACCTTTACATCTTGTAATTCTTTTTCATTTTGAGCTTCATTGATATCGACTAATGCTTGTTGTTTTATTTCTGACATAGCTTCTGTTTGTGTCATACTTTGCCCTCCTATTTTTAAAATATGATCGAGTTATTTAAATTAAAAAACCACACAAAAAAGACTTTCATCCCTTGAAACTGGGACGAAAGCCTTCCGTGGTACCACCCAAATTTATGCATAAGCATACACTTGTTGTCATTGATAACGGAAATGATGTCCGACTTAAATTTCTTTAAGTAACCAAAAAGGTGAAAAAAACTAAATACAGTGGATTATCTTTCAGTCATGAATAATCTCCCTTATACATCTGTAGGATATAGTTTACGCCTTTTTATCGGTAATTATTTAAATTTCATTGTCTTTATTATATACGATTATTCACAAAAGGGTCAACCTTTCAAGTGATACATTACGATACTTCCTGCAATAGCTACATTTAAACTTTCAGCTTTACCATAAATCGGAATTATTAAATTTTGCGTTGTTTGTTCTAATAACTTCGGATTTACGCCATCACCTTCATTACCTAGTAATAATGCAAATGCATCTTGATTTGAAACTTGATGGTAATCTACTGCATTTTCTAATGCTGTACCATAAACTTCACCTTCAAAATTATCAATAAACTCACTTAAATCTTTTGTGACGATTGGTAAATGAAATACACTTCCTTGACTTGCACGTAATACTTTATCCTGATAAGGGTCTGCAGTGCCCTTTTCAAGCACTATTAAATCTAATCCCACCGCATCTGCAGTGCGGATTAAAGTACCTAAGTTACCTGGATCTTGTATACAATCAATAAGCAACACTTGTTTAGCAGAAGTTATTTCATATTCTGGCTTCTCAATAACAGCGAAAAAACCTTGTGGTGTTACTGTTCCTGATAATACTTCCGCAACTTTCAGATTAATTTCAAATACTTCTTGTGCGTAATCCTTTAAGTTGTCATCCAATCTATCTACATCGACAACGTATAACTGTTGGATTATCAAATTACTTTTATATGCTTCTTCGATTAAGTGATAGCCTTCAATCAGTGCTAATCCAGTCTTATCTCTTTCGCGTTTCTTTTTTAATTTATTTGCGCTTTTAACTTTACTATTTTGTGCCGAAGTAATCATTTCCATAGCATAGCCTCTTTATCTTTTTATTTTCAACCTTTGAATAAGTGTGTAATATTTGTATGAATATTTTTTACAATTTTAGAAAACGGTTGTTCTTTTTCTATTAATATACTATCACCATTATATGATATTTCATCTCCTTTAACAGGGGAAATATCATTATGGAATTGAATTTTCAATGTTTGTGCTACTTGCAAGTTTTTGTCATTCATTACTTGAAAATGAATATGCGGTTCGGATGAATTGCCAGAATTACCAACGTTAGCTATATGTTGACCACGTAATAATTCGTCACCTTTTTCAACTTTGAATGAATGTGGCTTAATGTGTGCAATTAGACTATATTCTTTGTGACCATGTTTTATAACTATATAATTACCTGCGGGATGAACTGTATTCATCTCACCCGGTATACAATCCGAGATACCGTCGACAATTTCTTCAACAACTCCGTTCGCTGGAGCAACAATCGGCAAATCATAAATATGATAATTTTCACATTGATTTGAATCACCTTTATATGTACAACTATCTTCAACTTTTATAAGGTCCATTGCTAATCTCTGATTTTTATATTGATAGTGATAATTGTTTAACTCATTATCCCCACCCCAATAGACAAAACATTTGGATTTGGTTGGTATTGTATAATATTGTTTCGATTTTTTCATACCACGTTTATGTTTAATCGGTAACAACGTCATACCAATAATCTCCTGATATTTATTCACAAAAACACTTACCCCTGTTGTCATTTTATTATCAAACCAAATGTATTCATGTTGTCGGTTTATGTGTAAGTGCTTATATAAATGATTTTGACCTCTAATAGCATTATAATTACTTAATATTTGTTCCAGGTCATTTATAGATGTAACATCTTGAAAATATTCACTAAAGTGATTATATAGCCACTGAAATTCGTTGTTTTCTATTTTATTTATAATAATTTGTGCATTTATCGTTTCCATCCATTTTACACAACCCATCAGTTGATAATAAAAAAATTCTATCTCTAAAATAAAAAATCGCTCAAAAATTATCAAGTGAATAATTAATGAACGATTCGATTAGGTTATAATGTAACCTTTAAATTATTGAAATTATTTAGATACAACATCTTCGCCATTGTATGAACCACAGTTCTTACATACACGGTGAGATAATTTGTATTCTCCACAATTTGGGCATTCTGTCATACCAGGTACTGAAATTTTTAAATGCGTACGACGTTTATTTTTTCTTGTTTTTGACGTTCTTCTTTTTGGTACTGCCATGATAATCCTCCTTATATTCAAACACTAAATAGATATTTTTAGACTCAATAATCCATTATACTATAGATTAGTTAAATCCGCTATTGCTCTTCGTCATATAATTGTTGTAGTTTTTGAAGCCTAGGATCGATTTGCTCTGATTCGGAAGATTCCTTCTCTTGTGCAAGTTCAATCGCTTGTTCTTCGTCAATAACTTCCCAACCTTTACCTTCTCGTAACATCTGATCGCTTTCATTTGAAAAAGCACGCATTGGCTTTTCAATAATAACTAATTCTTCAGCAATATCCTTTAGATTTATCATACCGTTTGTTGCATCATGGTAATGTTCATCATCTTCTTCATCGTTGCCATATTGCTCGTATCCCTCTAAATCAAAAATCTCTTGAGATTTGATATCTAAAGGAACTTCAACTGGAACCAATGTACGTGCACACGCCATTGTGTATGTTCCTGTTATATGCATATCTGCAATGACTTCATTTGATTTGACGGTTAATTCACCCTCAACATCAATATCAGATAGATCTATTAAATCTAATGATTTTACTAAATAATCAAAATTAACCGTTTGATGGAACTCAAATGGTTTATCTTGGAATTTTCTTAATTGTGTTATTGACCATTTCATATGGCTTCACCTCTATCAAGCACAAAATTTATTTTAACTTTATAGACATAAGTTGTCAAGATTTTTTCTTAACACAATTATATCTGTTACAATAACTATAATGAATTCTGAAAGGAAGAATTGCAAATGAAAAGTGTTGCACTAGTCACTGAATATAATCCTTTCCACAATGGTCACTTATACCATGCTCAGCAATCAAAGTCAATAACCGGCTCTGAAGTTTCTGTCGCAATAATGAGTGGAAGCTTTGTGATGAGAGGACAACCAGCAATTTATAATAAATTTAAGCGCACGCGTATGGCATTAAGTGCGGTCGACTTGGTAATTGAACTTCCTATCTTCGCATCGTTATCGGCTGGACAATATTTTGCTGAATTAGCCGTAAAAGTTGCTGATTATTTAAATATTGATCATTTATCTTTTGGTAGTGAGTCTGGAAACATTGATGCTTTTTTGACACTAGCAGAAGACATCTCAAATGCAGAACAATCATTCCAATTTGCCGAAAAAACAAAAGAAGGTAAAAGTTATCCTAGAATCTTAAGTGAAATAATAACTAACAATGAGTTGCTATCTTCACCAAATAATACACTAGGTATTTCTTATATCAGAGCAATTCAAAAATGGGCGCCAACCATACAACCATGGACTATACCACGTTTACAAAGTGCACATCATGATATAGAAATAGCAAACTTAGGTTTTGCGAGTGGCACATCAATTCGCAAATCACTTCAAAATGCTAATACAGAATGGAAACAAGTAGTTCCGGAATCTGTCCACCCCTACTATACTGTCCCAAATGTTTCAGTTGCTGACACATTCAATTATCTAAAATACGCAATATTAAGCCAAGATACAGACTCCTTAAATCAAATCTATACCATGAGTGAAGGTTTCGAAAATCGTGTTATTCAGTTTATTGATCAAGCAGAAAATTTCGAACAGTTTATGACACTATTAAAAACGAAACGCTTTACCTATACACATATCCAACGGTTATTAATGAATATTTTATTGAATTTTAAACAGCAACAAAAGCCTGAAGCAATAGATGCCGTTAGGGTTTTAGGAATGACTCAGAATGGCCAACAGTATTTAAAACAATTGAAACAGCTTTTCCCTGAACGCAATTATATTACTCAACTCAATAAACAGAATGCACATTTTTTCAAACATGAAATACATGCAACAAAAATTTATAACCTCATTTCAGGTGAAACTGCCGACGATTTCAATACACATGTCATACGTCTTTAATGCCCATCTTTATAACATAAATTCATAAACTTTGTTAATTTAAACTATTCGTTTATAAATTTAAAAAAGAGTGGTTCAATAATCAATATCATTAATTAGATTATCGAACTACTCTTTTTGTTATTTCTTAAATTTTTCATTTAAAGCTTTTTCAACATGTACAGGTACAAAGTCTGACACGTTAGCTTTATATGCTGCTACTTCTTTTACGACACTGGAACTTATAAATGAATAATTTGTACTCGTCATCATATACATTGTTTCTACGTTGCTGTTAAGTTTTTTATTCATAGATGTTAGTCTTAACTCATATTCAAAGTCACTCACAGCTCTTAATCCTCTGATTATTGTTTGCGCACCGATTTCGTCACAAAAATCAACCAATAATCCATTAAAATGATGCACTGTCACATTATTTAAATGTTTTACTGATTCCTCAATTAGCTCAATACGTTCTTCAATCGAAAAAGTACCTGCTTTGCTACTGTTTTTCAAAACACAAATGTGTAATTCGTCAAAGCGATCCGCACTTCTATCTATAATATCAATATGGCCATATGTAATTGGATCAAAACTCCCTGGAATGACTGCTTTAGTTGTAGACATTTTAATCTCCCTTTTCTAATAACAAAGTGTCTGTCAATCCATAATGATAACGTTTTATCACATGGAATGGCTCAGTTTTTATATTCTCGTGTTGATGGAACTCACAAACGATAATACCATTTTCTTTTAACAAATTAAACTTTGCGATACCTTCAAGCGCTTCATCTATCAAACCTTTTTCATAAGGAGGATCCAAAAATATCACATCAAATTGTATATCTCGCTTAGATAATGCTTTTAAAGCCCGGTCAGCACTGTTTTTATATACTTCTGCTTGTGCTTCAATACTTAATGCTCTTAAATTTGCTTTAATCACTTTTACTGCTTTAAAATTTTGGTCGACAAAGATCATTTGATCCATACCACGTGACAAAGCCTCGATTCCTAAAGCACCGCTTCCAGCAAATAAATCCAAGCCTATACCTGAAACTTCATGTAAACTATTAAAAATACCTTCTTTGACTTTATCCATTGTTGGTCTCGTATTGCGTCCTTCCATACTCTCTAACGCTTTACTTTTATGGATTCCAGATATTACTCTCATATAATAGACACTTCCATTCTTAAAATAAATTTTATATAATGCTTAATGCACGATTAAGGAGGAACAATATCAATGAAACAATCATTTATAAAATTAGGTGAAGGTCTAACAGATTTGTTTGAGTTTAATACATTAATCGAATACAATTTCGAAAGAATCGATCACCTTGTGTATTTTCATTCACCTAAATCTGAAAAACAACGTTCATCTGTCGCTCTAATTATGAAACCAACTAGTGGTCAGCATTTTCAAGCAATGTATATTATGCTAAATGCACTTAATTATCCATATCCAATTGCAAACAAAAAATTTGAAATGATTAACAACCAAGCAGCTAAATATAATATAGACGTAAAAGCCATTGAAGTTCAACCTCTCGAATTATTCCACGAAACTGAGCTGTATTTCAATTATTTAACTAGCGTCTTAAGATTACAAAGATGGATACCACCTTTACAATAAAGAAAAAAATAAGCCACACTAGACATTCGTTGTACTATTGTGGCTTTCATATATTCATCCGTTAATGAAACTATTATTTATGCACTATTGATGTGCAAAGGTTATGACCATAGGTATAACTTACATGATTTCATGTTGTTCTTTCTCATAAGTTTTCTTCAAATACTTATAGGGTGAACCTTCTACATGTTTAACATATTTAAGTTTCATCAATTTGTTTACAATCTCATCCGCTTCTACCTCGTTAATATACATAACTACGAAACGACTTTGTCTATTTGTACTTACAATATGACCAAATTTTCTTATCTGTCTTTCATGTTTCATATGTTTCAAATATATAATCAAACTTACTCTAGGTATAATATTCATTTCTTATCACTCCAATTATTAGCCATTATATAATATCATGTCTTTTTCCATTTATAAATAACAATTATTTTGAACTCTCTTGTACTTTTGCTATATTACTTTATATACACAACTTGAGGAGGAATTTTCGTGACTAAATTCAACAAACTAATTAAAGGTGGATTTTTAGGTACTGTTGGCTTAATAGGAAGTATTTTCTTTTATACTAAATACAGCACTAAACCACATAATCAAAGTATACCACCTTTCTTTTCTAAACCTGCACCATATATTTTTGCACATCGCGGTGGTATGGCGGTTAGACCCGAACAAACTAAATTAGCTTTTGATAACGCGGTTGCCCACGAAATAGATGGATTTGAAACAGATGTAAGATTAACTAAGGATCATGAACTTGTTGTTTTTTTTGATAATGACGTAGATCGCACTACGAATGGTTCCGGAAAAATATCAGAACATACTTTAGCAGAACTTAAACTATTAGATGCTGGTTACCACTTCACTGATATCAATGGCGCTCAGCCTTATCGCGGCCATGAAGATGCAAAAATTTTAACGTTTGATGAATTATTAAAAACGTATCCAAATCAACTTATAAGCGTTAATTTACAAGATGACCCAAAAAGTGAACAAGGTCAACTTGCCCCTGAAATCATCTATGAAATTATCGTTGCTAATAATGCACAACAACGTGTTTTAGTATCAAGCTTCTACAATAAACAGATTGAACGATTTAATATAATAAGTAATGGAACTGTAGCTATTGGTGCAAGTCAAAATGAAGTAGTAGAAGGATTATTGAAATTTTACACCGGATTAGGCAACACTTTTCAACCACGTGCCAATACGTTCCAATTATTTGTATCATTTAAAGGCATAAAGTTAACTTCACCTAAGTTTATCAAATGGTTAAACGAACGCAATATCGTCCCAGGTTATTGTGGTGTGAATAACCTTGATTTAATGAACGATTTAGTTTTTTACGGTGCACACACATTAGTAACTGACAGACCTGATTTAGCACAACGATTTAAAAATACTTACCATTAAAAATTTAAAAAACAGGTCAACGATACCAAAATACATTTTTGATTTCGTTGACCTGTTTTATTTATAACGAACAGCTACATGATCCACCTGTTGCACAACCACCTGCGTCTTTTTGAAAGAATGGGTTGCCTGCTTCAATCTTTACATTTTCAGAAACAGCATATGCAATTTTCACAATTACTTGATCAATTAATTCCTGCAATGCAACTTCTTTTTGTTTGTGATCCATAACGACTGGTAGCATTTCATAAGCTCTTTTACGTTTGCGTGTATCTAACATCACGCTTTGATAATCTGGGTGATATTTACCAAAACGCATAATTTCATCATATTTATCTTTTGACTTTAAAAAAGCTTGATACAAGAGATGTGCTTCATCATTATCAGCAAGAGCTTGTTCTGCCTCTCTGTACTCTTGATACAAACGAGATTCTAATATTTTATCGCTTAAGGCTTCTATTTCGTCGAGTACGGTCAGCGTTTCTTCAGTTATCATAATCAACTAACTCCTATCTATTTATCTTCTACAAAAATGAGCGTATAGTAACCATTCGTTACTTCCCCACCCATTTCATTATATTTTGAGTTCAACATTCTAGATCGATGAATATCCGAATTTAACCAACTATGAATAAGTGTTGGCACTTCATTGAAATCATAACCCACGTTTTGGCTTGTAGATACGAATGGTATCTCTTGCTCATTTAATTGCTGTTTTAAGGCATCTTCAGTAAATTCAACACTATCAGTCCCAATTGCTTCATACAAGTTAAATGATGCAATATGAGCTAAATCATTATTTATACGCAATGGTTTAGCATCTTTTAATTTTCTCATTTCATTAGTAATTTCATACAAAGTCATCAATTGGTTAGCATTTTGCTCATATGGTAAATCTTTTTGCTTACGTGCAATTTCCTCATCGTCTTTATCACTCAACATTTGATAAGGTTTAAACGCTGCTAATGCATCACTATCTAAATACCTTACTGCAACAATTTTATTAGCTTGTTGATCAATATAGATTTGAGCATAAATGTTTTTAAATTTTATAAGCGTTTGAGTTTTCATATCTGAATCGGAAATTTCTAATTCATATTTTTTTCCATTCGCCTTGATTGTCGGTTCTGGATTTATACTAAATTTCTCAAATACATTTGAAGCATTATCAGATATTTTAACTGGATTTACTTTTGCTTCTTTTCCAGTAGCATATACAGATTTAATTATATTATGTTTAGTTGTAACTAAATAGTATTGATTTTTTTCTTTAAATACATAATTTTTAAAATCACCTTTATATGAATACACTCTCTCAGCTTGTCCATATGTATCTGTAAGTTTTTTTAGGTTTTGGCCAACCCAAGTTCCTATCCCTTCCTTGGGCATTGGATTTTCAACATTTTGCTCATTTTTTTGAAAGTCTTTGTTTTGAGTTGTTTTTGTCGAATTTTTATTTGGATTTTCCAAAACATCAAACTTCAAACGTGGCGAGTAAAAAAGATATATCAAGAAAGAAATCAATAATAGTACACCAATAACTTTAATTATTAGTTTTTTCATCACTCACCCACCTATAGTTATCTTTTGTTTATTGTACATGTTTCAATATATCACAAGCAAGGTATGTCATTATATAATGACGAATTAATAAAATTTATACGCATTTCTAAACGCATACGCTTTTCTAACCATTTTTTAATATTACCCAATAATTTCAGGGTAAACTTTATAATAAGAGGTGAATGACAATGATTCGTGTACATGGCGCCAAGCAAAATAACTTAAAAAATATTTCAGTTGATATACCAAAACATCAAATAACCGTATTTACAGGGCGTTCTGGATCTGGCAAATCTTCTTTAGTTTTTAGTACTATCGCTGCAGAATCTGAACGTTTGCTAAACGAAACTTATTCAACTTACATACAACATCAGTTAGCTCAATTTTCAAAACCTAATGTAGATTTAATTGAGCATTTGCCAGTAGCAATGATTATTAACCAAAAAAGATTAGGTGGTAATTCACGATCTACAGTTGGCACTATTTCAGATATTTATGCATCTGTCAGATTATTATGGTCACGTATTGGAGAGCCATTTGTTGGATACTCGGATATATTCTCCTTTAATAATCCTAAAGGCATGTGCCCAGAATGTTCAGGTTTAGGTTATGTCGAAGATATCGATTTAGACGAATTGTTAGATTATGATAAATCACTCAATGAAGATGCAATTCAATTCCCATCATTTAGACCAGATAGTTGGCGCGGTAAACGCTATTTATATTCTGGACTTTTTGATAATGATAAAAAATTAAAAGATTATTCTGAAGAAGAATTCAATACTTTACTTTATACAAAACCAACTAAATTAAAGAATCCTCCAGAGAATTGGCCGAAAACTGCAAAATTCGAAGGCTTAATACCTCGTTTCAGGCGTTCTTTTCTATTAAATGATAACTTTGAAAAAAATAGATTTAAAGAAGCTATCGATCGCGTAGTAACATCTAAAAAATGTCCAACGTGTCTAGGTAAAAGACTCAATCCAGATGTATTACAATGTAAAATTAATAATTTAGATATTGCAGACTTTACTAATTTATCCATAGACGAAGCATTAAATTTTATAAGTCACATTGATTCACCAAAAGCAAAAGTTATCATCGAGCCATTGCAACAACAGTTATCTTCTTTAAGCTATATTGGACTAAATTATTTAACACTTTCCAGAGAAACAACTACTTTATCCGGTGGTGAATCTCAGCGAATTAAATTAATAAGACATCTTAATAGTGCACTAAGCGACCTCGTTTATATTATTGATGAACCAAGTATTGGGTTACATCCTAATGATATACAACGCATTAACGAAATCATTCAATCATTAAAAGATAAAGGCAATACAGTTTTAGTAGTTGAGCATGACCCTGATGTTATAAGTATAGCGGATCACATTATTGATTTAGGCCCTTATGCAGGCAAAAACGGAGGAGAAATTACTTTTACAGGAAGTTATGAAGCTTTGTTAAAATCAACTACTCATACAGGTTTAGCATTACAGAAACACCATCAGTTAAAACCAAATCCTAGAACACCTAATGATTTTATCCATTTAGAACATATTGATAGAAATAATTTAAAAGACGTATCTGTTAAATTGCCCAAACAAGCAATGACTGTCGTTACAGGTGTTGCTGGTTCTGGAAAAAGTTCACTGATACACGCAGGTTTAAAACAAGAACCTAATACAATTTTTATAAATCAAAAACCGGTACATGCATCAAGTCGCTCAAATTTACTCACTTATTTAAGTATATTTGATGATGTAAGAACTTATTTCAGTGAAGAAACGCATTTAAAAAAAGCAATGTTCAGCTACAACTCTGAAGGTGCATGTCCAGAATGTAAAGGTAAAGGTATCATTAAAACGGAATTAGCCTTTATGCCAGACTTTACTCAAACTTGTGATTTGTGTCATGGAAAGCGTTATAAACTCGAAGTATTAAATGCAAAAATAAAGGGATATAATATTGCAGATATTTTAGCATTAACAGTAGATGAAGCAATTTTATTTTTCCAAGAGAAGAAAAATATTGCCCAGCATTTAGAAGCGTTAAAATCTACTGGCCTGAATTATATGACTTTAGGCCAAACTCTCGACACCTTATCTGGCGGTGAAATACAACGCGTTAAACTCAGTAAATATTTAACACAAACTGTCCACCAACATACTTTCATATTTGACGAACCTACTACTGGATTACATGAAGATGACATCCCTATTTTATTAGACTGTTTCGAAAGTCTAATCCATGAGAAAAACACAGTAGTTATTATCGAACATAACTTAACAATGATGACTCATGCTGACTGGATTATTGATATCGGCCCGTTTGCAGGAGAAAAAGGTGGTAGGTTACTTTATCAAGGAATACCTCAAGAATTATTGGCTGTAAATGATTCTGTAACAGCTAAACATTTACAAAGATATATCACGAACTGACAACATACTATATCAATTACAGCATAATAATAGGAGCATAGAAGTAGTTAAGATTTAAAAATAGTTATCATTTAGATAGATTGAGTTTATAATAAACTCATTTAAAGCAAAATTGTTTTCTGCTACTACGCTTACATTTAAATTGCACTATCTATCACTCTTTTAAATTATAATTTAAAAAAATAGCTATGAAGCAATCTACCATCTTGGATAGATATCTTCATAGCTATTTTTAACATGTTACTTATAAATAGTACTTATCAACCTAGTAAATTCATTCCGCATCTTCTAATCGTGAATAATGGAAACGGGCTAACAAACCTGTTTATAAAACAAATTTCTGCCCGCTGCCCTTTCCATATTCCCTAGTTGAAATAAAAGACTAACATTTTTAAATGTTAATTATAAACCAAATGTCGCTTTAATTAATGACGTTGTTTCTCCACCTGGATAAAATACATAAAGTAATAAATACACAGCTACACCTGTTATTGCTGTGAAGAACCAGATTATAGAAGCAATTGGCCCTACAAATCTATGTACTTTAAACTTATCTTTAAAAGCAGTAATAATTTGTAAAAGTCCTAAAACTCCACCAATTGTTGCTAAGTTTATGTGGAAGACTAAGAAAATTGTATAATAAAGTTTAACTGAGTCTGGACCACCAAATGCAGTATTCCCAATAAAAATAGTCCTTGATGCATAAATAATAAAGAATGATAATGCAAAAACTGCAGCAGTTAACATTACTTTTTTATGGCTTTCAATTTTTCTCAGCCAAATTTTACGCCAACCGATAGCGACAAGAATTGCACTAATTACAATAAAGCTTGTACTAATTGTAGGTAAGATAGGTAAATTCATATATTACATCCTTATTTATAATTATTAAAACATTTGAATTAATGAGACGACAACGACGAGTACAAAGAAAACCACTAAGTAGTTTAATGAGTATATAAACATTTTTGTTGCCCATTTTGTTTGATCTGAATTCTTTTTAAAGCTTGTTAATCCTAAATATAACCATCCTAAATTTAATAATGTAGCCAATACTATAAATGTTGTTCCTAAGCTACTTAATAAGAATGGAAGTGGTAATAAGAATACTAGCCATAAAAACATACTTACTCTCGTACGTTTAAACCCTTTTACTGATGGTAACATTGGAATATTTGCTAATGAATACTCATCTTTACGTTTAATTGCTAAAGCATAAAAATGGATAGGTTGCCAACAGAAAATCACTAAAAATAGCGCTACTGCTACCAAGCTAATATTCCCTTCAATTGCTGTCCAACCAATTAAAGGCGGAACTGCACCTGGGAAACTACCAATCACTGTATTCCATACCGTATGACGTTTAGACCAAATCGAGTAAAACGATACATAACCCACTATACCTAGCAGTCCAATTACACCTGAAGGTATATTTAACGCAAATAGTAATGCTTCCCCTATTAGCATCATTCCAAAGCTGAGCATTAATAAATTTCTATTCGAAATTCTGTCATTAACTGTTGGTCTCTGTTGTTTACTTGGCATGATACTGTCAATATCTTGATCGTAGTAATTATTTAAAGCACATGCGCCCCCCATAATTAACGTAGAGCCCACCAACATCATTAAGATTTGTGGTATTGACGAGAGGAAGGAATGATTTGCCAACACAATCGCTAACCATGATCCAGCAAATGCAGGGATCAAATTACCTTGTACCAATCCCATCTTGATAATTTGCTGCAACTCTTTATAAGTCACACGACTAGAATTATGCGACAAAGTTTGTTCTTTGTTCATAATTTCCCTCCTAATTTTTCCATATAATACAATGATATATTAAATTTGTATCATTGACTACATTTATGTAAACTTATTTGTGACACTTTAACGACATTACTAAAAAGTCATTTTTGTGACACAATTAAAATAGTTTTTATTGTTATAATTATATGTGAGATTTATTAAAATAATTTTAAATGTATCATTACGAAATAAAATAATTACAGTTACAATAGCTATATATTTAATAACTATTTATAATTTAGTTTTCTGTCTTATTTTATGTGGGGGGTTAATTCTTGTTTAGCAAAAAAAACTTAAAATGGTTATCCGTGTTGGCCGCTGTAATTATGGCTTTTGTTCAATTAGGGGGCGCATTAGTTACTAAAACCGGATCAGCAGATGGTTGCGGGTCCGATTGGCCTCTATGTCATGGCGCATTTTTACCTGAGAACTTACCAATACAAACGATTATTGAATTAAGTCACCGTGCTATTTCGGGCTTATCTTTAATCATTGTTCTCTGGTTAGTCATCGTGGCTTGGAAACACATTGGTTATATTAGAGAAGTTAAACCATTATGTATCATTAGTGTTGGCTTCTTACTAATACAAGCACTTGTAGGCGCTGCAGCAGTAATGTGGCAACAAAACGCCTATGTTTTAGCGTTACATTTTGGAATTTCGCTCATTTCATTTTCTTCAGTATTTGTATTAACTTTAATTATATTTGAAATCGATCGCAAATATGAAGCAGATGAACTATTTATTAGAAAGCCATTACGAATTTATACATGGATAATGGCAATTATCGTTTATTTAACAATTTATACTGGCGCATTAGTCAGACATAAAGAAGCTAGTTTAGCATATGGTCAATGGCCATTACCTTTTAATGATTTGATGCCTCACAACGTCCAAGATTGGGTAAACCTTACTCACAGAGGAATGGCATTAATCGCTTTTATATGGATAATGACTACGTTCATTCATGCAGTAAATAATTACAAAGATAACCGTACAATACGTTATGGTTACACAGCTGCATTTATATTAGTTATCTTGCAAGTAATTACTGGCGCATTATCCATTATTACAGAAGTTAATTTATTTATCGCCTTATTACACGCTTTATTTATTACATTACTCTTTGGTTTAATAGCCTACTTCATTGTATTGATGTTACGGACAATTAGAAGTGGTGGCTAACTAAAACATCAAATATGTTATATCAATCAAAAACTGTCAACAAGATAAAACACTTGTTGACAGTTTTTGATTGCAAATTTTTCTGTACATATATTCCAAAATACTTTTTTACATTAGATACATAGTACAACCTTGAAAATTTTCTAACAATATCAACGCCACTATGTCTTATGTAATTTCCAATACATCCTAGCATAACTTAGTGTAATTCGATAAAAATACAAAGAGACGTGATTAGCACATAAATCACAGAAAAATAGCACTCAGATGATTTAATTTAATTCATCTGAGTGCTTCTTTTTTATTCAACAATACATATTGAAAATCTTATAAATCATTTTGCTGAAAATTTAATCCACAGGTTCTTTTTCAATTTCTATTAATAAATCTCCCGTTTCAATTGCCTCTCCGCTTTGCACTGTCACTTGCTTCACAACACCATCGAATGGAGCCTGAATCGTTGTTTCCATCTTCATAGCTTCAGTTATCAATAATGCCTGTCCACTTGTGACTGTTTCACCAACTGAAGTCTTAACTTCGGTAACTGAACCCGGCATTTGAGCACCGATGTGATTTGGATTTAATTTATCTGCTTTCGGTTTAACACTTTCATTCGCTTTTACATTTTCGTCTTGAATGAATATACGTCTCGCTTGTCCATTCATATCATAGAAAATTGTACGAATACCTTTGTCATCTGGTTCCGTAATCGTCTTCAATGTGATGATTAGACGTTTACCTGTATCAATTTCAATTTCCACTGTTTCATTTGAACGCATTCCAAAGAAGAATGTAGGCGTATCTAATAGAGATATATTTCCAAACTGTTCTTGCGTAGCAATGAACTGTTCATAAACTTTAGGATATAGAACATAACTAATAATATCTTGTTCTGTCACTTCTCTCTCTTGCTTCTCTTCTAACTCTTCTCTTATCGCTTCAAAATCAACCGGATCTAAATATTCTCCTGGACGATCTGTAATTGCTTTTTGACCTTTTAAAATCACTTTTTGTAATTCCTTATTAAAGCCATTCACTGGTTGGCCAATATCGCCTTTGAAGAACGAAACAACCGATTCAGGGAAGTCTAATTTATAGCCATCTTTTATCACTGTGTCTTCATCTAAATCATTTTGTACCATATATAATGCCATATCCCCAACAACTTTAGAGGAAGGTGTCACTTTAACAATGTCACCAAACAAGAAGTTAACACGTTGATACATTTCTTTCACTTCATTAAATCTATTGCCTAACCCTAAGCTCTTCGCTTGTTGGCTAAGATTTGAATATTGTCCACCTGGCATTTCATGTTTATAAATTTCAGTATTTGGTGATTTAATATCACTTTCAAAGTCATTGTAATATTGACGTACAGTACCCCAATAATGTGACAATGTTTCCATTCCATCAACATCGGCACGCATATTTCTATCAAAACCATTTAATGCATAATACAGTGAATTACCACTAGGTTGACTTGTTAAACCACTCATTGAAGCAACAGCTGTATCAATAACATCCACACCTGCATCTATAGCTTCTTTATAAACTAACAAACCATTACCACTTGTATCATGCGTGTGTAAGTGAATTGGTAGGTCGACAGCTGCTTTTAATTCACCAATCAATTCATTTGCTGCTTTAGGTTTCAACAGACCTGCCATATCTTTAATTGCTAATATATGGAAGCCTTCACGTTCAAGTGTTTTCGCCATATTCACATAATACTCTAACGTATAAATATCCGAGCGATTCGGATTTAGAATATCACCTGTATAACAAATAGTACCTTCTGATATTTTACCAGCTTTTAGTACAGCTTCATTTGCCACTTTCATTTGATCTACCCAGTTTAATGAATCAAAAATTCTGAAGACATCAATACCGGCTTCTGCACTTTCTTTCACAAATTTTTCAATGACGTTATCAGGATAGTTCTTATAACCGACAGCATTAGATGCACGAAGCAACATTTGGAATAACACGTTTGGAATTGCTTTTCTAAGTCTTTCTAAGCGTTCCCAAGGATCCTCTTTCAAGAAGTTATACGCTACATCAAATGTAGCACCTCCCCACATTTCCAAGGAGAAACTATCTTTCATTACTTGTGCTGTTTTCGAAGCAATGTTCATCATATCTTTCGTTCTAACACGCGTTGCTAGTAACGATTGATGTGCATCTCTAAAAGTAGTATCAGTTATTAAAACGTCGTCTTGCTGTTTAAGCCATTCAGCTACAGCATTTGGCCCTTTACTATCTAATAGTTGTTTGGTACCTTCTAATGCTGCAACTTCTTTTTTAGAGACTTGTGGTATAGGTGAAGTTTCATAAATGGGTTTAGGGCGTTTTTCTACGTTTGGAAAACCATTAATTGAAACATTACCAATATATTCCAGCGTCTTTGTACCTCTATCGAGTGTTGGTGCAATATCAAACAGTTCAGGTGTTTTTTCTATAAATTTAGTTGTATAATCACCTGTTTTAAATTGTTCATTTCTCATAACATTAATTAAAAATGGAACATTGGTTTTAACTCCACGAATTCTCATTTCTTGTAGTGAACGGTCCATTTTTTCATTCGCTTGTTTGAATGACATTGCATGCGTTGATAATTTCACTAATAAAGAATCATAATAAGGTGATATTTCGGCACCTTGGAATCCATCACCAGCATCTAACCTTACGCCAAAACCACCACTTGAACGATAAGCAATGATTCTACCACTATCAGGCATGAAATCATTTGTCGGATCTTCAGTAGTAATACGACATTGAATCGCATAGCCAAGCGTTTGTATATCTTGTTGTTGTGGCATACTAATTGCTTCATCATATAAATTCTCACCATCAGCAACTAATATTTGTGTCTTAACGATATCTACACCTGTAATCATTTCAGTTATCGTATGTTCAACTTGTACACGTGGATTTACTTCTATGAAATAAAATTCATCGCCAGCAACTAAAAATTCTACTGTACCAGCATTCACATACTCAATGTTTTCCATTAATTGAATCGCAGCAGCACATATACGTTCTCTTAAATCGTCTTCAAGCGCAACTGAAGGTGCTACTTCAACAACTTTTTGATGACGTCTTTGTACAGAACAGTCACGTTCGTATAAATGGACTATATTTCCATGTTCATCACCGATAACTTGAACCTCAATATGTTTTGGATTATCGATATATTTTTCTATATAAACTTCACTATTACCAAAAGATTTTTCAGCTTCTGACTTAGCACGATGGAATGCATCTTCTAGCTCATCTTCTGAACGCACGATACGCATACCTTTACCGCCACCACCGCTTGTCGCTTTAATCATCAATGGATAGCCAGCTTTATTTGCAAATGCAATTGCATCTGGTTGATTATCTATCGGGCCATCTGTACCTGGTATAACCGTTAGATTTGCATTAATTGCTGTGGTTCTAGCTTTAACTTTATCGCCAAACATATCTAAGTGCTCAACACGTGGACCTATAAATTTAATGCCTTCTTCCTGACATCTTTTTGCAAAAGTTTCATTCTCACTTAAAAAACCATATCCTGGATGAATTGCGTCTACATCTGCTTGTTTAGCAACATCAATAATTCGTTCAATGTCTAAATAAGATTCAGCAGGTCCTAAATCTTCACCCACTAGGTATGATTCATCCGCTTTATATCTATGTAATGATCCTTTATCTTCATTTGAGTAAATAGCAACTGTTTTAACATCTAACTCTGTTGCTGCTCTAAAAATCCTTATTGCAATTTCACCACGATTGGCTACCAAAAGCTTGTTTATTTGTTTCACATCATGGTCCCCCTTAAATTTAGAATTTTCAAAAAAGTTTGATATAAAATTCATTATAGCAAAATCCGAACAATGTAGACAGTAAAAAATATATAGCCATTATGTTAAAACAGCTCAAAATACATATATCACTTACTGATAGATAGGTAACAACCACTGCATCATAAACTACATAAGACCTTGCTATCATCACTTTCTTACAAAATTATATCATAAGATTTTCATAATAAAAAGTTATTAATAACGATAAGTTTTAGTTATCATTATTATGCATTGATAAAAGTTATTCAAAATTAATTTAAAAATCTAAAAAAATAAGCAAACGTTTTCAATACATTTGTATCAAAACGTTTGCCTTTATTAAGAATATCTAGTTGAGTTAATTCTTGTTCTGTTTTTTCTTGATTTTTTATATTTTGCTTGTTCGATTTTAATTTGTTTTGCTGTTATTAACAATAAGCCCATCGCTATACTTAAACTAATCATCGAAGAACCACCAAAACTAATGAATGGTAATGGTACACCTGTTAATGGGATCGTACCAGAAATACCACCTAAATTAACAAAAGTTTGACTACCTATATAACTTGCTACTCCTACACAAACTAGCTTATAAAAATAAGAATTTGTTTTGCTTGCAAGTTCAAAAGCTCTATAAACAATAAAAAAGAGTAAACATATAACGAATAAACCACCTAATAAACCTAATTCTTCGCAAATAATAGAAAAAATAAAGTCTGTATGTGGCTCTGGTAAATACCCTAATTTCATAATACTGTTACCTAAACCTCTGCCTAGTAACCCTCCGTTACCAATTGCAATCAACGAGTTTGAAATGTGGTACCCTGTACCAGATTCATGACTAAATGGATTCGTTAACGTACTGAATCTCGCTGTTAAATAATCAGGAACCAACCCAATTAGTAAGAAAAGCGAGCCAATAATTACGATCCCTACTATAATTAACAGTCCATATTTGATTGATTTTTGCACACCAATACCTGCATAGAATAATATTGAAAAGAAAATAATCATAATAAGTAACGTTTGACCAACATCACGTTGTAATAAAACGAGGCCTATACATAAGCCTGCTAAAACGATAGGATATGTTAGCAATTTAGGTTCTTTGAATACTTTAGGCCGTTTTTTTTCAATCATATACGGCATATATAAAATTATACCAATTTTTAGTAACTCGGAAGCTTGTAAATTCATAAAGCCTAAATTAATCCAACTTTTTGAACCATTGATATTGCTACCAACCAACAACGTCGCAACCAATAAGACAACGATGCCAAGCATCATACCTTTTTGGAACCTACTCGTTTCAAGAAATTTGACATTCATAAAGAAAGCCATAAAAAATACAATAATCAAACTCATAATTACATACATTAACTGTCTAGTATAAAAATATGTACCAGCTACTGATATACCACCCGTTAATGACCCTTTAGTGGCAGCGACCATACTTGCGCTGTAAACCATTACCAAACCTATTAAACATAGTAATAAATAGGTAATGACTAACGGATAATCAATATACTTTGCATTTCGACCTATATATCGAAAAATTTGTTTTACATTATTCATTTGACATATCATCCAATTCTCATTATTTATTATCACTAACTAAATACTTTTATTAATTCGACTTATGTTTAATAACTTAGTTGTCTTTAAAACTTTGTCAACATTATGTAAAAATAAATTGTACATCAAACATTATAACAAACATTCTAGCAATTTCTCGAATAAACATAATAAAATATTCTTTTTAGATACTCATATATTTAATCTTTTAAACACGACAAAAGTGGCTAAGATATAATCAACAATTATTGATATCCTAGCCACCCGCAGTATACTTATGTAGTTTGATAATGAACACCATATAAGTTTTTATATTTTTCGAACATGGAAAGCAACTTTCCCAGTTATAAAACTAATTTATTTAACCCAATTAAACGTTTGTAAATGCATCATGCAATTTAGAAAGTTCTTTTTCTAATCGAAGCATTAAATCTTTGCCCACTTCTCTATCAACTAAACCAAGTTGTACAGCGAAATCTACTTCTTTTTGTAATCCAAACATCTGTGTATCAAGTACTTCTTCATACAATGGGCATTGAGGTAATGTAAGATTATCCATCTGTACTTTAATAAGTTGGAGAATCCTATCAGCATCTTTATTCAACTGGTCATATGCCACATTACTAATATTTTGATTTTTTACCAAGACATACTCCCCCTATCAATTGTAACTTTATATGACGAGTTTATCTCAATGCATACCAAAAAGCAAGTAAATTCAGGAATATACGTAATACTAGTATTTATGATAAAATTGTAATTAACAATTATTTATTTTGATTGAATTTATAACGTTACTAAGTGTCAGACGAACAACATCAATATATCAACTGATTTTTGTCAGAATTTTTCGCTTTAACAATAGGATATATGTTTTATTTTAAACATGTATTTGTTCACAAAAAAGTCAGATTCAATCTCATATATTTACGTTGTGAGTGATTACTTAATAACGTTTTAATTTAGAAACAAGATATGCAAATAGGAGTGGGATTATGATTCAAATTAAGGGTGAAGTTAAATTTCCAATTACTTTAGATAGTACAACTTGGATTTTTGACGACAGAAAAGTTCAAATAGAAGATTTAGAGCAAGGTATATTCGACGGTACTAAACCAATCAATTTTGATGATAACCGTGAATGGAATAGAGCAATCTTAGAAGGTCAAACTAATCCACCAACGTTAAATTCTGAAATTAAATATAAAAAAAGAGCCATATTAGAAAATTCATTTGTTATTAACATGTCTCCATTTTTCAAGAATGCTGAACCGTTTGATCACGCAAAAGCAATTCGTTTATTTAATGATAACGAGTCAATTGAAGTACCTATTGACTTATTACCATATCTTTTTTTCCAATTTGCAAAAGACGGCAAAAAATTATATGACGATTATTCAGTAGATAGCTTTGTATATATTCCAGAAGAAGGTTATTCATACGAATTTAAGTATGTCACTCATATCGAGGTGATTTAATATGAAGAAAGTTCAATGCATAATTTGTGATACTGAAGTATTTATAGATCAAAATACTTTAGAAGCTAAAAGATTACGCAATGATCCAATGCATACCTTTATGTGTGATGAATGTAAAAGTAGACTTGATACGCCTAAACAACGTAATCAGGTAACTACTTATGATCATCGTTAATATAAATATAATAAATAATCCCCATCGTAAAATCGATGGGGATTATTTATTAACATATTATTTAACCTAACTACAAACAAGAATAGTTACCGTTATTTTTGCGTTTTATTGATATGCTATAACTTCAACAATAAATGGCATGAGACTTTTACGCCCCTATAAAATACTAAATTATATTTAGTATTTTATTCATCTTCTTGCATTAGTTGTTTAATACGTTTTGATTCTTTTTCACGAGCATTTTTTTCTAACACTGTTTTTCTAATACGGATATTTTCTGGTGTAGCTTCTACAAGCTCATCATCATTAATAAATTGTAAAGCTTCTTCAAGAGTTAAAGTTCTTGGACGCTTCATAGTTACAGTTTGGTCTTTGTTAGAAGAACGTACGTTAGTTTGGTTTTTCTCTTTCGTAACATTAACTGTTAAGTCATTTTCACGATTATGTTCACCAACAACCATACCTTCATAAACTTCAGTACCTGGTTCCATGAAGTTAGTACCACGATCTTCTAAGCCCATAAGTGCATATGAACTTGCTTTACCAGTGTCTAATGATACTAATGCACCATTTCTTCTACCGCCGATACGACCTTTAACACGAGGTTTAAATTCTTCAAATGTGTGGTTGATAATACCATAACCACGTGTTTGAGACATAAATTCAGTAGTATAACCAATTAATCCACGTGCTGGTACCATAAAGATAATACGTGTTAAGCCATTATCTGTAGTTACCATATCTAACATTTCACCTTTACGTTGGCCTAATGATTCAATAACAGCACCTGTGTATTCTTGAGGCACTTCACATTGTACACGTTCAAATGGTTCACATTTTACGCCATCAATTTCTCTTAAAATAACTTGTGGTTTAGAAACTTGTAATTCAAAACCTTCACGTCTCATATTTTCAATTAAAATTGATAAGTGTAATTCACCACGTCCAGCAACAATCCATTTATCTGGTGAATCAGTTTGTGTAACTTTTAGCGACACATCTGTTTCTAATTGTTGATCTAAACGTTCTTGAATTTGACGAGAAGTTACATAATCACCTTCACGTCCAGCAAACGGTGAATTGTTTACTCTGAATGTCATTTCTAACGTTGGTTCGTCAATTCTTAATACAGGTAGAGCATCTCTATTATCTACAGGAGTAACAGTTTCACCAACGTTGATGTCTTCCATTCCTGATACAGCAATTAAGTCGCCTGGGTATGCTTCATTAACTTCTTCACGTTTCAAACCAAAGTAACCAAAAATCTTAGTTACACGGAAATTTTTAACTGTGCCATCTAATTTAATTAACGAAACGCTATCGCCTACACGCATTGTTCCTCTAAACACACGTCCAACACCAATACGACCTAAATAATCATTATAATCTAGTAATGCCGTTTGGAATTGTAATGGCTCATCTCTATTATCAACAGGAGCAGGAACATAATCAATGATTGTTTCATATAATGATTGCATGTTTTCGTCTTGTTTCTCAGGATCTAAGCTTGCTGTACCATTAACAGCTGAAGCATAGACTACTGGGAAATCTAATTGCTCATCATTTGCTTCTAATTCGATAAATAAGTCTAATACTTCATCTACTACACCTTCAGCTCTAGCTTCAGGTTTATCGATTTTATTAACTACAACTACTGGTTTTAAATTTTGTTCTAAAGCTTTTTTTAATACGAAACGAGTTTGTGGCATTGTGCCTTCATATGCGTCAACTACTAAGACAACACCATCAACCATTTTCATAATACGCTCAACTTCTCCACCAAAATCGGCGTGACCTGGTGTATCTAAAATATTAATACGATTGTCTTTATAATTTACTGCTGTGTTTTTAGCAAGTATTGTAATACCACGTTCTCTTTCGATATCATTTGAATCCATTGCTCTTTCGTCTACATGCTCATTCTCACGGAAAATTCCTGATTGTTTTAATAATTCATCTACAAGTGTCGTTTTACCATGGTCAACGTGAGCGATGATTGCTATATTACGAACATCTTCTCTTAATTTAGTCATTTTATACAATTTCCTTTCTCGAGTAAATTCCCACTTTTCTTTGCAACTTTTTTATTATATCATATAATTGGTTAAAGAAAACTATAAAGGTGTGGTATAATGCAACAAAAAAAATCCAAATCAATTTTCTGGGTACTCGCTATAATAGCTATTGTCTTTTTACTATTATTTAGCTTTAGTATAGCTGCTACAAATGTTCCATTCATGATTTTAACATTTATATTATTCATTGCAACATTTGGTTACGGTTTCACATTAAAAAAGAAATATCGTGAAAATGATTGGCTGTAATTGAATGCTTTTGATTATATATAATAGCTGAGTGTCCCATTCCTTCAAACCAGGATTGAGACGCTTTTTTTATATAAATATTTATAAAATATATACACTAATTCTATTTTTTTAATCGCTGCTGTAATAATTCAATAATTTCGTTATTTTTTTGAAAATGGTGTTCGATTAATTCAGAATGTAACTGCGCATTAGCCATAACGATTGAATTAGGTTCATAAATCGATAATGTATCTCCCATTAAATTTGTACCAAGTCCACCTACTTCATTTAAAACAATCAAACCACCTGCGAAATCCCAAGGTTGTAATCTGGGGGTAACATAACCACCCAATTTTCCTGTTGCGACATGTATAATCTCTAAAGCTGCGGAACCATATGCTCGTGCACTTCTGGCTTCCTCTACTATAGGTTTGAACACTTCTCCTAGTCTAGGCTTTGTAAGCCAATTCGGATTAATTCCAATAATACTTGTTTTTAATGGCGTATTTTCAATTTCAGGTAACAACGTACCATTTTCATATGCACCTTCACCGCTTTTAGCATGATATAGCACATCATTCATAACGTCATAAACAAATCCAGCGTATGGTTTTCCGTTATTATAAATACCAATAGATATTGCAAAATTCTCTTTTTGATGCACAAAATTTAATGTACCATCTATTGGATCGATGACCCATACTACACCTGTTTCATCTTTTAGGTGATGCCCATGACCTTCTTCTCCAATAACTAAATGATTAGGATAAGTTTCCGTTATATTGTCAAAAAGGTATTTTTCTGTAGCTTTATCGACATTTGTCACTAAATCATTAGGATTAGATTTAGTTTCTACTTTTATATCTTCTTTCATTATTTTTCTAACATTAATTCCTGCTTCTAATATAAGTCCTTTGGCATATTCATAGACAGTCATCGTATCAGCTCCTTATTCACTCTTCATTATACATTAACTAACTTTCAAAAAGATATTAACCAACCTTTATTTTTTCAATATTTATACGAATTAAGAATAAGGTAAATTTAAGTTATTCAATATAATTTATCTCTACCCTTTTCAAACATAGTGTACACAATACACAGCAAATCATTTACTATCTTAAATAAGAAGCATGTAAAATGTCTATAAGAGTATAATGTGCTACAATACATACGAAAATAATGATTATAGGAGGCACAAATGACTCAATATACATTTAAACCTAAAGACTTCAAAGTATTTACAGTAGATGGCTTAGATGCCAGAATGGAAGCACTTAACAACCATATCAGACCACAATTACACGCCTTAGGTGATTATTTCTCACAATATTTAGAAACTGCTACAGGTGAAGTGTTCTATCCTCACGTAGCCAAACACGCTCGTCGAAGTGTTAATCCACCTAAAGATACATGGGTAGCATTTGCGACTAATAAACGTGGTTATAAAATGCAACCTCATTTTCAAATAGGACTTTTTGAAAATCAATTATTTATTATGTATGGCGTTATGCATGAGGCAAAAGATAAAGCGCAACAAGTTACAGTTTTCGAAAATCAATTTGAAACATTAAAAAATCTACCAAATGATTTTAGTATTAGCTTAGACCATATGAGCCAAGAAAAGACATACATACACGAAATGACCGATGAAGATATATACAAAGCGTTTAAACGTGTTAAAGAAGTTAAAAAAGGTGAATTTTTCGTAGCTCGTACGTTAACACCAGGTTCTGAAGTACTTAAGAATGATAAGTCATTTTTAGAATTTTTAGAAGAAACATTTGAATATCTATTGAAATTTTACAAATAATACATTCCTTATTTTTTATTCATAAACTTCATAAAACCAAAGAAAACATCAATTTCTATATATTTTCAGTAGAAATTGATGTTTATTCTTTAGTCAGAGATATTTATGTCTCGTACCCAATCATTATATTAGTAATAGCTTAAGATCTTACTTCTTTGAAAGACCACTTTAAAATCCATTGAGTTAGTGTTCCTTATATAAGAGTTCAAAATATAAGAGTTCGAAATCTTGTATTTTGATTAAATCATCTTATCAAAACCATTTTAGTAAATATATGGGTCATCCTCTTTTTTCTTCTTCATTTCATTTTCTGGGTTTATTTCTGATTGTTTGCGCTGATTATTTTGCTCATCAAAATTCTGTTGATAAAATGCTCTATCATTTTGATTTTGCCCATCGTGTGGATCTTTTCTTACAAACAACATGATAGCAACAACAAACCATAATATCAGTGCAATAAAGTTTCCTGCAAATATACCAGTAATTGCTGCAATAATTAAAATACAACCTGCTAATATACGATTACCTTTAATAGTCAATGTTCCAATAATACCTAGTATCGTTGAAATAATTAAAAAGGTACCTTGGAAAATCACGGAAGTTTTAAATGCTTCAACTGACATTTCTACACCTTGTTGCTGATTCATCTCTTTAAATGTTTCTTGAAACTCTGGCACATTTAGGAAAGAAAATACAAGGATCATAAGTAACAAGAATAGTAGACTTAGACCATTTGCTACCCAGGCTGTGATTCTTTCAGCTTTTCTTTTCATAATCTTCCTCCTACTTTTTTTATTAATTCTATCATAGCAAATTTATATTGAGTAAAAAATCATCACGTCCTAATTGCTACACATCTTTATTCAATATGTTTAAATTTAATAATAAATTCAGTAAAAATAAAATAACTATCACAGCACTGTTTAGGTTGACCTAATATTTTTTTTGGAGTAATCTATGAAATGTTAATAAATGTATATGGAGGTGAGGGTATTGACCAAAACGAATCAATCCCATAATAAGAGTTTAGATGAAATCAATAATACGGTTTCCGTCAATGCTCATGGTAAGTTTAGCCAAAAACTTTTTTCATATTTAGGGCCTGGCCTATTAGTAGCAGTAGGATATATGGATCCTGGTAACTGGATTACATCTATGCAAGGTGGTGCACAGTTCGGCTACATTTTGCTATTCGTGATTTTACTTTCAAGTCTGTCAGCCATGTTATTACAAAGTATGACAGTAAGGTTAGGAATAGCAACAGGTATGGACTTAGCACAAGCAACAAAACACTATTTAAATAAACCGATTGCTTTTATATTTTGGATTATTGCAGAATTAGCAATTATCGCAACAGACATTGCTGAAGTAATAGGTAGTGCAATCGCACTTGATTTACTCTTTGGCATCCCCTTATTGGCGGGGGCATTAATCACTGTCTTAGATGTTTTTCTATTATTGTTCATTATGAAATTTGGCTTTAGAAAAATTGAAGCTATTGTAGGTACACTTATTTTTACAGTGCTTGTTATATTTATCTTTGAAGTCTTTATAGCTTCCCCACATGTAACAGAAGTTCTAAATGGATTCGTCCCTAGCAAGACAATCGTCACAGATAATAGTGCACTCTTTATTGCTTTAGGTATAATTGGAGCGACAATCATGCCTCACAACTTATATTTACATTCATCCATTGTTCAATCAAGAATGTATGATCGTAAAAGTACTAAATCTAAAGCGCAAGCAATTAAATATGCAATTATAGATTCAAATATTCAATTGTCCATTGCTTTTATAGTTAATTGTTTACTTTTAGTACTAGGTGCCGCTCTTTTCTTTGGTGTCAATTCAGACCAACTCGGTGGATTTTATGACTTATTCAATGCGTTACAAAATCAACCTGTATTAGGAGCTTCGTTAGGAGCAATCATGAGTACACTTTTTGCTGTTGCATTACTAGCTTCTGGTCAAAATTCTACAATAACAGGGACAATGGCTGGCCAAATTGTGATGGAAGGTTTTATCAATTTAAAAATACCAAATTGGTTACGTAGATTGATTACTCGTTCAATCGCGATATTACCAATTATATTATGCTTAATTATATTTAAAAGCAACGAAGCAAAAATGGAACAATTACTAGTATTCTCACAAGTATTTTTAAGTTTAGCCCTACCATTCTCACTAATCCCATTACAACTTTCAACTAATAACCATAATTTAATGGGACAATTCAAAAATAAAACATGGGTTAATATCATCTCTTGGATTTTAATCATTATTTTAAGTTTATTAAATATATACTTAATTATACAGACTTTCCAAGAACTATAAACGAAACATAAAAAAGGAACGAGACATTGGTCTCGTTCCTTTTTTAACTTTCAAATGCACTATCATATCTCAAAACACATTTTAAAATATTTATACTTATTTGTTGTCTTCTTTGTCGTCCGATTCAGATGCTTCCTTGTTATTATAATCAGCTGAATCATCAGCAGTTTGTGAAGTCATCTTTTTACGTTCTTCAAAATTTTGTCTGCGTTGATTTACTGCACTTGGTTGTTGTTTACGTCTTTCTTTTTCACGTTTTCTACGTTCTTTTTTCTCTTGTTTAATGCGAGCCTTTTCTTCTTCTTTCTCTTGTTTCAATCTTGCCGCTTCTTCTGCTTGAGCTTGCTTACGGCGTTGTTCTTCTTCGTATGCTTCTTGCTGTTTTCGTTGCTCTTCTTCATACGCTTCTTGTCTTCTCTGTGCAGCTTCTGCTTGAGCTTGTTCATCATACTCTGTTGTTGTATCATCAACTTCGGTTTGACTTTGATTTGAAACTGGATCTCCATTTTCATCATAAACATCATTAACTGCACCAAATTCATCAGTTTGCTGTTGGTTATCTTCTGTTTGCTTTTTCTGTTTATAATTATATTTCGCTTGTCTCGAAAGTACTTGAGGTTCTTCATGCGCCTCTTGCGTTTCAGCGTTTACTTTTTCTGCTGTTTCAGAAGAATAGCCACCTCTTCTTAGCTGATTCTCTTTTCTCACTTGTTGTTCAACGTCAGAAGTATGTTCTCTCTCACTATATTGTGGTGTTGGTTCAGCCTGTGGTTCATATTCTGAATAACGACCTTGGTATCCTTCACCATAATAAGTAGGCACCGTTTCCAACTTATCTTTACGTGCAAACATCATAACTGCTACGATTAAAAATAAGATTGGAATAATAAGTGGAACAAACAATAACACTAACGGCAATGTAACTATTGTAGCTAAAAGGAATAAAAACCCTGACAGCATTCTAATATTCATTGAGATAAGTGCTAAGAATGATAATAATAAACATACAATAAAGTAAACGATAATAGCCCAAACTCCATTTTGTAACCAAATAACAAATTGAGTTGTATTCAAGCTATTATTAGCTAAAATTTGCTGAACAAAATCATTACCATTTAATGTCGTTTCTAAATTTTGTATTGATGTCTCACTACTAAAAGATACTAGTGCAATAAACATCGTAATAATGGTTAGTAATAATAAAAATACCCAGCTTAACCAACCTAATACTTTTTCTGCTAGTCGACTCACAGGTCGTCTAACTTGAGTATATTGCTCTCCTGACATGTCTATACAACTCCTTATAATGCTTTCAAACTATTATAGCGAAAATACGCTAAAATAACTACTAACTTAGATTTATTTTAATGACATTTTAAAATTTAAAAATCTTTCATTATATTCACTTAATGTTTCTTTTCCTAAATCTCTGTATACTTCTAACTTTTCTTGTGACTCTTGTGATGGATAAAATCGTTGATCATTTTTCACATCATCTGGAAGTAAATTTCTTGCTGCTTTATTTGGTGTTGCATAACCGACCCATTCTGTATTCTGTTTATTATTTTGTGCGTCTAGTAAGAAATTCATAAACTTATATGCGCCTGCTTTATTTTGAGCAGTTTTAGGTATTACCATATTATCAAACCATAAATTTGAACCTTCTTTAGGCACAACATAATCAAATTCATCACTACCCTGAACCATAGGAGCAGCGACACCACTCCACACAACAGCAACATTCGCTTCATGTTGTTCTAGCATCATTGTGATTTCATCACCTACGACACCTTTAACATTTGGACCTAAATGCCTTAAATTTTGTTCCGCTTTTTCTAGGTGTTGTGAATTCGTATCATTTAAACTGTATCCTAATTTATTCAATGCTAAACCTATTACTTCTCTTGCACCATCTACTAATAATACATCATTGCTATACTTTTTATTATATAATTGATTCCAGGAGTCAAAATTGTCATTAGGATAAGCTTTTTTATTATAAATAATTCCTACAGTTCCGAAAAAATATGGCAACGAATATCGATTATTTTTATCAAAAGACATATTCATATAATCTGAATCTAAATTTTTGATATTAGGGATTTTATCATGATTTATTGGTAATAGCATGTTTTGTCTTTTTAATTTTTGAACAGTATATTCACTAGGAAAAGCAACATCGTAGTGCGTACCGCCATTACGTATTTTTGCTTCCATAGCCTCATTAGAATCAAAAGTCTCATAGATTACTTCGATACCTGTTTCCTTTTGAAATTTTTTAATTAAACTAGGATCAATATATTCTCCCCAATTATAAACGTAAATTTTTTCGCCAGTTTTTGAATGGTCTTTCGCTGTAAACTTATGACTGACAAACAGACATATCAATCCAACAACAACTGAAACTATGATTAATTGTAAGAATCGCTTCATTGCTGTAAACCTCGTTTCACTTGCTTTTTATGTTTCATCATGTTTCGAATGAAGTAATAACCAAAAATACCTAACATAATAACTACAAATAATATTGTAGAAATAGCATTGATTTCCATGCTAATGCCTTTTCTAGCCATGGCATACACTTCTACTGATAATACACTAAACCCGTTACCTGTCACAAAGAAACTTACAGTAAAATCATCTAGTGAATATGTGAGAGCCATAAAAAAACCACCAATGATTGCTGGCATTAAATGCGGTAACATTACTTTATTTAATACTTGAAATTCAGTTGCACCTAAATCACGCGCTGCATTAAGTGTATAATCATTCATTTCATAAAGTTTGGGTAAAACAATGATAACAACAATGGGTATACAGAACGCAATATGAGATATTAACACAGTCGTGAATCCAAGCCCTAGACCCGTAAAATGACCAATTGCCGTAAACATAATTAAAAATGATGCACCAATAACAACATCTGATGAAACCATCAATACATTATTTAATGTTAATAATGAAACTTTTAACTTTTTATTTCTCAGATGAAATAAACCAATTGCACCCATCGTACCAATCACCGTTGCAAAGGCTGCAGCTAATAAAGCAACAGCAATTGTATTAAAAATAACTGCCATGAGGCGTTCATTATTAAATAATGATTGATAATGTTCTAATGTAAATCCTTCAAAGTGAATCATGTTACCTGCGGAATTAAAGGAATAAAGCATTAAAAATAAAATTGGAACGTACAATACTGCCGTTAATATGAAGATATATGCCTTACCATACCATTTCACGTGATTCACCCTCTCCCATTCGAAGATTTAGTATTAGTAATGATCAACACTATTGCCATAAACATAATAAGGCATAGCGCAATCGTTGAACCCATCCCATAATTTTGAATTACAAGAAATTGTTCTTCAATCGCAGTTCCTATATTAATTACTTTGTTTCCTGCAATTAATCTCGTAATCATAAACAATGATAAGGCAGGAATGAACGTCACTTGAATGCCTGTTAATACACCTTGTTTAGTTAAAGGAAGTATTACTTTTCTAAAGGTAGTGAGCGGACTTGCACCTAAGTCGCTAGATGCTTGTAATATATTATTAGGAATGTCTTTCATACTATTAAAAATAGGCAAAATCATAAATGGAATATAAATATAGCTTGCTACAATTAAAAATGCTGGAATAGTAAACAATAAATCCATTTCAGGTAAATGTAATAGTTTGAGCATTTGATTGATAATACCATCATGACTCAATAACCCAATAAATGCATAGGTCTTCAGTAGTAAATTAATCCATGTAGGTATGATTAATATCAATAACCATAAATTTTGAAATTTTGAAGACCTGATAAAATAAGCTGCTGGATAACTGATAAGCAATGTGATGAGCGTAATAACAGCTGCAAAAACTACTGAGTCCCAAATCATATGAAAATATTTCCATGTCAGAATTTGCTTATAATTGTCAAAACTAAAATGCCCGTGTAAATCAAATAATGAAAAGTACACAAGCAAAAGTACTGGAACTATAATAAATAGTATCATCCACAGCACATAAGGAATAAATAAGAATTTGTTTATTTTACTCATGGTTATGCTCCTCATAACTTTCAATACGTTGATCAAATTCTTCTTCAGTTTCTCCTGGTACCATAATGTGAATCGCTTCAGGATCAAAATACAAGCCAACCTTGCTTCCTATTTCTGCTTTTTTAGTAGAATGAATCATCCATTCATAGCCTTTTCTATCTATACAATTAATTTCATAATGAACGCCTCTAAATAGCATTGAATCAACAGTAACCTCAAATAGGCCTTCTTCCGCTGCTATCAAACTAATATCTTCTGGCCTTATAACAACTTCAACCTTTTTCTGTGAATCTATCCCCATATCAACACAGTCAAAATCTTGACCATAAATATTTACTAAATAGTCATCGATCATTTTACCTTCAACGATATTAGATTCTCCTATAAAATCTGCCACAAAGCGATTGACCGGTTCATCATAAATGTCAGTAGGCGTACCAAATTGTTGAATTTTACCATCTTTCATAACAAAGATATAATCACTAAGTGCTAAAGCTTCCTCTTGGTCATGTGTTACAAAAATAAACGTTATTCCTAATCTTGATTGTATCTCTCTTAACTCATATTGCATTTGTGTACGTAATTTTAAATCTAGTGCAGACAGTGACTCATCTAATAAGAGTATTTCAGGCTCATTGACAATTGCTCGTGCAATTGCAATACGTTGTTTTTGACCGCCACTCATACCATCAATTGTGCGTGTCTCATACCCTGTTAATTTCACAAGCTGTAAAGCTTCATGAACTTTGTTCTTAATTTCAGACTTAGTCATTTTTTTAAGTTTTAATCCAAAAGCTATATTGTCATAAACATTAAGATGTGGAAACAATGCATAATCCTGAAACACTGTGTTTACTTTACGTTTATTTGCAGGTGTTTGATTGATTTTCTTATTTTGATAAATAATTTCTCCATTATCTGCTGTCTCAAAACCAGCAATGAGTTTTAATATGGTTGTTTTACCACAACCCGATGGACCAAGTAGCGTATAAAAATGACCTGACTCTATATCAATATCAATCTTGTCTAGAATCTGTAAATCATCATAGCTTTTACTTACAGATTTGAAAGATAATAAAGGTTCCATGTATATATCCTCCTATAAATAAGAAGCAGTAGCGACTATCATCACTTGAGCTTCCTCTGATGTTGGGTTTATTAATCTATGTAACTGGTTTGCCTTAAAATAAAGCGCGTCACCTACTACAGCATGGTACCCATCATCGCCTAATTTCAAAGTAACTTGTCCTTTTAAACAATAGATGAAAGTATCTGATTCTGAAGGTTCAAAGTTTTTATATGAGGCATTTCCTTTTAACGTTAACAATAATGGTTCCATTTCAAATTCATTTGATTGTGTAACCGGCCAATTTAATATATAACCCTTATCATATTCATCATAAGTAACTTGTGATGCCTTTTTGTATAATACCTTTTCTGTTCGGGCTTCTTTGAAAAAATCACTAGGCGTCGTCCCCAAAACTTCTAGTATATTCAAAAATGTTTCCATACTTGGTGATGCATGTTGACTTTCTATCTGTGATATATAACCTTTTGATAAGTCAGTACGTTCTGCTAATTCTTCTTGTGTTAAATGTTTTATAATACGTAAATTCTTAATTTTCTTACCTATATCCATTTATTTCACCTTTTCAAAAATTATAGTGAAAAGTTTTAATTTTTCATTATAAAAAAATTTATAGTCTTAAAAAATAAAAAGCCATATTCTGTTTACTTTTATCAAACATTTTGTTTAATGCTTAATAAAAATATCAGAATATGGCTTTTATGACAATAGTTATTTTTATTTTGACGAAAAATATTTTTGTTCTGGTGAAGTTTGTACTGCTTTAACTACTTTATAACTGTTATAACCACTACTATTTTCGAATTCTTTGAAAATCTGTTTCTCTTCAGCTTTGCCAGGTACAATTTCTTTAAATTGTTTATAGCGATCTAATAGGCGTTGCCCTTCGACTTTAGACTCATAATAAGCCTCAACAGCATTGAAAAATGACACGACTTGCATCATCTCATCATTTGTCCAATCTAAATCTATCGGATATTGATATTCCATTGTTCTTTACCTCCAATTCACTTGATTTATCTTCCTTATATTTTAAATTAACATTTTGTATCATTTACATAGTATATACAAAAAATCCGAGACATCTATTTATGTCCCGGACTCATTTATCATATTGGTAATAGATGATTACATTGAGCATGAACTTAATTTAAGCTATGCTCAATTATAAACATCTGTACCAGAGTGTGCTAACAAATATTTGTTATGTCACATTCATTTTAACTTTAGTATGAAAATCTAAAGAAATTACATTGTATGGATAGGTAATCCTAATGCTTTTTCAGCAGCTTCCATAGACATTTCACCTAATGTTGGGTGAGCATGAATAGTTAAAGATAAGTCTTCAGCATTCATACCTGCTTCAATTGCTAAACCTAATTCAGAAATAATATCTGAAGCACCAGTACCAACTACTTGAGCACCTACTAATGTATTATCTTCTTTAAGTGTTAACAATTTAACAAATCCAGTTGTATCATCTAATGATAAAGCACGACCATTAGCTGCATAAGGGAATTTAGAAGCTGTAACCGCTAATCCTTCTTCTTTAGCTTGAGCTTCAGTGTAACCTACAGTAGCAAGTTCTGGTTCAGTGAAACATACAGCAGGCATACCAATGTAGTCTACTTCAGATGCTTCTCCAGCAATTACTTCAGCAGCAACTTTAGCTTCATAGCTAGCTTTATGCGCAAGTGGTAAACCAGGAACGATATCACCAATTGCAAAAATGTTTTCAGCTGAAGTACGGCTTTGTTTGTCTACTTCTAATAATCCACGATCTGCAAATTTAAGACCTAACTCTTCTAAGCCTAATTCGTCAGTGTTAGGACGACGTCCTACAGTAACTAATACGTAATCAGCATCGATTGTTTGTTCTTCGCCTTTTACTTCATAAGTTACTTTAACACCATTTTCAGTTTCTTCAGCAGATTTAGCCATTGCTTCAGTTACAATTTCAACGCCTTTTTCTTTCATACCTTTTTTAACAGGTTGCGTCATTTGTTTTTCGAAACCACCTAAGATGTCTTTTGCACCTTCTAGGATAGTAACTTCTGAACCGAAGTTAGCGAAAGCAGTTCCTAATTCTGAACCAATGTAGCCTCCACCAACAACAACTAATTTACCAGGAACGTCTTGTAAATTTAAAGCGCCAGTAGAATCAATTACGCGGTTACCAAACTTGAAGTTAGGGATTTCAATTGGTCTAGAACCAGTTGCAATAATCGCGTTTTTGAAGTTATAAGTTTGAGCACTTTTTTCATCCATAACACGTAGGCTATTGTTATCAACAAAGTAAGCTTCACCTTTTACGATTTCAACTTTATTACCTTTTAATAATCCTTCAACTCCACCAGTTAATTTCTTAACAACTGATTGCTTGAATTCTTGAACTTTATCAAATTTTAGTGAAACACTTTCAGCGATTACACCTAAATTTTCAGAGTTCTTCGTTTCGTCGTAACGATGCGAAGCGTGTAATAACGCTTTTGAAGGAATACATCCTACGTTTAGACATACACCACCAAGTTCGCCTTTTTCTACGATTGTTACTTTTTGACCTAATTGTGCCGCACGAATTGCTGCAACATATCCACCAGGTCCTGCTCCGATTACAATAGTATCTGTTTCAATTGGGAAATCTCCAACTACCATGTTTTACCCCTCCATTAATAATAATTCTGGATTATTTAATAAACGTTTAATATGATTCATAGCATTTTGTCCAGTAGCACCATCAATTTGTCTGTGGTCAAAGCTTAATGATAATGATAATACTGGAGCCGCAATAATTTCACCATCTTTAACGATAGGTTTTTGTGCAATGCGTCCAATACCTAAAATTGCAACTTCTGGGTGATTGATAACTGGCGTGAACCATTGTCCACCAGCTGAACCGATGTTACTGATTGTACAAGTAGCACCTTTCATTTCATCAGCTGATAATTTACCATCACGAGCTTTAACAGCAAGTTCATTAATTTCGTCTGAAATTGCAAACATAGATTTGCGATCAGCATTTTTAACTACTGGTACTAATAAACCTCTATCTGTATCAGCTGCGATACCAATATTCCAGTAATGTTTATGCACGATTTCGCCAGCTTCTTCGTTGAATTCTGTGTTAAGTGCTGGGTATTTTTTAAGTGCAGAAACAAGTGCTTTTACAACGTAAGGTAAGAAAGTTAATTTAGTACCTTGCTCAGCTGCAACTTCTTTGAATTTTTTACGGTGATCCCATAATTCTTGAACATCAATTTCATCCATTAATGTTACGTGTGGTGCAGTGTGTTTTGAGTTAACCATTGCTTTAGCAATTGCTTTACGCATTGCAGGTATTTTTTCAGTAGTTTCTGGGTATTCACCTTCAGTAGAAACTGCTGCTGGTTGTGAAGCACTTGTGCTAGTTGTTTCTTCGCTAGTAGCTGCTGCACTTTCGTTAGAAGCAGTTGATTGACCACCATTTAAGTATGCGTCAACGTCTTCTTTAGTAGTGCGTCCGTTTTTACCTGAACCTGAAACAGCTTTAATATTAACGCCTTTTTCACGTGCGTATTTACGAACTGAAGGCATCGCTTTAACGCGTTTGCTTTCATCTACTTCTTCATCATTTGAAGATTGAGCAGGTGCTTCTGATGTAGTTTCTTCTGCTGGCGCTTCTGTTTCTTCGCTAGCAGCTTCGTCACTTTCGCTACCTTTAAATTGCATGTCTTCTGCATCTGGTGCGTCGATTTTAACAATTGTATCACCAACAACTGCTACAGTACCTTCGTCTACTAAAACTTCTTCAACAGTACCTGAAACAGGAGATGGAATTTCTACAACTGATTTGTCGTTTTGTACTTCAGCTAATACATCGTCTTCTTCAATTGTATCTCCAGCTTTAACAAACCATTTTACAATTTCACCTTCGTGGATACCTTCACCAATGTCGGGTAATTTAAATTCAAATGCCACGTTATTATCCTCCTAAAAATTCATATTAAGTCAAAAATTAGAAAACAGGTCGAGATAATTTACTCATACCTTCTTTGTTGTATATATAAACTTGAATGGAGTGTCGTATGCGCTACTCCATTCAATGAGTATATTAAAATTCTAATGTTTCTTTTGCTTTTTCAATGATATCGTTTTTGTTTGGTAACCAAACATTTTCAGCTTGTGTAAACGGATAGACAGTGTCAGCCGCTGCAACTCTTGCAATAGGAGCTTCTAATGAAAGAATTGAACGTTCAGCTAATTCAGATGCAACTGTAGCACCAACACCAGCTTGACGTTGAGCTTCTTGAACTACTACCGCACGGCCAGTTTTTTCAACTGAAGCGACAAGTGTTTCAATATCAATTGGTTGAACAGTACGTAAGTCAATTACTTCTACTGAATAACCTTCTTTTTCTAATTCTTCTGCTGCTTTTAATGACTCTTGTACCATTGCACCATATGCAATAAGTGTAATGTCATTACCTTCTTGTTTTACGCTAGCTTTACCGATTTCAATTGTGTACTCTTCTTCAGGTACTTCATCACGGAAAGAACGATATAATTTCATGTGCTCTAAATATACAACTGGGTCATTACTTCTAATTGCAGAAATTAATAATCCTTTAGCGTCGTATGGATTTGAAGGGATTACCACGTGTAAACCAGGTGATTGAGCTAAAATACCCTCTAAGTTATCAGCGTGTAATTCTGGTGTATGAACACCGCCACCAAATGGTGCACGAATTGTAACTGGAGCTTGTTTAGAGTTACCAGAACGGAAACGCGTACGCGCAATTTGTCCTGCTACAGAGTCGAATACTTCAAATACAAATCCTAAGAATTGTATTTCCATAACTGGACGGTATCCTTGTGTAGTTAAACCTAGAGCTAAACCACCAATACCAGATTCCGCTAAAGGTGTATCGAATACACGATCTTCACCGAATTCTTTTTGTAAACCTTCAGTTACACGGAAAACACCACCGTTAACACCGACGTCTTCACCGAAAAGTAAGACATTTTCATCATTTTGTAATTCGGTTTTAAGCGCATTATTAATCGCTTGAACCATTGTCATTTGTGCCATCGGTTACTTCGACTCCTTCTCTTTATAAATTTCATATTGCTCAGCTAAATTTTGAGGCATTTCATCGTACATATTTTCCATCAAGTCAACAACTGTTTGTTTTTCAGTGTTGTCTGCTTCTTTAATAGCAGCTTTGATTTCAGATTTAGCACGTTCGATAACTTCGTTTTCATTTTCTTCAGTCCATAAACCTTTATTTTCAAGGAATTTTCTATAGCGTACTAATGGATCCTTTTTCTCCCATTCAGAATCTTCATCAGATGTTCTATATTTAGTTGGATCGTCACCAGCCATTGTATGAGGGCCATAACGATATGTTATTGTTTCAATTAATGTTGGACCTTCACCGTTTACAGCACGATCACGCGCTTCTTTAGTTGCTTGATATACTGCTAATGCATCCATACCATCAACTTGGATACCAGGGATACCAACTGAGATTGCTTTTTGAGCTAATGTTGTAGCTGCTGTTTGTTTACTACGTGGTGTAGAAATCGCATAGTTGTTATTTTGAATAACGAAAATTGCAGGTGCTTTATAAGCAGAAGCAAAGTTAATACCTTCATAGAAATCACCTTGTGACGAACCACCATCACCAGTGTAAGTGATTGCTACAGCTTGTTTACCACGTTTTTTAATACCTAATGCTACACCAGCTGTTTGAACATACTGCGCGCCGATAATAATTTGTGGACTTAGAGCGTTAACTCCTTCAGGCATTCTATTACCTTTAAAGTGACCTCTTGAGAATAAGAAAGCTTCTGTTAAAGGTAAACCTTGCCAGATTAATTGTGGTACATCACGGTAACCTGGTAAAATAAAATCTTCTTGCTCTAAAGCATATTGTGAAGCTAATTGTGAAGCTTCTTGTCCTGCTGTTGGAGCATAGAAACCTAGTCTCCCTTGTCTATTTAATGAAATAGAACGTTGATCAAGGATACGTGTCCATACCATTCTTTCCATTAATTCAACTAATTGCTCGTCTGACAATTCTGGTAATAAATCTTCATTAACAACATTGCCATCTTCATTCAAAATTTGAATCATTTCAAATTTAGATTCAGTATCATTCAATACCTTCTCTGCATCGAATTGGGCTTTTAATTTCTGAGCCATTCAATTCACCAAACCTTTCCCGTATAGTAGAAATTCATTTTATCCTATCACATTGTACCACAAAACTGTTACACTGTTAAACAATTTGAAAAAGTTCTGTAATACTCAAAATGAGTACAGTTTTTTAATCTGTACTAATGAAAATTATAACACTGTACTACTAAAAATTTTGTGATTTATTCTAAAATTTTCCTTTTAAATGTAAGCGCCCTCAACATTCATGCTATAACCGATTCACACAAATTTCAAATGTATTGCATCCAGTTTTTAAGCAAGACTATCTACATCTTCTTTCTCTTGATTAACTTTGTTCATTGCATCTGAATATTTTTTAAACGCTTTATTCATATCTTTGTATGATTTTGATACTGCTTCAGACTTTTTATCAATTTCAGCTTGATCCACTTGATTACCTGACGTGTATTTGAACATATCTTTCTCTTTAGTCAATATATTTTTATAAGCTTTAGAATAATTGTCGTGTGCTTTGTACTTATCTTTAAGTGCATTATTCAATTCTTTAACTTCTTTTTTCTTTTGTTTATCACTTATATTATCGACATGCTCTTGTGCTTTTTTAAACTCTTTTTCAGATTCATCAAGCGCTTTTTCTTCTTTTTCAAACTCTTTTTCTCTTTCTTCTACGTTATCCACTACTTTTTTTGAAGTTTCTTTAACTTCCTGCTGATCTTTTCCATTTATTTCTTTTACTAATTTTTGTTTTTCTTGCTCAAGGCTATTTAATTTTTTACCCACTGATGAAACAGGTTTCTCTTCATCAAATGCTTTTTGTACTTTTTCATTGTAGTCTTTAATTTCACCTTTATCTGTTGTACAACCTGCTACTAAAATTGTAGAAGCAAGTACTGCACCGATGCCATATTTTAATTTCATTTTGAGAAATCCTCCTTTATTTGTATGATATATTATATAATATTTTATGATAAATCAAATCTATCACTGTATTTTTCCTATTAAGTTTTGGTATATTTTATATTAAGGAAGGTGTATGAACAATGTTAACAATGAAAGATATTATCCGTGATGGACATCCAACACTTCGACAAAAAGCACAAGACGTGCCACTACCGATTTCAGATGAAAATCGCAATATATTAAAATCAATGCGAGAATTTTTAATTAATAGTCAAGATGAGGAAACTGCTAATAAATATGGTCTGCGTTCAGGCGTTGGACTTGCTGCCCCTCAAATCAATGTTTCTAAAAAAATGATAGCCGTATACTTACCAGATGATGGTGATGGCAAAAGCTATGACCTTATGTTAGTTAATCCAAAAGTAGTAAGTCATAGTATACAAGAAGCTTACTTACCAACTGGCGAAGGATGCTTAAGCGTAGACGAAAATATTCCTGGTCTTGTCCATCGTAAATTTAGAATTACAGTAAAAGCTACTGATATTGATGGTAAAGAAGTTAAATTACGTTTGAAAGGTTACCCAGCAATTGTGGTTCAACATGAAATTGACCATATTAATGGTGTTATGTTCTATGATCATATAAATCAAAGCAATCCACTTCAACCACACGATGATGCAGTAGAAGTTTAACTTATACAGATTAAAAAATACCGTTAACAATTTGATGATTTCAAATTGCTAACGGTATTTTTACATAAAGTCATCTCTTCGTTCATGATAAGGAATTTCTAGTTCTTTTAATTCTGATTTCAATACATTTAACTCTTGAATGTCTATAAACTCTGGATCATGATTATGTTTTACGTAAATTTGATTACCATTCACATTATCAATAATTTCATTATAATTAAAAAACATGATTACTTGTTCAGCACGCACCTCAAAAATTACATCTTGAAATATTTTATCAGTTCGTTTTTTTTCAACTTTTACATCTTCAATAATTCTCTTTACTTGATCCATTTTTTATTCACCCTCAACATCACTTTCACTACGTTAATCTACTGACTTTGCAATGATAATTATTTTCCTTCTCAATATTATCTTATAATAACTTTCATTTCTTACTCAAGCTTAAACTTAATTTTTTACAAATTTTCTGAAAAAATAAGAAGTTAATTTTACATTCTATATAAAATATGAGCCTAATTGTTCGTATTAATGGCACGCAACAAGATAAAACTGCTTTATTTATTCTACTACATCATGTAAAATGAGAGGTAACTGAAAACATACAAACAATTATATTTGTGTTTTTCTAATCGAACGAAATTAAGAAAATCGCCCTAGCAACATACTGGGATAACTAGTATGTTGTATTTCTATAATGGTAGCGTAAACATCACGTTTTTGAAAATAATGATGATTTATCATAATCTTCGTCATTTTCAGCCCACTTATAACACTAGGGTTTTACAATAAAAGAAAAGAAAATCAATAGATGATTTTTAGGAGGAAAATAATAAAATGGCAGTATTTAAAGTATTTTATCAACATAATAGTGAAGAAGTAATCATACGTGAAAACACGCAAACGATTTATGTTGAAGGACAAACAGAAGAACAAGTTAGAAGATATCTAAAAAACCGTAATTTTAATATTGAATTTATAACTAAATTAGAGGGCGCACATTTAGAGTATGAAAAACAATCAAATCATTTCAACGTGGAGCAAGCTGAATAATGAAACAAATTCATAAAAATGAAGTTGCGGTTTATGCACTTGGTGGCTTAGGTGAAATTGGTAAAAACACTTATGCCGTTGAGTATCAAGATGAAATCGTTATTATCGACGCCGGAATTAAATTTCCTGATGACAATTTATTAGGTATCGATTACGTTATTCCTGATATTACTTACCTAGAGCAGAACCAAGATAAAATCGTTGGGCTGTTTATTACTCATGGACACGAAGACCATATAGGTGGTGTGCCCTACCTATTAAAGAAAATTAATGTCCCTATATATGGTGGACCATTAGCTTTAGGCTTAATTAGAAATAAATTAGAAGAACATCATCTGCTAAGAACTACAGAGCTTATTGAAATTGAAGAAAGTAGTGTAATTAAATCAAAACACTTTGAAGTTTCATTCTATTTAACTACGCACAGTATTCCAGAATCATATGGTGTCATTGTAAATACACCTGAAGGTAATATCGTGCATACAGGAGATTTCAAATTTGATTTAACACCGGTTGGTGAGCCCGCTAATATAGCTAAAATGGCTAGACTTGGTGAGGAAGGCGTTCTTTGCTTACTCTCTGATTCAACCAACTCACTAGTACCTGATTTCACATTAAGTGAACGCGAAGTTGGCCAAAATGTCGAAAAAATATTCAGAAATTGTAATGGCAGAATTATATTCGCTACATTCGCTTCTAATATTTATCGTGTTCAACAAGCCGTAGAAGCCGCAATTAAATATAATCGTAAGATTGTAACTTTTGGTCGTTCGATGGAAAATAATATAAAAATTGGTATGGAATTAGGTTATATCAAAGCACCACCAGAAACATTTGTTGAACCTAATAAAATCAATACAGTTCCGAAACATGAACTCTTGATTTTATGTACTGGTTCACAAGGTGAACCAATGGCTGCACTTTCAAGAATCGCCAATGGTACCCATAAACAAATTAAAATAATACCTGAAGATACGGTTGTCTTTAGTTCATCACCTATCCCAGGTAATACGAAGAGTATTAACCGTACGATTAACTCATTATATCGTGCTGGTGCAGAAGTTATTCATAATAAAGTATCGAATATCCATACCTCAGGACATGGTTCTAAGGGCGATCAACAATTGATGTTACGCTTATTACGCCCTAAGTTCTTCTTACCAATTCATGGTGAATACCGCATGCTGAAAGCACACGGTCAATCTGGAATCGAATGTGGTGTTGAACCCGATAATGTCTTTATATTTGATATAGGTGATGTCTTAGCTTTAACACGAGACACAGCCCGTAAAGCTGGTAGGATTCCTTCAGGAAACGTACTTGTCGATGGTAGTGGCATTGGAGATATAGGTAACGTAGTTATTCGCGATAGAAAGCTATTATCTGAAGAAGGCTTAGTAATTGTTGTAGTAAGTATAGACTTTAATACAAACACACTGTTATCAGGTCCAGACCTTATTTCAAGAGGTTTCGTATATATGCGAGAATCAGGGCAACTGATTTATGATGCACAACGTAGAATTAAAACAGATGTAATTGCTAAGTTAAATCAAAATCCAGAGATTCAATGGCATCAAATTAAGTCATCTATTATCGAAACGTTGCAACCTTATCTATTTGAGAAAACTGCACGTAAACCAATGATATTACCAGTTATTATGAAAGTTAATGAAGATGGTAATCAATCATATTCTAAAAAGACTAATAATAATCAGCCTAAACCTAAGAAAAACAACACGAAGGCGCCCGCTAAATCTAAAAAGCCAATAGACAAGAATAATAAAAAAGTTAATAATAATAAACCAAAACAAAATGTTAATAAAAAGCAATCAACAGATTCAAAAGATTCAACAGATACACCATCAAACAAAGAATAGTGATACGTTGTACAAAATGTTGGTTTGCGATAGCAAACATAACCAGAATTAGCATTAATTAATAACAGTTCGTTTAGTAAGTACCAATAAAAAGATGAAGTTGAGACGTTATTTCAAGTCTCAACTTCATTTTTTTATTGAAATTTAATCAACAGTATCTTAACCCCCAAAATAAAAAATGCGTTTAAAAGTAGCTATTGTATAAGTGGCTACTTTTAAACGCATTTTCTATCTTTAATTTTTATGAAATATATAATCATTATAACTATTCATAAACTACTTACTTTAATAATATAGTAATAATTATCTCACTACTTTTTTCTCAAAACGATTTAAATCATTATCGTGTCCTATCATTATTAAAATATCGCCTATTTCTATACTTAAATTAGGATCTGGAGATACTAAGATTTCTCTACCACGCTTAATAGCAATAATACTAATGCCAAATTGTGCACGAATATCCAATTGTATAATTGTTTGACCAGCCATTTTCTCACTTGCTTTGATTTCAACAATAGAATGTTCATCTGCCAGTTCTAAATAATCTAATACACTTGCACTAGCAACATTATGCGCAATTCTTCTTCCCATATCTCGTTCTGGGTGCACGACTGTATCAGCACCAATTTTATTTAAAATCTTGGCATGATAATCGTTTTGGGCTTTTGCTGTTACTTTCTTCACACCTAACTCTTTTAAAATTAAAGTCGTTAAGGTACTAGATTGAATATTTTCTCCAATAGCAACAATAACATGATCAAAGTTTCTAATACCTAAACTTTTCATCACAGCTTCATCCGTTGTATCTGCTACAACAGCATGTGTTGCAATATCACTATATTCATTTACTCGAGCTTCATTCATATCTATTGCCATAACATCCATGTCTAATGCATTTAGTTCTCTTACTATACTTCCACCGAATCGGCCTAGACCGATCACCACATATTCTTTATCCATATGCGTCCTCCAATTTAAAAATTGTGGCATATTAATTGAAATCATTACTTAGAGAAGTATTAATTTCAATTAATATAACCACATTTGAAAATATTAAGTTATTTTTTGCCTTCTACATATTTTTTATCGAAAACAAATAATCTTAATAATAATATTAACGATGGAATGAGTAAAAGTAAACCTAAAATAAATACAATAATTAAGGCTATTGCCATACTACTATTTACAACACCTTCATCTATGCGAATGTATGGATACAATATGTACGGCAATTTACTTGCGCCATACCCAAAGAATGCAAAGCCCATTTGTAAAATCACTAATATAAAAGCAAAGCCATGTCCTTTTTTCATAAGTGTTAATAGCATTGCACCAACAAAACATATAAAGCTTAGTAGGAACATCCACCAATAATTTGTTACTGCATTTAAGAAATGTCCTTCATTTTGCAAACGCAATGACAAGAATACAAATAATGATACTGCGATCATAGGTGCTCCCCAAATTAAGAACCAATACCTCAATAAATTGTATGCTGGTTTATCTTTTGCTTTAGAAGCGTAAAATGTAAGAAACCCTGATGAGATATAAAGCACTGAAATAATCGCTAAAAATACTACTGACCATGAATATGGACTAAGCAATAGTTCTAACCAGTTTAAATCTAAATGATTCTCTGTGCCAGTGATATAACCACCTTCAGATATCGTTAACGTTGTAGCCAGTGCAGCTGGAATCAATAATCCAGCAATGCCGTACATTGCTAACCAAGGTAACTTAGTATCTGGACCATAGTTTTCAAAAGCGTAAAAGCCACCTCTAATTGAAAGTAAAATTAACGCGATTGACGCTGGCAATAGTAACACTGTGCCAAAATACATCGCTGTATCAGGGAAGAACCCAACCATTCCTACGAAGAAAAATACAAAGAACACATTGGTTACTTCCCATACTGGATTAAGATAACGTGCGATTAAATGATTAATTTTCTTATCCTGCTTCGTAATTTTTGCATGTAGTGTAAAAAAGCCTGCACCAAAATCAATTGAGGCGATAATGATGTAACAGAACAAGAAAATCCAAAGCACTGAAATACCAATATAAGCAAATATCATTCTGCTTCACCTCTTTCTGAAGCTAATGCTTCAACGTCTTTATAAGCTGGCTTATGTCTAAACATACGAATCAGTACATAAGCAGAAGTAACCATAAGCACGATATAAAGTAACCCAAATAATATCGTCACGAGTGTTAGTCCACCTGCTTGTGTTGCAGCATCAGCTACTTTTAGATAGCCCCGAACTATCCATGGTTGACGGCCTTGTTCTGTTAAGAACCAACCAAACTCAATTGCCAACATTGCTGCAGGTCCAGTCAATAATGCACCATATAACATTGGTTTAGAATGTGTGAATTTCCGTAACTTTTTAAATACAAGCGTCAACACGTATGCACCTGATACTACAAGGCAAAATACACCCATAGAAACCATTAAGTCAAAATAATAATGTACAATCATCGGCGGATGTAATTCCTCAGGAAATTCATTTAACCCTTTTACTTCCGTATTTGTATTATTATCTGCTAAGAAGCTTAAAATACCAGGGATTTTAACTGCACCTGAAACTTCTTGTGTTTTTTCATCTAAAGAACCAAATAGTACTAAATCTGCATTTGATTCTGTATCAAAATGCCACTCATATGCTGCAAGTTTTTCTGGTTGCTCTTGATGTAAGAATTTTGCTGACATGTCCCCAGCTAACATTGAACCCAAGGTGAATATCACACCTAAAATCATAGTTAATTTAAGTGCTTTTTTATGATACTCAGTATCTTTTTTAAATTTATTTCTTAATAATTTAAATGCTGCAATAGCTGCTAATACAAATGCCATCGTCATTAACGCAGTGGCTACAACGTGAAATGAACGTATTAAGAATGAATCATTAAACATTGCTACTAGTGGCTGTACGTTAACCATTTTACCGTTTTTCATTTCAAATCCAGCAGGTGTGTTCATGAATGAGTTAACTGCTGTGATAAAGAACGCGGAGAATGAGCCACCTAATATAACCGGAATACTTATTAGAAAATGTGTCCACTTCCCTTTAAAACGATCCCATGTATATAAGTAAATACTCAAGAAAATTGCTTCAAAGAAGAATGCAAAAGTTTCCATAAATAGTGGTAATGCTATAACGTGACCGCCCATTTGCATAAACGTTGGCCAAAGTAATGATAATTGTAAACCAATAATAGTACCGGTTACAACACCAACTGCAACTGTGATGGTATAGCCTTTAGACCACCTTTTAGCCATAGCCGTATATGATGGATCATTTTTCTTAATCCCTAAAAACTCAGCAACAGCAAACATGACCGGTACACCTACACCGATTGTTGCAAAAATTATATGAACTGCGAGAGTCATCGCAGTTAGAAAACGTGCTAATTCAACTGAATCCATAATATCACCTTTTTTATTTATTTGTGACAAAAATCACAACGTCTATTCATTATAAACTGCTTTACTTTTTTTTGAAATAAATTGCGCTCAAAATAAAGTGACAAATTAATGACCAATAACATGTAATTTTTAAACTTGAAATATTTATTAAAGTTTCTTATATTTAAGTAAATTACAATTATGAAAGGACAAAGTACCATGACTGAAATTATAATTTACACTCAAAATGATTGCCCCCCTTGTACGTTTATCAAAAATTACTTATCAGATAAAGCAATTGACTATACTGAAAAAAATATTAGCAATTCAAAATTCAGAAACGAAATGATAGATTATGATGCATTTGCTACACCATTTATCTTAATAGACAGCGAACCAATGTATCAAATTGATATGGATAAAATCAATCAAAGTTTGAACTTAAATTAATTACCTTTGCCTCCCCATTAACTCATATATCAAACCTAACTTACAAAGTTTCTTTTTACAACAATTGTGTATTAAAAGACTTGAATAATCAAAAAAACTGTTCACAAAGTTATTTAACTCTGTGAACAGTTTTTTGATTAAAGCGATGCACTAAAGCAATTCAAACTTATATATGCATTCGCTTACAAAATTATTCAAAATTTTTATTTCGCGTATTGTTCGACCAATTCTTGTACTTCTTCTGAAGTCGCACAATTAATCGCTCTATCCGCTAGTTCTTCCATTTCATTTTGACTTAAATCTTTGATTTGTCGACGTGCTTTCAATATAGATGTTGCACTCATTGAAAACTCATCTAAACCTAGACCTAATAGCAATGGAATAGCAGTTTCATCTCCAGCCATTTCTCCGCACATACCAGTCCATTTACCTTCATTATGTGAAGCTTCAATCACTTGTTTTACTAAACGTAAAATTGAAGGATTGTATGGTTGATACAAGTAAGAAACACGCTCAGACATGCGATCAGCAGCCATTGTATATTGAATCAAGTCATTTGTACCAATACTAAAGAAATCAACTTCTTTAGCAAACACATCTGCTAAAGCAGCAGTTGATGGTATCTCTACCATAATACCTAATTCAATATCGTCAGATACTTCAATGCCTTCGTTTGTTAAATTCTCTTTTTCTTCCAACAATAATGCTTTTGCATCTCGAAACTCTTTAATTGTGGCAACCATTGGGAACATGATATTTAATTTACCGTAAGTAGATGCACGTAATAATGCTCTTAATTGTGGTCTGAAAATATCAGGTTGATCTAAGCATAAACGAATTGCACGATATCCTAAAAATGGGTTCATTTCTTCAGGTAAGTTTAAATATGGTAACTCTTTGTCGCCACCAATATCTAAAGTACGTACAACAACACGCTTATCTTCCATTGTTTCCAATACTTTTTTATAAGCCTCAAATTGTTCATCTTCAGTTGGCATTTCATCTCTACCCATATATAAGAACTCAGTACGGTATAATCCAATACCTTCTGCGCCATTTTCGATAACACCTTTTAAGTCATCTGGTGTACCTATGTTAGCAGCAAGCTCTACATGCGTTCCATCAGCTGTTGTTGAAGGTTCATCACGTAATTGTTGTAACGCTTGCTTATCTTCAAAGAAACGCTCACGTTTATTTTGGTACGCTATAACTTCATCTTCAGTTGGGTCAATTATTACCTCACCAGTTAAACCATCAACGATAATCATATCGCCTTGTTTTACTTCTTTAGTAATTGATTTAGTGCCTACGACTGCAGCAATTTCTAATGAACGACTCATAATTGCAGAATGTGATGTTCTACCACCAATATTTGTAACAAATCCTTGTACAAATTCTTTGTTTAATTGAGCAGTATCTGAAGGTGTTAAATCGTTCCCGATTATAACAACGCTTTCATCAATCATACTAGGATTCGGTAATTCTACACCTAAGATGTGTGCTAATACACGTTTTGAAACGTCTCTAATATCAGCAGCACGCTCTTTCATATATTCATTATCCATTGATTCGAATATTGTGATAAATTGTCCAGTTACATCAGATAATGCAGTTGGTGCGTTAACTTGTTCGTTTTTAATTTTATCTTCAATCGGTTGAATTAATTCAGGATCATCTAAAACTAATAAATGTGCATCAAAAATCGCTGCCTTATCGGCACCTAAATTCTCTTCTGCATTATTTCTAATCTTAGTTAATTCAACTTTAGATGTTTCGATAGCATGATTAAACTTTGCAATTTCAGCGTCGACATCCGTTACTTTTTCATTATCAAATGAAAGATCAGGTTCAACTAATAAATATGCTTTAGCAATAGCTACACCATCAGATGCAGCTATGCCATTAATATGATTAGACATAATTATTTAGTTAATCCTTCTTTAGATAAGATATCTGTTATTGCTTCGATTGCGTCAGTTTCATCGCTACCATCAGCGTAGATAGTGATTTCAGCATCTTTACCTACACCTAAACTCATAACACCCATGATTGATTTCAAGTTAACTTTTTTACCATTATATTCTAATTGAATATCTGAGTCGAATTTTGAAGCTGTTTGAACAAGCATTGTCGCTGGACGAGCGTGGATACCTGTTTCGTCAATAATTACATATGATTTTTGTTCCATAATATGATATCTCCTTCGTATAGTTAGAATCGTTAGTTTATTATAAAACCTAGCATAGTTTTATATAATAACATTACCAAATTATACATATAAATTCAATTCGTTGCACCCATGATATGACAATATTCAACGAATTTTAATCATTTTGTGAAAACGCTATAGTTCTAAACAAGTGTTTTCACAACTTTTTCACATTTTTGAATGTGTTCTTCCCCTATTTTCTTCATGAAATAATAGCTTATTGAAGCAGAGATTGCTTGGCCAAGAATAGGAAACCATTTAGTTTGTTTAGCCGCTACTCGTTTTGCTACATCTCGGATAACTACTTTCAATATTGCATTAGATACTTTTTTACCTATAAATTGACTTCCTTGAATTGCAGCCGCTGCAAAAACACGTTCTTTCATATCGTCTCCCATATTATTAACCTGTTTATGGTCTAGACCATATAGCTTGTTAACATCTTCAATTATATCTCTCATAAGTTTAATATCTACACCAAAGTCTAAACCTGGAATTGGTACAATACTTACACTCGAAGATAAAACTGATTTTTTTCTAACAAGTGCTTGTGCTCTTTCACGACGTTCCTCAATTTCAATATTAGTTGTAGGTATGTTGCTTTTTTGTTTAATATCTTCAATTTTTAATACTTTATTGCCTACTTTATTTGTAAATTTATTTGTTATTTTATTTTTAAAGCTCATCTCGTTCACTCCTTAAGTAAATTCATTCACATTAAAAATAATACCCTTTTTTCAAAGTTTTACTTTATTTTTACAAAAATAGCTTTTAAATATTTAGAAGGTTTATAATGAGGATGTGTTTTAAAGTCTTTAGGCAAGCCCATTACATCAACAATTTCATAATCTACATTTTCAGCTTTTAATGTTGTATTCACTACATTTTTAAATGCTTTTAATGAAAATGCACTATTATTTGTACACAATAATAACGTGCCATCTGGTCCAAGTATATCTAGCGCACCTAAAATTAATTTATCGTAATCTTTTTGTACAGAAAACGTTTTTTTCTTATTTCTAGAAAAACTTGGAGGATCTATAACAATTGTGTCATAAAATAAATCATGACGACGTGCATAATTATAAAAATCAAATGTATCCATTACATAAATATATTGTGATTTAGGATCGATACTATTTAACCCTAAGTTTTCTTCAGTTAATGCACGAGAACGGTTTGCTAAATCTACACTTGTTGTCATTTCAGCTTTTTCTGCTGCAACAACTGAAAATGCACCTGTATAACTAAAAACATTTAATACTTCTTTATTTTCTGCGTATTGATCTTTTAATTTTTTACGTACTTCTTTCTGATCTAAAAAGATGCCAGTCATCGGCCCATCGTCTAAGTGTACATTGTAAAAAGTAAAGTTCTCTTCAATTACAATTGGAAATTCTGGTGCGTCACCATCAACAAAGCCACCTTTGATTTCTGTATCTTTGAAACGCATTTTTTCGTATACTGAAGTGTAAGGAAATACCGCTTTTAAGGCTGATAGTACATTATAACGGAATTTATAAATCCCTTTTGAATACCATTGAATTAAGAAATGTCCATCGTAGTTGTCTATTGTCAGACCTCCAACACCATCTCCTTCACCATTAAAGACTCTAAAAGCGTTTGTTCCGTCGATATTATAATAATACGTTCTTTCAGATTTTGCTGTTTCAAATAGTCTTTCAAAAAATTGCGTGTTAATCACTTCATTTTTATCATAACTTAAAACCCATCCGATTCCTTTATGTTGTTTACCAACATATGCAGTAGCAATATATTGTTCTTGGTTATTAACTAAATAAAATAAATCTCCTTCTTTTAAATGATCATGTGAGTAAATATCATCTTCATCTATAAGTGGATATTCATTTAAATACTTTGTTTCTTTACCTCTATTTAATGTGGCAGTTTTCATAAAATTATGTCAGCCTTTCTGCTTTTTATATTTATAATTTTTCTTCGCTTACTTATTCTATCATCTCAACCTTATCGTAACATCAATTATCTTTAAATAACTACATTATTGTTAGTAAATATTAAAGGCCGAGACAACTAATATATGTCTCAGCCTTTTAAAGATTATATTGGAAAAATCTGACTAAAATTGAAAAGTATGCTTATTTATCACAAACTTGATTCTTTGATAGTCACTATTACCAGAATCAGTCGATATCATCTTATTTATTCAATAAGATTTAACGCTTCGACTTATCTGCTTCAATGTCTTAGTACATTAATATTTACCTGGTTCACGTAATTTCATTACAAAAGCTACTACAATAGCAATTAACATAATTAGTAATATTGGTGTTATGAAAATTGATAGCAATAAGCCATGTACCATAATATTCACAAATTCAGTTAGTAATTTGAAAAATAATAAACTGACCATGAATAATTGTAAATAGTAAAATCTATCTTTTAAGAAATTTGTTAATGTCGTTAATATATAAATAATGATGATAAACATTAACAGCAGCAATGTTATCCACTCAATTACATATTGCGTTTGAGAAATCTCCCAATTACCAGACACAAACAATGAATTTCTATTGTTAAATTCAATTAAAGTGAAAAACAATAGGACTGCGCCACAAAATAATTCTACATACGCTGATTTTACCCATTTTGGTATTTTCATCCAATTAGGAATATCATCCTCTTGAATATCAATTTTTTCTTTCCACTTTGTAATGAATTTATCTTTTTTATCTCTTGCTTTTTGAATATCTACACTTCTACGTGTCTTCCTAGTAAATTCTGTCGTTTTATCTTGTAAGTTTTTCCACGTTTCTTTCGTTTGATTTGTTACTGTACCTTTACTTGTTCTAGATAATTCTGGTTCTTCTTCACCAAGTTCTTGCTTAGTTAGTGGAAGGGATCTTCTTAAGAATAAAAAGTTCCAAATTGACATTTGACCTAGTAACCACATGATTATGAAAAATGTGTTCACACTTAAAATATCAATTGGTATAATTTCATCACTATCAATTCTTCCGTATAGCACAATTTGCGTGAGTAAATAACTAATACCATAACTGAAAATAATCCAAAGATAATGGTATTTTCTATGATCTGTATTTAACTCATCCTTATAAACGATGTAACCAATGTGAATTACAAATGGTATTACGAAAATAATAGCAAAGAAGCTATAAACTTGAGTCATTAATATTAACGTGATAATAAAGAACAATATACCAACAACTAAAAAGAATATTGAAATATCATAGTCGTATCTTGTTGTTCTAAATAGAGTGAAACCAAGCAAAATAACACCAATACCAAATAAAATGATTATAATGGCACTAATTACTGGGAAATTCCCAATATAATTGCTTATTACTCTAATTATTTCACCAAAAAATGCGTTTATAAAATCCCATACATTATGAATATGTAAGTCAATTTTACCCTTGTTATTTAATTTATCAATTAAAGGTAAATTAATTAAAATGATGAGACCTGTGAAAAGCGAAACGATGCCTATAATATAACTATACAATATCTCAGCGTGTTTCTTCAAAAAAGACATACCATTCACCTCAAAAGTTATTATATATTAACATTTAGTTCTTGTCTTTAAGAATTTAATAAATACGTCCATAGTATGATATAAATCGATGTATAGTCAACTTTCCACTTATATCATCCATTTAAACAATAAATTGATTATAACTAAGACTAAAATTTAAATCACTAGTTTTGTTTGATTTTTTTATGTTGTGGTATGTATATATTATACAAGCCATATAGTTTAAAAGGAGTGTTTAATCTATGAGTAAAGAAGAATTAAACAAAAAAGCCGCAGAACAAGCAAAAGAAGCGGAAGATAAATTAAAAGATAAGAAAGAAACAGCTGATGATAGTACAGAAGAAACTAAAAAGAATGTACAAGATTCATTAGACTAAATGTTTCAATAATATAAGTATCACATGCTTTAAAATATAAATGTAAATTCGACAAGTGAGGCTAGGGCACAATTAATGCTCTAGCCTCACCTTCTAATGTGATTTTTTAATGTCATTTCATTAGATAGATATTATATGCTTTAAAACAATATTTCTAGACGAAAATATTATATATATTGTGATGCAATGCGATAAGATGCGTATAAATATATTAACTCATCTCCGTCTAATATGAGCACTTTGATTAAAGGAAATAATTATTAATCTTAATGGCAGTAAAGTACATACATTATGTATTAAATTTAATGGACAGTCTTGACATTATCCCATAAAAGTCATACATTATAGTTAAATTTAAATTTATCATTCGCACTAGGGGTGTTTTGTGACTGAGATGAGGTATACCCTCAAACCCTTTGAACCTGATCTAGATGAAACTAGCGTAGGAAAGTGTACTAATCACCTATTTTCAGGTATTTGTATGCCTATATTTTAACGCGCAACTTTCTAGAAGGTTGTGCGTTTTTTATATTAGGAGGCGTTTTGATGTCAAAAGGATTAAAGCTTTCAGAAATTTTAGTGACTGTATTAATTGCTGTTGTTTTTGCAGTTATTTACAACATATGGAATTTTGTGTATAAAGCATTACAAGTTACGGGATTACATTTTGAAGAATTAACATATGGTGCTTGGTTCATGGCTGCTATCGTCGCATACCTTATTATCCCTAAAGCTGGTATTGCAATTTTAGCTGAATTTGCTGCTGGCGCCGGTGAAACTATTGTCATGGGTCGTTTTGATATAGCAACTATGGTCTATGCCTTATTACAAGGTTTAGCCTGTGAAATTGTGTTTGCTATTTTCAAATATAGATCTCGTTCAGCAATGATCGCGATGCTTGCTGGTCTTTTAGCTTCTATTTCAACATTACCTTTAGACTTTGCTTACGGTTATTTAGGTGAAGTTGCGGGTTGGAATCTAACGTTATATATTGGCTTCAGACTTATAAGTGGTATCGTCGTTGCCGGCCTAATTTCCTACTATATCGTAAAAGCATTGGATCAAACGGGCGTAACCAAATTGTTTAGACCTGCTTCAGCAAGTGACTATGATAATTTATAAGGAGCAATCACGTTGATAGCTACAAAAAATTTACGATTAAAATATCCAAACGGTAAGAGAAAGATATTTGATAATTTATCACTTCAAATCAACGAAAACGAAAAAGTACTTTTACTAGGGCCATCAGGTTCTGGCAAAAGCACTTTGTTAAATGTATTAAGTGGTATTGTACCAAATCTTATTGATTTACCTATCAAATACGATGAATTGATTATCGATGATTCTAGTAGTGTTATATTCCAAGATCCAGATAGTCAATTTTGTATGCCTAAAATTGACGAAGAATTAGCTTTTGTTTTAGAAAATCAACAAATCCCTCGCTACGAAATGGATGAACGTATAGATAATGCTTTAAAAGCCGCCGACTTAAAAGTTGATAAAAACCAATACATTAATCAGCTAAGCGGTGGTATGAAGCAGAAACTAGCAATTGCCGAAACGATATTGCAACAATCGAACACCTTATTTTTAGATGAACCTACCGCAATGTTGGATATTGAATCGACTGCAGAATTATGGGGTAAAATCAAAGCCCTGTGGCAAGATCAAACAGTGATTATTGTCGAACACAAAGTGAATCATATATGGCAACATATGGATCGTGTCATCTTATTAAATTATGAGGGTGACATTATTGCTGATAACACGCCCGAGGAAATCTTAAATGAACATGAAGATTTGTTAACAGAATATGGTGTTTGGCACCCAAATGCATGGCAATATGCCCCACCAGCTATGCATTTCAATAGTGGTAGCTCAAACTTAGACCTTGAATTTGATAATGTAACTATAAAACGTGGTAAGCGTAATCTTATTAATATACCTCAATTAAATGTAGGTACTGGAGAATGGATTACAATTACAGGCGCAAATGGCTCTGGAAAAACATCATTACTCGAATCAATGATGCAATTAATTAAATATGAAGGACGTATGTTAGTGGATAATCGGCCTTTTAATAAAATTAAAGTAGCTGCTAAATATATGTATTTAGTTTATCAAAATCCAGAGTTACAATTCATTACCTCCTCCGTTTATGATGAAGTTCATATTCAATATAGAAATAAATTTAATTCTAAACAAGAAGCTGATACCCAGACTGAAGCGATGTTAGAAACGCTTAACTTGTTATCGGTAAAGTCTCAACATCCTTATGAACTTTCAATAGGTCAAAAGAGACGTTTAAGTGTTGCAATTGCACTAAGTTCATCATCTGATTTCATATTACTTGATGAGCCTACATTCGGCCTCGATAGCCATAATACATTTAATTTAATAAAATTATTTCAACAACGTGTAGCAAGTGGCCAGACTATTATTATGGTTACACACGATTCAGAAATCATATCTCGTTATCCAACACGAAGACTACATTTATCACATCACGTCATAGAAGAAATGGCCGGTGATCCTTATGTTTGATATTTGGAAGAAACATTATACTTTTGTAGATGATGTAAATATAATTACAAAGTTAGCAATCGCTGTTATTTTATTTTTCTTTGTTATATTTGTTCATCAATTTGATTTTATGCTCTACATTGTATGCTTAATGCTACTATTTTTGTTGGCTTTTAATGGTTTGCAATTAAAAATCACTTTAACTTTTGTTATTTTAACAATGCTATTCAGTCTCATATCTGCGTTGTTTATGATTTTTTATGGTGATGGTACGCACACACTATTCCAATTTGGCTTTGTCCATATTACTTCAGAGAGTTTATATCGCGGCTTACATTTAGCCATGCGTACGACTACCATCTCATTTTTCGGGATTTTAATTGCTTTCACTTCTCAGATTGTTTTAGTTTTTTACAGTTTAATGCAACATTTAAAAGTAAAACCTAAAGTTGCTTATGCCTTTATGGCAGCAATTCGTATGGTTCCACTTATGTTCATTTCATTAGTACAACTTAGAAAATCATTAAAAATGCGTTATCAGTTAATTAACGCACAAAATTATCGTGGCTTTAAAAAATTAAAACATTTATTAATTCCTTTATTAAGCCAAAATATTCGTAAAGCACATCAGCTATCTGTAGCAATGGAAAAAAATGGATTTAAAGATGGTCCAAGAACGTATTATTATTATGCACCTTTCTCGTATAAAGATTTTCTATTAATTTTAGTAATGGGTATCATGTTATTAAGTGCTTATTTATTAGCTCAATACATTCCTATTACCGGCATTGAAGATATACGTGTAACAGATATTTATTAAAAAGATTAACCACTTTTTAAGTAGACATATTATCCAAGAAAAGCGATTGGACAAAATTTAAACCACTTTGTCCAATCGCTTTTTTAATTTCATGATAAACTTTTAACTATTTTATTGCTTTATTACTAATATCTTTACGATAGAAAAGACCATCGCTTTCTATTTTGTCGACCGCTTCATAAGCATTAAATTTAGCTTCAGCAATATTTTTACCTTCGCCTAATGCTAACATGACACGACCACCTGAAGTAACATACTCATCGTTTTCTTTCTTTAAACCACTTATAAAGTAATCACCATTTAAATTAAAACCTGATACTCGATGTCCTTTTTCATATTGTCCTGGATAACCTTTTGAAGCTAACATAACACCTACAACCGCATTATCTTTCCATTCGAAATTGATAGGCGCTTTTTGTTCTAAATCAATTATATGTTGCATCAAGTCACTCTCCATACGTGTGAGTAGCACTTGTGCTTCAGGATCACCAAAACGAGCATTAAATTCTATTACTTTTGGACCGTCTGCTGTAATAATTGCTCCTATATAAAGTACACCAAAGAATGAATACCCTTCTTGGACCATAGCTTGGGCAATTGGTTGAGCAATTTCGTCGTTAGTACGTTTCAAGATTGATTCATCAATATGAGGTACTGGACAATAAGCACCCATACCACCTGTGTTTGGGCCTTCATCATTATCGTATGCTCGTTTATGATCTTGCGCAATACAATCAAATGGTACTGCGTAGTCACCATTAACCATAGTCATAAGTGAAAATTCTTCGCCTTCAAGGAATTGTTCAAATACAACAACCCCTTCTTCTTCAGGATATAAAGTTTCTACACCTGCTTGTGCTTCTTCATAATTATTTGCAATAATAACACCTTTACCAGCAGCTAAACCATCTTTCTTTAATACAACAGGATATTCACAAGATGCAATATATTGTAAGGCACTCTGTTTATTAGTAATTTCTTTGTATTCTGCCGTTGGTATTTTATATTTTTCCATTAATTGTTTTGCAAATAGTTTTGAACCTTCTATTTGCGCAGCAGCTTGATTTGGACCAAACACTTTGACATCTGCTGCTTTTAATTTATCTGTTAAACCTTCTGTTAGTGGTTGTTCTGGCCCAATAATTGTCCACGCTATTTCATGTTGTTGTGCAAATGTCACTATTTTTTCATGATCAGTTTCAGCTATTTCCGTATGGATTATCGCTACGTCTGCCATTGCATCATTACCTGGGATAGCATGTATTTCATTAACGAGAGGTGATTGGCTTAACTTATGTGCTAAAACATGTTCTCTACCACCTGCACCAATTACAAGTACTTTCATATAATATATGGCCTCCATTATTAATGTTTAAAGTGTCTAACGCCTGTAGTTACCATAGCAATACCGTGTTTATTTGCCATATCAATAGATGCTTGGTCTTTAATTGAACCACCTGGTTGAATAATCGCTTTAATGCCTGATTTAGCAGCTAGCTCGACAGTATCATCCATTGGGAAGAAACCATCGGAAATCATTGCTACATCGTCATTAATTTCAATCGCACGATCAATAGCGATTTGCGCTGAGCCAACACGATTCATTTGTCCTGCACCAATACCCACTGTTTGTTTGGCGTTACTTAATATAATTGCATTACTCTTAACTGAAGCAACTACTTTCCATCCTAGTAACATCGCATCCCATTGTGCTTCCGTAGGTTCAACATCAGTTACGACATTCATTTCTTCACGTTTCAAAGCTACATTGTCTTTATCTTGTACTAAGTAACCACCTGAAACTGATACAACTTCTTGTTCACTATTATCAATAGTCATATCAATTTCTAATAATCTAATATTTTTCTTTTGACTTAAAACATCTAAAGCTTCTTGCGTGAATTTTGGTGCAATAATAACTTCTAAGAAAATACCATGCAACGTTTCAGCTAATGATTTTTCAACTGTTCTATTTAAAGCTACAATACCACCAAAGATAGATTGGCTGTCAGCTTCAAAGGCATGTTGATAAGCTTCATCAATTGAACTAGCAACGCCAACGCCACAAGGATTCATATGTTTCACAGCAACTGCTGCTGGTTGTTCAAACTGTTTAACAAGTGACAAAGCAGCATCAGCATCTTTAATATTATTATAACTTAATTGTTTACCGTGTAATTGCTTAGCACCGGCAAGTGTATGCGATGCATCCGAAGTACGTACAAAATATGCAGACTGCTGTGGGTTTTCACCATAACGTAAACTTTCTTTATTATCTTTAAAATAATCGACAATTGCAGCATCATATTCATTTGTATGTTCAAATACTTTAATCATTAATGATTTACGATAATCTTCATCTAATTGGTCTTCTTTTAATCTATTTATGATTTCATTATAATCAGCAGGATGAACTACTGTTGTTACGTGTTTATAGTTTTTAGCTGCTGCACGTAACATTGTAGGACCACCAATATCAATATTTTCAATCGCGTCATCTTCTGTAACATTTGGATTAGCAACCGTTTCTTTAAATGGGTAAAGATTCACCACGACCATATCTATTAAATCAATTTGTTGTTCTTTTAATTGTTCTAAATGTTCAGGTTTATCACGATCTGCTAAAATACCACCATGCACAGATGGATGTAATGTCTTAACTCTGCCATCCATAATTTCATCAAATTGCGTTAAGTCAGAAATAGATTTTACAGGTACGCCCGCTTCTGCGATTGCACGCATCGTTCCACCTGTTGAATATAATTCATAACCATTTTCTGTAAGTGATTGCGCAAACGCTACAATCCCTGTTTTGTTAGACACACTTAAAATTGCTTTCTTCATTATTACTTGCACCTCTTATTGAATGATTTTTGAAATGACTGCTGGGTATAATTCATGTTCTAATGCTTTTATTCGCTCTTCTAAATCAGCTTTAGTATCGTCCGGGTATATATCACATGTTCTTTGTTCGATAATTTCTCCTGTATCCATCCCACTATCGACATAATGTACCGTTGTCCCCGTTATGTCATCACCACTTGCTAACGCTTGCCCCACCGCATCTTTACCTTTGTATTTAGGTAATAAGGATGGATGAATATTTAAAATCCTTTTATCATAAGCTTTCAAAATATTTTCGCCAATTAATTTCATGTAGCCTGCTAAGACTATCCATTCAACTTTTTCTGAAGTAAGCCACTCTATAATTTTCCGTTCGTAGTCTGCTTTAGAATCAAAGTTTTTCAATTCGTTAATATGTACATCTAGATTGTATTTCCTAGCACGTTCAATACAATGTGCACTCACTTGATCTGTGTACAATGCTGTCACTTCGATATGAGGAAGATTACCTTGCTCAATTTGTGTCATTATACTTTCAAAATTACTACCTGACCCTGACGCAAAAATAGCTATTTTGGTCACTTTTATACCCCCGTTAATTGAATTGGTTCTTCGCCTTCAACGATTTCTCCAATTGCATAAGCATTTACACTTTGTTTTTTTAGTATATCTAAAGTCGTTTGTACTTGAGCCTCATCTACTACGATTGTAAAACCAATACCCATATTAAAAATATTGTACATTTCTTCAGTTTCAATATCTCCTTGTTGTTGCAACCAATCAAAAATTGGTAATGTCGGGAATTTAGTTACATCTATTTTGGCAGTGACACCCTCCGGTAATGCTCTAGGAATATTTTCATAAAATCCACCGCCTGTAATATGTGTCATAGCATGAATGTTAACAGCTTCTTTAACAGCTAATACTGGAGTAACATATAATCTTGTTGGTTCTAAAAACGCTTCTAAATATGTTTGTTCATCATTGTAGTTATCTTGTAAATCAATTTTAGATTTTTCGATTAATTTTCTCACTAAGCTATAACCATTGGAATGAATACCACTAGATTCAAGTCCTATGATAACTTGACCTGGCTTTACGGAAGAACCATCAATATATTCACTTTTTTCAACAGCACCTACAGCAAATCCTGCCAAATCATATTCACCTTCGTGATACATTTCACCCATCTCTGCAGTTTCTCCACCGATTAAAGCAGTATGTGTCTCTTCACAACCGTCACTTACCCCTTTGACAATTTGTTCGATGACTTCTGGGACAACTTTATGTGTTGCAATATAATCTAAGAAATACAGTGGCTCTGCACCTGTAGTTAAAATATCATTGACGCACATTGCAACGGCATCAATACCAATTGTGTCATGTTTATCGTTATCTATTGCTAATTTCAGTTTTGTACCTACTCCGTCTGTACCTGAAACAAGTAATGGTTCTTTCATGTTTAATTGTGATAGGTCAAATGTTGCCCCAAAACCACCTAAACCACCAAGTACTTCTTTACGCATTGTTCTCTTAACGTGACTAGACATACGATTTACTGCTTCATAACCTGCATTAATATCTACACCGGCTTGTTGATATGCTTTAGACATTTAAATTACCCTCTCTATCAAAGAATTGTTTATGCTCTGCTATATATGCTTTTTGGCGGTCGCTTAGATTTGCTATATAATCTTCTTCATAGTCATAAAGTCCTGCTGGATAGTCACCAGTAAAACTTTCTACACATAATCCACTGTATGGTGCATCTACTTCAAGTCCGATGGAATCGATCAATCCATCAACAGATAGATAAGCTAAAGAATCTGCACCAATATGTTCGCTTATTTCTTCTGGCGATTTGTTGGCAGAAATAAGTTCAGCTGTTGTCGAAACATCGATACCATAAAAGCTCGGGAACATAAACTCAGGCGACGCGATGCGTACATGTACTTCTCTTGCACCAGCATCTTTCAACATTTGCACGATGCGTCTACTAGTTGTACCTCGAACAATTGAATCATCTACAAGTACGATATTTTTATCTTGAACAATATCCTTAACCGCTGATAATTTTACGCGTACACCTTGTTCACGTAATTCTTGGGTCGGTTGTATAAATGTACGTGCAACATATTGATTTTTAACTAGGCCCATTTCATAAGGTAGCCCACTTTCTTCTGCGTAACCAGACGCAGCAGATAATGAGGAGTTCGGCACTCCAATGACCATATCTGCGTTGTTAGCTGGACTTTCTTTAGCTAATTGCTTCCCTGATTGCTTTCTAACAGCATGAACATTTTTACCAGCAATTGTAGAATCAGGTCTAGCAAAGTAAATATATTCCATAGCAGAAATAGCTGTCGTCGTGTGTCTTGTGTATGACTCTACTCTAATACCTTCATCGTTAATCACAACGTATTCACCTGCATGGATATCGCGTACAAATTCAGCACCTAAGACATCAATCGCACACGTTTCACTCGCAATCATGTAAGAACCGTTTTTCATTTTACCTACAGCTAATGGTCTAATTGCATTAGGATCAACTGCACCGTATAATGCATCTTTAGTTAAAATAGCAAAAGTAAATCCACCTTTTATCTTTCTCAAGCTTTCTTGAAATGCGTCTTCAAAGGTCGGCGCTTTACTCCTTCTAATTAAATGCATGATAACTTCTGTATCCGATGATGAATGAAAAATAGAGCCCTGATGTTCTAATGAACGCTTTAAACTTTGTGCATTTATCAGATTTCCATTATGACAAACTGCAACACTCATATCATAAAAGTGGTATAAAAATGGTTGGATATTTTCAATACCTTTATTACCAGATGTTGCGTATCTCACATGACCAATAGCATGCTGGTATGATTTGAAAGTTTCAAGTTGAATATCAGAGATTGCTTCTGTTAACAATCCTAAACCACGTTCACCAATTAACTTTTCACCATCAGAGCATACTATACCAGCACCTTCTTGCCCACGATGTTGTAAACTGTGTAAACCCATATAAGTTAATTGTGCAGATTCAGGATGATCCCAAATGCCAAATACACCACATTCTTCATTTAGTCCGTTGCTGTCATACATTTAGGTATTGCTCCTTCCCATATATCAGTAAGGTTTTGAACATCACGTGTTACTTGAACCTCATTATTAGCTACTTTAAATTGACCGTCATTTGTTAATTGACCAATTTTCACAGCATTTTCAATTTCTAATGTTTGTCCTTCTTTTACTGCAACAATATAGCGCCCTTGTGTTTCACTAAATAATTGCGCGTTCGTTACGTTTAATTGTACGTTTAATCCAAGTTGGTAATGTGCGCTCATACGTGCTAGCGTCAACAATAAACCGCCTTTTCCAACGGTTTGAACATGTGATGCAACACCATTACGAATCACTTGTTTAATAGATTCACCCTTTTGTACTTCGTTAGATAAATCAATTGCTTCAAATTCATGATTTACTTTCTTATAAAGTAACTTCTCAACTTGGCTACCACCAAAGTCATCTTTTGTGTCACCTACGACATATAAAGTGTCGCCAGCACTTGGTTGGAAATCATTTAAATAATCGATGTCTTCGATTAATCCAACCATGCCTACAACTGGCGTAGGGAAGATAGATGTCTCTCTCGTTTCATTATAAAGTGATACATTACCTGATACGACTGGTGTATTTAATACTTCACACGCTTCTGACATACCTTTCGTTGAATCCGCTAGCTGTTGATAAATTTCTTTCTTTTCTGGTGAGCCATAGTTTAGGCAGTCAGTCATTGCTAAAGGCGTAGCACCTACAGAAATCAAATTACGGTATGCTTCTGCTACAACCATTTTCCCACCCTCATAAGGATTGTTAAATACATAACGTGCTTCGCCATCGATCGTAGAAGCGATTGCTTTATTCGTGCCTTCTACTCGAACTACAGATGATTGTAACCCTGGTTTCACAATTGTATTAGCACCAACTTGTTGATCATATTGTTCATATAAATAACGTTTCGATGCAATAGTTGGATGTTGTAATAGTTCATCAAACACAGACTCTACATCCACTTTGCTATAATCATTTTTACTCTCATTATAGTTTGGCGCTTCACCTTCTAATACATAAACAGGTGCTTCATCTGATAAAGGTTGCACAGGAATGTCAGCAAACACTTCATCTTCATACGATAATACAAAACGATCTGTATCCGTTACTTCACCTATCACAGCACTATCTAATTCGTGTTTATCAAATAAGTCTAAGAATTTTTGTTCTGTACCTTTTTCAACAACAAGTAACATACGCTCTTGCGTTTCTGATAACATCATTTCATATGGTGATATGCCTTTTTCTCTAGTTGGAACTTGTTCTAAACGTAGATGTAAACCACTACCACCTTTTGCAGCCATCTCTGAAGAAGATGAAGTTAAACCAGCAGCTCCCATATCTTGTATACCTACAAGTTCATCAAACGTAATCGCTTCTAATGTTGCTTCCATAAGTTTCTTACCAACAAATGGGTCACCAATTTGTACTGATGGTCGTTTACTTTCACTATCTTCACTTAGTTCTTCAGAAGCAAAAGTAGCGCCATGAATACCATCACGTCCAGTTTTTAATCCTACGTAAATCACTGAATTACCTACACCTTTTGCTGTACCTTTTTGAACCATATCATGATCGATGATACCAACACACATAGCATTTACTAAAGGATTTCCATCATATCTATCATCAAACTCTATCTCGCCAGCAGTAGTTGGAATGCCTATACAGTTACCATAACCACCGATACCAGCAACCACACCACGTAATAAACGGCGATTTTGTTTTTCAGTTAATTCACCAAAGCGTAAGCTGTTTAATAAATTAATAGGTCTTGCGCCAATAGACACGATATCTCTAATAATACCACCGACACCAGTTGCTGCACCTTGATAAGGTTCTACAGCAGATGGATGGTTATGAGATTCTACTTTAAATACGACAGCTTGATTATCACCTATATCCACAACACCGGCACCTTCACCCGGTCCCATTAATACATGTTCACCAGAAGTTGGAAATTGTGTTAAGAATGGCTTAGAGTGTTTATAAGAACAATGCTCGCTCCACATTACAGAGAAGATACCTATTTCTGTAAAATTAGGTTCTTTACCTAAAATTTCGCAAACTTTTTCATATTCTTTTTCACTTAAACCCATATCTTTGTACAATTGCTCTAATTTAATTTCTTCTGCACTTGGTTCAATAAACTTAGACATTTTGTTCCCTCCAACTATTTACCATTGCTTCAAATAACTTCACACCACTGTCAGTACCTAAAATGGACTCAATTGCGCGTTCTGGATGTGGCATCATACCACAGACATTCCCCTGTTCATTTACAATACCGGCAATATCATTAAATGAACCATTTGGGTTATCAACATATTTTAAAATAATTTGATTGTTTTGATCTAAAGCTTCATACGTATCCGGCGTGCAGTAATAGTGTCCTTCACCATGTGCAACAGGGTATACTACCACTTCATTTTCATCATATAAATTTGTAAATGCTGTTTGATTATTAACAACTTTTAAAGATTCATTACGGCTGACAAACAAGTGCGAGTCATTATGTAATAACGCGCCAGGTAATAGCCCTATTTCTGTTAATATCTGAAATCCATTACAAACACCTAATACCGGTTTACCTTCTGATGCAAGTCTTTTCACTTCTTCAGTAATTGGTGCAACACTAGCCATTGCGCCCGAACGTAGATAATCTCCAAATGAAAAACCTCCTGGAATTAACACACCATCAAAACCATCTAAAGAAGTATTTCGATAATCAACATATTCTGCTTGTACACCAGACTTTATCGCCGCATTATACATATCTCTATCACAATTGGATCCTGGAAATTTTAGCACTGCAAATTTCATTATGCTTTCTCTCCTTCTTCCAATACTTTATAGCTATATTCTTCAATTACAGTATTAGCAAATAGTTTTTCACTTAATGTCGTAACCACATTGTGCACTTCAGCATCTGTAGCTTCATCCACTGTCATATATAAAACTTTTCCAACACGGATATCATTAACTTGTTTATAACCTAAATCATGTACCGCACGATTTAATGCTTGTCCTTGTGTATCTAATACTTGTGGTTGTAATGTGATGTGTAGTTCAATTGTTTTCATTTTTATAAAGCCTCCAGTTTATTTAAAAAAGTTTGATATGTTTCAATGATTGATCCTCTATCTTCTCTATATACATCTTTATCAAAATTTGTATCGCTATCTTTATCCCAGATACGACATGTATCAGGAGAAATTTCATCAGCTAATAAAATTTGTCCATCATTTGTACGGCCAAACTCTATTTTGAAGTCTACTAACCTTAAGTTCATTTCATTCATTAATTGAACTAATACTGCGTTTACTTCTTTTGCCGCTTCTTTTAATATATTAATTTCGTTATCTTCAGCTAGATGTAGTAACTTAATATGATCTTCAGTAATTAATGGATCGTTTAGATCATCATTTTTATAGAAGAACTCAACAAGTGGTTCGCCAAATTCATGTCCTTTATCAAAACCGAGTCTTTTTGTTATAGACCCTGCAGCAATATTTCTTACCACTACTTCTAAAGGTATAATTTCAACTGATTGTACGAGTTGTTCTGTTTCAGATATCTGCTCGATAAAATGACTTTTCACGCCTTTTGCTTTTAAATAATTAAAAATGTGAGAAGTGATTTGGTTATTCAAACGCCCTTTGCCTTCTATCAAATCTTTTTTAGCACCATTTCCTGCAGTCACTTCGTCTTTGTATTCAACGCGTAATACATCATTTTCACCAGTTGAAAATATTCTTTTTGCCTTACCTTCATATAATAAAGACATTATTCTGATCTCCCTTCAAATTTATCAAGTAGCATTTGTTCGTATCTATTTATGTCAGTAGTCAACACTGTTAAATGACCCATTTTTCTATTTGGTTTTCTAGATGTTTTACCATATATGTGCACATGCCATTCAGCATGATTACTAAATTGATCCTCTAACAAATCTAAATCTTTGCCTAATAAGTTCATCATTATTGCTGGCTTCAACAATTCAATCTGTGGCGGTAATTTTTGTCCAGTAATTGCTAATATATGTGTATCAAATTGTGAAAAATCACAGGCCTCTATTGAGTAATGCCCAGAATTATGTGGTCTAGGTGCGATTTCATTTACATATAAACGATTTTCACCATCTATAAAGAACTCCACAGTAAAAGTACCTACGAAATGTATTTTTTTGATTATTTTATCAACTTCATTTCGAGCTTCTGCTTCTTTTTCATGTTCTGTACGCGCAGGTACTATTGTTTTAAAGAGAATTTGATTTTGATGTTCATTTTCTTGTAGTGGAAAATACGTTATTTGGTTATCACTACCAATGGTTACTGTTAGAGATACTTCTTTCTCTAATTGTAAATATTGTTCAGCAACACATTCTTGTTTTTCTACAAGTGCTTTTGCTTCATCTATGTCTGATATTGATTTAACTAATATTTGACCCTTACCATCATAGCCACCAAATCTTGTTTTCACGATAAAAGGATAACCAATTGTTTCAATTGCAATGTTCAAATCATCCGGCTCCGATAATTGTACAAATGATGCAATTTTGCAATCTGCTTCTTGTAATGTTTGCTTTTCAGTCAATCGATCCTGAAGCAGTTGTATGGCTTGATACCCTTGAGGAATATTATATTTTGAAACAAGTGTCTTTAATTGATTCGCTGATATATTTTCAAATTCATAAGTGATGACATCAGATAACTCACCAAGTTGTTCCAATGCTTCTTGATTGTCATAGTCAGCATTGATAAATTCATGTGCGACATGTTGGCATGGACATGAATTGTCAGGATCGAGCACGATCACTTTATATCCCATCTTTTGAGCTGATTGTGCCATCATCTTTCCTAACTGGCCGCCACCAATAATGCCGATTGTTGAACCGAACTTTAATTTATTGAAGTTCATCTTGCATTTCACTCACTTTCTGAACCAATGATTTTTCATAATTTTCCAAATTCTTTTGGATTGATTGATTACCAATACTTAGTATTCTTGCAGCTAATACGCCTGCATTTTTAGCCCCGGCCTTACCTATAGCTGTAGTAGCAACAGGGATACCTCCTGGCATTTGGACAATTGATAACAACGAATCTAAGCCTTTTAAACTTTTTGACTCAATTGGCACACCAATTACTGGTAATGTTGTCATCGATGCAACCATACCTGGTAAATGAGCGGCACCACCTGCACCTGCAATAATGACATCATAACCATTCGCTCTTGCTTCTTTAGAAAAATCAACCATTAATTGTGGCGTACGATGTGCTGAAACAACTTTCTTATCATACGGAATTTCCAATTGGTCTAACATAGAACAACTTTCTTTCATTGTTTCCCAATCTGACGAACTACCCATTATGACTACCACTTTCAAAACGAACACCCTTTCAGAAATTTGAAATGTTACTACTATTAGATGTATATTACAGTTATAGCATAACAATTAAAACATGCTTTTTCAATCAAAAATCGAACTATAACTGAAAAAAAGTAAGTAATTTACGTCTTTTGAGTGTTAATCGCTATAGTTTTTATGTTAATGTTAAGTAAAGTTCATACATACAAGGAGGATTTTTATGGTCGCAAAGATTTTAGACGGAAAACAAATTGCTAAAGATTACAGACAAGGTCTCAAAGATCAAGTTGAAGCTTTACAATCTAAAGGTTACACACCTAAATTATCAGTAATTTTAGTAGGTAATGATGGTGCTAGCCAAAGTTATGTCAATTCGAAAAAGAAAGCTGCTGAAAAAATTGGTATGATTTCTGAAATTGTACATTTAGATGCATCAACATCTGAAGAAGATGTATTGAAAGAGCTTAAACGCTTAAACGAAGATGATAGTGTCAGTGGTATATTAGTTCAAGTGCCATTACCTGAACAAGTAAGCGAACAAAAAATATTGGAATCTATAAATCCTGCTAAGGATGTTGACGGCTTTCATCCAGAAAATATCGGTAAGTTATACATTGACCAACAAACTTTTGTACCATGTACACCACTTGGAATCATGGAACTTTTAAATCATGCTGATATCGATTTAGAAGGTAAAGAAGCTGTTGTAATTGGCAGAAGTCATATTGTAGGTCAACCTGTTTCTAAATTATTACTTCAAAAAAATGCAACTGTTACAATCTTACATTCTAGAACGAAAGATATGCATAGCCACTTAAAAAATGCTGATGTTATCGTTAGTGCAGTGGGACGTCCAGGCCTAGTAACTAAAGACGACGTCAAAGAAGGTGCCGTCGTAATAGATGTTGGTAATACTCCGGATGAAAATGGTAAATTAAAAGGCGACATCGCTTATGATGAAGTTAAAGAAGTAGCTGGTGCAATCACTCCAGTTCCAGGTGGCGTTGGCCCAATGACAATAACTATGGTATTAAACAATACACTTATAGCCGAAAAAATGCGTAGAGGCATTGAATAGTCGAATAAATAATGACCGTTAATTACTTAATAAGATATGAGCATCAATATTTATAATCATATTAAAACAAAATTAATGAACAGACTCACTGGAATAGCAATTATGACTGATTGTCAAGTGTTTGTAAGAAACGTGTAAACACGCCTTACCTTGGCTTTCTACTATTGCTAATACAAAAACAAAGAGGTTGAGACATAAAGTTTTCTACCTAAAAAATAAACGTCAATTTCTATTGAAACAATTTAGAAATTGACGTTTATTTGTTTTATGACGTTTATGACTTATAGAATCTAGATGTATAATGAACAAACTACAGAATCGCACCACATAATCCTTTGGCAATCATGCACAACTATAATAGTAAGTTTATAAAGGGACTTTCATCAGTAAAGTATATTAATTATTTACAGTTATACGCCTACACTTAATCTCGGAATAAATGATTCAAAATGTATACGTTGTTCTTCAATACCGATTTCTTTCAATGTAGTAATAATTGATTGGAGGAATTTAACTCCTCCACAAACGTAAATTTCAGTATCTGTTGAAATAAACTGATTTAGATAAGTTGCGTCCATATATCCACTTTTATGTTTATCGTGAATGATATACGATGTATTATCACTATTATTTGCAATGTGTTCTATTCTACTGTAAAAAGGGATTTCTTGTACGCTTTCAACATTTTGAATAAAGTCTGCTTTTACATTTGATTTTGCAGACGCATTAAACATTGGAATTAACGGAGTTACCCCTATACCTGAACCGATAAACAACTGAGGTGCTGTGCCATTAACTATTCCAAATCCTCCTACAGGAGCAGATAAATCTATCGTCCCACCTACTTGCATCTCATCATGTAAAATCGTTGATACTTCTCCCTCGTGTGAATCTGTTACATCTCTTTTCACAGCAAAAGTTAATGTATGTTCATTACCTTCAATAATTGAATAGTGTCGTTTGGCACGATATTCCAATTTATCACTTTCTACATCAACGGTAATATATTGTCCAGCTTCAAATTTACTTAGGTCATGTTCATCTGACTTAACAGTAAACACTTTTATATCTGAAGTTATTGATTTTATATTGATAATTTCAAAAGGTTTAAAGCCGTCCCAAGCCATTTCATTATAAATATCTTTCTCTACATTAATAAATACTGAAGCTATTTCACCGTATGCTTTCGCCCACGTAGCAATAATCACATCATCTTCTGGCAAATGTAATACATTTTGAATAGCTGCTAACAAATTTTCTCCTACTATATCGTACCCAGCTTCTGGTACTTGTAGCGCACAGTGTTTATAAGCTATTTCTTTAACAACTGGCATGATGCGTGTCAAATCATCTATATTAACCGCTGCAGCTAATACACTTTGTGCTAATGCAGTAGACTGTAAACCCTTTTTCTGATTAGTCTGGTTGAACATATTTTTCAACTCAGGGTGTCTGGTAAACATTCTATTATAGAAGTACGAAGTGATTTCTTCTCCCTTTTGTTGTAATACAGGAACTGTCTCTTTAATTATATCTCGTTCTTTTTCATTCAACATTTAATCCGCCCCTAATTTTATTTAACTCCTTTTTACATTTTTATCTTATTACAAAATTAAATATTGCAAAAGGATTATGTGATAAAATTCACAAAAAGTTCAATTTACATAATTTTAATCGAAAATTACAATGAAATTTATAGAAATAAGATATATTAGGACTATAGTATGATGTGTATTGTAGCAAATTAAAGTATAGTAAGATTTAATAAAATTAATGTTTTGCGTTCGGAGGTTACGTAATGAATAAATTAATACAATCTTTGTCTGCATTAGGTGTATCTGCTACGCTTGTATCACCTAACTTAAGCGCAGAAGCTACTGACAACTCAATTCCAGAACTTAAAGGAATTAACGATACAATTATCGATAAAGGCGACGATTACAATATATTAAATGGCGTACGCGCTTATGATAAAGAAGACGGAGATCTTACACACAAAATCACAGTTGATGGTAATATTAATACCAAAAAAGCTGGTAAATATAAGATTGAATATAAAGTTGAAGATTCAGATGGCGCAACTAATAAATCTATTCGTTATATAGAAGTAAAATGATTTTACAAATTTAATACATATACCCCTAAATGATAATGTTTATCACTATTTTGTGAGTAATTTTGGTTTATTGTCTTAAATATGACACTTTTCACAAAATGTACACATAATTTTAACAAATCCTTAAAAGCCCACCAGACGTTGAGTTTGTTGGGTTTCTTTTAATTTTACAATATTTTTTTTCGCACAAACACTTGTAAATATTGCGTAATATCTTAAAATTGATGGTAAGCCCTACATTTGTAGTATTAGGAGGTCAAAAAAGTGTCAAAATTTAAGTCTTTGCTTCTACTCTTTGGCTCGCTAATTTTGCTTAGTGGTTGTTCTAACGTAGAAGTTTTAAACCCAAAAGGGCCGATGGCAAGCGATTCGAAGTTTTTGATTATGTATTCAATCATCTTCATGCTTGTTATTATTGCCGCTGTTGTTATTTTATTCACAGTTTTCCTATATAAATATAGAATAGGAAATACAAAAGAATCAGGAAAGATGCACCACAATTCTTTAATGGAAACAATTTGGTTTATTATTCCTGTAATTATTGTAATTGCATTAGCCATCCCAACGGTTAATTCGCTTTACAGTTATGAGGAAAAACCACAGAAAGAAGACGATCCACTTGTTGTTTATGCGACGAGCGCTGGTTATAAGTGGTTCTTTAGTTATCCTGAAGAAAAAATCGAAACAGTTAATCATTTAACTATTCCGAAAGATCGCCCTGTTGTCTTCAAACTCCAATCAATGGATATGATGACAAGTTTCTGGATTCCACAATTAGGTGGCCAAAAATATGCGATGACAGGTATGACAATGGACTGGACATTAACAGCTAGTGAAGAAGGTACGTTCAGAGGACGTAACTCAAACTTCAATGGTGAAGGCTTCGAACGTCAAACATTTGATGTTAACTCTGTAAGCCAAAGCAAATTTAAGGATTGGGTAAAAGATGCGCAAAGCAAAAAAGTATTGGACCAAGATACATTTGATAAGCAACTTTTACCAACTACTGAAAATAAAAACTTAACTTTCAGTGGTACGCATTTAGCATTTGTTGATCCTGCAGCTGATCCAGAGTATATTTTCTATGCTTACGATCGTTTCAATTATGTGCAGAAAGATCCAAACTTTAACACTAAAGACGAAATCAAAGCTGATGTGTTAGATAAACCAGATAAGCCTGCACGTAAGCCACAAATCACAAATGCAAACTATGAGCGTCATGGAATGAAAGCCATGATTCTAGGCAATAATGAACCATATGATAGTGAATTCAAAGATAATGAATCACATAATATGGACGAAATGGAAAAAATCTCTGAAGGTGTTAAAGATGAAAAAGCATCTAAAATAGAGAAAAAAGACCATGAAAATGGAGGTGGACATTAATGAATTTTCCATGGGATCAATTACTCGTTCAAGGTAACTGGATGATTACGATGGCACAAATTGGTGCACCATTTGCAATCATTGCTGTGATCGCAGTAATTAGTTATTTTAAATTATGGAAATATCTATACAGAGAATGGTTCACATCTATTGACCATAAAAAAATTGGTGCGATGTACTTAATCTGTGCGGTATTAATGTTCGTACGTGGCGGTATCGATGCGTTAATGATGCGTACACAATTAGCAATTCCAGATAACACATTTTTAGAAGGAAACCATTACAATGAGGTCTTTAGTACACATGGTGTAATAATGATTATCTTTATGGCAATGCCTTTCATCTTTGGTTTATGGAATGTCGTAGTACCATTACAAATTGGTGCACGCGATGTAGCATTCCCTGTATTAAATAACGTAAGTTTCTGGCTATTCTTCTCAGGTATGATTTTATTCAACCTTTCATTTATAGTCGGAGGTTCACCTGCTGCTGGTTGGACAAACTATGCACCACTTGCAGGCGAATTCAGCCCAGGACCTGGGGTTAACTATTACTTAATAGCAATACAAATTTCTGGTATCGGTACATTAATGACCGGTATTAACTTCTTTGTTACTATACTTAGATGTAAAACACCAACTATGAAATTCATGGAAATGCCAATGTTCACGGTTACTACTTTCATTACGGCATTAATCGTTATCTTGGCTTTCCCTGTATTAACAGTTGCATTAGCACTATTTACGACGGATAGAATATTCGACACTGCATTCTTCTCTGTCGCAAATGGTGGTATGCCGATGCTATGGGCTAACTTCTTCTGGGTATGGGGGCACCCTGAAGTGTATATCGTTATCTTGCCAGCATTTGGTATCTACTCTGAAATTATTCCGACATTTGCACGTAAACGTCTATTCGGTCATCAAAGCATGGTCTGGGCAACTGCAGGTATCGCATTCTTAAGTTTCTTAGTTTGGGTTCACCATTTCTTCACAATGGGTAATGGTGCATTAATCAACTCATTCTTTTCAATTTCAACCATGCTGATTGGTATACCAACCGGTGTTAAAATCTTTAACTGGTTGTTCACGCTTTATCAAGGCCGTATTACCTTTGAATCACCTATGCTATTCGCTTTAGGTTTCATACCTAACTTCTTAATAGGTGGTGTAACTGGTATTATGCTCTCTATGGCAGCAGCGGATTACCAATACCATAATACGTACTTCTTAGTAGCGCATTTCCACTATACATTAGTGGCTGGTGTTGTATTTGCTTGTCTAGGTGCTTTAATTTTCTGGTGGCCTAAGATGACTGGATTTAAGTTAAATGAAACGTTAAACAAATGGTGTTTCTGGTTATTCACAATCGGATTTAACGTTTGTTTCATACCACAATTCATTCTTGGTTTAGATGGTATGCCACGTCGTTTATATACTTATATGCCAGAAGATGGTTGGTGGTTACTAAACGTAATTTCAACTGTCGGTGCCCTAATGATGGCATTAGGCTTTATGTTCTTAGTTGCAAGTATCGTTTACAGCTTCTTCAAAGCACCACGTGAAGCTACTGGCGATAACTGGGATGGTTTAGGTCGTACTTTAGAATGGTCAACTGCAGCCGCAATGCCACCTAAATACAACTTTGCTGTCACTCCAGATTGGAATGACTATGACACATTTGTTGATATGAAAGAACATGGTCGTCATTATTTAGACAACCATAATTATACTGATATCCATATGCCAAATAACACACCTGTTGGTTTCTGGATGGGAATTTTCTTCACTATTGGTGGATTCTTCCTTATCTTCGAAACAATTATTCCAGCAGTCATTTGTTTATTAGGTATCTTCGGTACAATGATTTATCGTAGTTTCCAAATAGACCATGGTTACCATATACCAGCGTCTGAAGTTGCAGAAACTGAAAAACGTTTACGTGATGCACGTATTAAAGAAAGGGAGGCTGTAAGTCATGAGTCATGATGCAAACACAATTGATCAACGTTCGCATGAAGGTAATTTAAATAGACTTGGCTTTTGGATTTTCCTTACAGCAGAATTCTCATTATTCGGTACGTTGTTTGCAGCATTATTAACACTTCAACATGGTGGCGATTATGCCGGCAAAATGACTACTGAATTATTTGAATTACCACTTATATTAATAATGACATTTGCATTATTAATTAGTTCTTACACTTGTGGTATAGCAATATACTATATGAGAAAAGAAAAAGAAAAATTAATGATGATATGGATGATTATCACAGTCCTTTTAGGTGCAGTATTCGTAGGCTTTGAAATTTACGAGTTTGCGCATTACGTACACGAAGGTGTTAATCTAACTATTGGTTCTTATTGGTCTAGCTTCTTTATTCTATTAGGAACTCATGGTGCCCACGTATCATTAGGTATTGTTTGGATTACTTGTTTATTAATTCAAGTTGCAATGCGAGGATTAAATAAAGACAATGCTCCTAAATTATTTATAGTAAGTTTATATTGGCACTTTTTAGATGTTGTATGGATTTTCATCTTTACTGCCGTATATATGATAGGGATGGTGTTTAGCGGATGAATACAATTGTAAAACATACAGTAGGTTTCATTGCCTCAATCGTTCTAACAATCTTAGCAGTATTCGTAACCTTATACACATCTATGGCACTTAATGCTAAGATTACCATCATCTTTGGTTTCGCTTTTATACAAGCTGCAGTTCAATTATTAATGTTCATGCATTTAACTGAAGGTAAAGATGGGAATTTACAAGGATTCAAAGTTGTATTTGCGATTATCATTACTTTAATTACTGTCATCGGTACTTATTGGGTAATGCAAGGTGGACACTCAAGCCACTTATAATCCTAAAAAAGACTTCTCTTCGGAGAAGTCTTTTTTTATTAATATCTTTAAAATGTTAAATTACAATACTCTCCCCCTTTCTTATTTCTATTATATTTAATACATTTTTTAAGCATTTAAGCTACAAAAATTGTAAAATAAATACATACCCTATTTACTTAAAAGGAGGTTAATCAATAATGAAACAACCTATCATTATAGACACTGATCCAGGTATCGATGATGCTGCGGCAATCAGTATAGCTTTAAATCACCCTGCATTTGATCTAAGAATGATTACTACTGTGAATGGAAACGTAGGAATTGAAAAAACAACAGCAAATGCATTGAAACTTAAACAGTTTTTCTCAAGTAATGTCCCTATACATAGAGGTGCTTCACAACCCTTACTTTCAAACATAATAGATGCAAGTACAGTCCATGGAGAATCAGGTATGAACGGATATGACTTTCCCGAACCTAACTATAATGATTTAGCTTCAGTGCATGCTGTGGAAGCCATGTATAAAGAATTAAAGACGAATGAGAATCCCGTAACACTCATTCCTATTGGCCCACTAACGAATATTGCGCTATTAATATCTACTTATCCTAAAGCTAAAGATTATATTAAAGAAATTGTATTCATGGGTGGTTCCGCTGGTCGTGGTAACATAACGCCATCTGCAGAATTTAATATTTATTGTGATCCAGAAGCTGCACAAATTGTATTCAATTCAGGTTTGCCTTTGACTATGGTTGGTCTTGATGTTGCAAGAAGTTCTACATTGAGTCATAGTACAGTAAATGAACTTCAGGCATTAAACCAAACTGGAGATATGCTACATCATCTTTTCAAACATTATAAAGGTGATGATTTTGAAAAAGGTATTAATGTTTATGATGTATATACTGTGCTTTATCTGCTTCATCCTGAAAAGTTTGAAGTACAAGAAGCAGATGTTCAAGTTGAAACTAATGGCACATTGACGAAAGGTGCAACAGTTACAGATTTCAAATCCGGTTTCCCTAATTGTAGTGTAGTCATGTCTATTGAACCTAAGGCATTTAAAGAGATTTTTATAGATGCACTCAAGTATTGTAAATAACCCATAGTTTATTAATATATAAAAAGACACTCCTTTTATGCGATTTAATCTATAAGTTTTAAACTTTGATTAAATAGTAAAGGAGTGCTTTTTTATATAAGTTTTACTTTAATATTTTTGACCGACAATGTTATAAGGCCCGCCTTGTTTTAAGATATCATAATAAATATGTTTAATTTTCTTTTCATTATTAGTCTGGCTATTTTCATAATTAGTGCCTAATACTATTATATATTTGTTGTTAAAATATGCTGTGAATACTTGTCCAAAAAAGCCACCATTAATTCTATTTTTATCTGGAAGTGAATAAAAACCATATCTATAAGGTTCCGGATACTGTGATGTTAAACTTTCATGTAAAAGTGGTTGAGTTATTTTATCATCAAAAATTTCGTTTTTTTGTAAGCTTAAAATTAATTGGCCCATATCGTATGGCGCCATAAAGAGGTTACCCGCACCATAATACTGATCTAATATATTAGGTGTTTGTTTTACCGGATTACTAGATGTTTTATCTTTTTTATAACCAATTGCCATATTATTTTGATAATCTGTATCATTGAAAAATGCTGTGAAATTCAAATTATATGGATTAGCTAGTCTATTTTCAAAGTTCTTTACATATGACTTACTAGTCGCCTCTTCAATAACACGTGATAATACTAAATAATTCGCATCGTTATATCTATTTTTATTATAATATTTGGGCTCTATTCCTTTTTCCTGTATAGCATGTACAGCTTCATCTAAACTCTTATATTGAGGTGAAGCACTATATTTATATAAACCACTTTTATGCTGCATCAATTGATTTAATGTGATAGGTTGAGTTGTTTTAAACCAAGGTAAGTATTTTGTGACTGGATCATTCATATTTAGTTTCTTTTCATTTACTAGTTGCTTTAGCATTAATCCGGTAGTGAATTTTTGAGAAGAACCAATTAAATATAAAGTATCCGCCCTATTCTTTTCATCTTCTTTAAAATTTTTCATACCGTAGCCTTTATTTAGTTTTAATTGTCCATTTTCAAATACAGCAGCTGTACCATTAAACTTGACCTGTTCTAAATATCTATTAACTTCTTCTATGTCGTGATTATTTGCATCAACAACGGTTTTTAATTCACCTATTTTTTTGTGATCTTTTGATGTCTCTTCATAAGTTTTAGTAGCATTATATTCTTGATTATAGCGTTGATAATGTTTATATATGATCAAAAATGTTATTGCAATAAGAAGTATGGTTAAAATAATTGTTAATCGTTTTAGTTTTTTCGTAGTCATCTTTTTTCCTCTGTTGTGCTCAGTCTATATGATTAATATAGTCTTTTTCAAATTGGCCTGTTATGGCATCAATGTCATTTACATTAAGTGAGAAATATAGTTTGATTTTTGGTTCTGTTCCAGACGGTCTTAGTGCAATAAAACCATTGTCAAATATAAACCTAATTAAGTTTGTATTAGGCAATGATAATGATTCAGTTGTTCCCTCTTTCACATTCCTAATTTCACCAATTTGATAATCCTCAATTTGTTTGACATCCATACCACAAATTGAATGAATATCTTTATTTCTAAACTGACTCATTATTTTAGAAATTTTTTCATTACCTTGTGAACCTTCAAAGCTTGGCGCGATTGTTCTATCTTTAAATTCACCAATATTTTGATAAATATCATTAATTGTATCTTTAAATGTTAAACCATTTTTGTTTAATAAATTTTTATATTTAATTAGTAGTGGTACCATTTGAATAGCATCTTTATCTCTGGATATTGGTTTTGCTAAGTATCCATGACTTTCTTCAAATGCTAACAACAATTGCTTATTAGATGTGTTATGATTTTGTTCAATTAAGTCCGAAATAAATTTAAACCCAGTTAATACATTCGCAACTTCAACGTCTAATGAGCTTGCTAATCTCTCTGCTAACTCACTCGTAACGATCGACTTTATAATATATTGTGGTTTATTAGATTCTACTAAATCTTGAAACCTCAATTTCATAAATAATAGCCCTATTTCATTGCCATTAAAATATCTATAATCGTTATCTCCATAACGTTCGATAAATCCTAATCTATCTGCATCTGGGTCTGTGGCAATAATGAGCTGTGCATCTGTTTCATCTGCCAATTTTTTCCCTAGTGCAAACGCACCTTCGTCTTCCGGATTAGCAATTGCTATAGTTGGAAAATGACCATCTGGTTTTGATTGATTTTCTTCTATTACATAATTATGATACTCCAACTCTGATAATATATCTGACATTAATGGTAAACTCGTACCATGTAAACTTGTGAGTATAACTTTTGCATCTTTTTCTTCGATTGTTCCTACTAATGATTTAACTTCAGCTTTGTATTTATCTGTCACTTCATTAGCCATTAATTGAATTTTCTCTTCATTTAACAATGTTTCAAAATCACCTTTTTCAATTAATAGTGGTGATTCAATTGAATTAATATAAGAACTTAACACTTCTGATGCTTCTGGTAATAGTTGTCCACCATGATTATCATAAATTTTTATACCATTATAGTTTTTAGGATTATGACTAGCAGTTATCATGACACCAGCACTTACATTTAATTCTCTTACAGCAAAAGATAACTCTGGAGTAGACTTATAATTTTCTGATACTATCGTATTTACACCATTTTCTGCTAATACACTTGCCATTTCTCTAGAAAATTCCTTTGATAATAATCTAGTATCAAAATGGATAACCACTGACGGCTCGCTACTAACCTTATTTTTTAGAAATTGTGCTAATCCTAATGCAACTTTTCGAACTGTAAAAGCATTTAATCTTCCAGGTCCTAAACCAAAAGTACTTCTTATACCTGCAGTACCAAAAGATAAAGTAGTTTCAAAACCTTCATTTTTTTCTTCTTCTGTTTGTAATTGATAAAATTCTTTAACCAAACTCTCATCAATTTTCTCTAACCATGCTTGTTTCACGTTACTGTTTCCTCCTTATAGCTTTCAAAATAAAGACATATCTAATTTTAAAAGCTAATTCTTAATAAATCATCTCATACATTTTTCTAACCAAATAAAACCTATTAATTATTCATTAAAATTGATATTGTCTACAAGTTTATATTTCCAATGTATATTATATCCTATGTTTTAAAATAAATCATTTTTAATCGAATGACATAAATGTAACGTCTATACCTAAACCTTGTCTAATCAAGTCTTATCTATCACGAATATCTTTATATTTTACTTCAAATTTGTAAATAACATATTGATAGTTGATATTTTTTAATTATAGTAATAAAATTATAAGTTATAGTACATTTTCTTCTTTACAAATATTTAACAAAGTTAAAAAGTTTAACAATTTCAAAAAAATGATAGTTACATGTACCAAATCTTATTACATGGGGAGCTCCAAACATGAATAAATTTTTAAAATATTTTTTAATATTCCTATCTTTACTTCTTGTGGTTGTTCCAGTCATATTTGCCGTTATACTATTAAAATCTTCTCAAGGTGCTTTTGAACATTCATATAATGATCAAGATTCAGCGAGACAGTCTAACATTCGTGAATCAAAAGTTGACCCTTCAAAAGATCCTATCTCTATCTTATTCTTAGGTATTGATGATAATAGTGGTCGTGAAGAAAACGGGCAAAGTACTGAACAATCAAGATCAGATGCAATGATTTTCTCTACACTCAACACCGAGAAAGAACAAATAAGAATGTTAAGTATCCCACGTGATACTGTCAGTTATATCCCTAAAGTAGGTTATTACGATAAAATCGCACATGCACATGCTTATGGAGGTCCTAAATCATCAATGGACGCTGTAGAAGCTACGTTAAATGTGCCCGTTGATTACTATGTAAGAATTAATATGGAAGCTTTTGTCGATGCTGTAAATGAACTTGGCGGTATCGAATACGATGTCCCTTATGACATTGATGAGCCAAATACTGATGATTCAGGAAAAATAAAAGTTAAAAAAGGTCACCAAAATTTAAATGGTGATGAAGCATTAGCCGTTGCGAGAACAAGACATCAAGATTCTGATTTAAAACGTGGTCAACGTCAAATGGATTTAATAAAAAAACTATTTGCTAAAGCTCAAAAAGCAGACTCAATTAGTAAGTTAGATGATGTTGTTGAAATTGTTGGTAAAAATGCCAAACACAATTTAAGTTACAAAGAAATTAAAGTACTTGCAACATCATATCTAAAAGATGATATTGATATTAAGAGTACGCAACTAGAAGGTAAAGATGACTACTTAAATGGTATATACTATTACAATCCTGATATAAAAAATATTCAAGATACTTCAAATCTTTTGCGTGATGATCTAGAATTACCTAAAATAAAAGATAAGTTAGCATTTTTAAACCAACGTGTTATTGATTTTTATGGTACACTCATACCACAAACTGAGTTAGATAGTTCATTGCTAAGAAAATCTCAGAAGGACAGTACGAGTGACGATGATAATCAATCATCAGATTCTAATTCTACTGATTCAAACAATCAAGAAAATAACAATAATGATAATAGCCAACAACCTGACGCTAATCAATATGAAAATCCACAAGACAATTCAAATCAACAAAATAGCGAACAAAACACACAACAACAGGTTGACCCAAATCAGCAACAGCCTGACCCAAATCAACAACCAAATTCACAAGAAACACCTACAAATCAATATTAACTTTAGAGAGGAGCTCACTGTATGTCACGTAAAACATATGACAAACTCAACCAAATTAATGGTATGTTTAATGTATTAGAACAACAATTGATTCACAGCAAAGATATGGCACTTTTCAGGAATGAATTTTTCTACGTCAATCATGAACATCGGGAGAATTATGAAGCACTACGAATTTATTATAAAGATAGTGACAATAATCCAATTGTTGATGGTGCGTGTTATATTGTTGCGCTTCCAGAAATTTTTGAAAAAGTTGATGTTTTTGAATCAGAACTCCCCTTCACATGGGTTTATGACCAAAACGGCATTACAGAAACAATGAAACAAATTAGTGTGCCAATTCAATATCTAATTGCTGCTGCGTTAGAAGTAACTGATGTAAACTTATTTAAACCCTCCGGCTTTGCCATGGGAATGAATAATTGGAACATCGCACAAATGCGTATTTTTTGGCAATACACTGCAATTATTAGAAAAGAAGCGTTATAAATACACTACCCTACCATATAATTTATGGTAGGGTATTTTTAATAATAAAAAATCGAAATGAGGAGTATTTATGTTTGAAATTGTTAAAACTCAAAATATGATGGAAGAAGCTCACAATATACGTAAGAAAGTCTTCGTTGAAGAACAAGGTGTGCCTTTAGAAAACGAAATAGATCAATATGAAACTATTGTGACTCATGTAATTGGATATGACCAAAATGATGTGCCATTTGCTACTGGTAGACTACGCCCTATAGCTAATGGCGTAAAAGTAGAAAGAGTGGCTATTTTAGCTTCGCATCGTAATAAAGGTTATGGAAAATTGTTAATGGGATTTTTAGAAACTGTAGCAATAAATAAAGGTGATGAAAAGTTAATGCTCAATGCACAATGTCATGCGCAATCATTTTATGAATCACTTGGGTATGAATCTTTTGGAGAAATTTTTATGGAAGAAAATATCGAACATATTGCAATGTCAAAAATAATTTAATATTATTTGTCTTATTTTTACAGTAATACTTCATCTAAATTTTGTAATATTCTTTGTTGTGTAATTTTTCAATATATTGTGAATAAGGCGTTATAACGCTTTAAATAGTATGTTAAATCTTTCTCAAAACTTAATAAGATTAATTTTATATTACAAATCGGTAAAAAATACGTCTCTCAATCTATAGTCGTATTATAATGAAATTAAATTTATAAAGTTAAAGGGGCAGTTTAATGGCTAAGAATAAAAACACTTATAAGGTACCTTCAATTATAGCACTTACATTAGCAGGTACAGCTTTGACAACTCATCACGCACAGGCGGCGGATAAAACACAAGATCAATCGCCTAACAAGAACTTTTTAAATGATGATAAAGTACTTAATCAAAGTGAAGAAATTAAGTCTGAAATTAGTAAACCAACATCAAACATTTCAGGTACACAAGTCTATCAAGACCCTACACAAATCAAACAGGCATCTACTGATTTAGAATCAAACTATGATGCTCAAATTGATGAGTTAAACAGTCAAACTTCTAATCAAACACCAACTCAAGATACATATAACCAAAATGGCGAAGATCAAGAAGCGCAACATGATGATAATCACAATGTAGAAACAAATCAAGACACTGTTGAAAGTGATGTTTCTTCTAGTGAAACAGCTAATAATGATAGCACATCAGATAATACGACAGAACAGGATACTGACGCTGTTCAAGAGGATAGCGCAGACACTTCTGATAAAGATAAAGTTACTTCTGACGATAAACAAGATGTAGCTAAAGACAGTGACAATTCTGATACTACTTCTACTGTACAAGATACTGACGATGTTCAAGAGGGTAGCGCAGACACTTCTGATAAAGATAAAGTTACTTCTGACGATAAACAAGATGTA
>ERZ794963.11-NODE-11-length-113160-cov-12.229044_pt1 | contig 113160 bp, 97 predicted proteins | sample MGYA00375740_ERZ794963 | MGnify/ENA primary metagenome ERZ794963 (study PRJEB30138, sample SAMN05968720) | food fermentation metagenome | isolation source: fermented_meat | host: inoculated_fermented_meat_time_40_first_replicate;inocula... | place: Italy... | reverse complement strand
GCAGCCTAGAACAAAGTGTTTTTATTAAGTTCCCATTCTAAGGGTTCAGTGCCCTTTCACCTAAGGTTTGTTTACGTTCTGGAACCTGAGACATTTATTTATGTCTAATGTTTTCCTCGTATAGGTACTATAGAGTTGAAATGGAAAAGTAGTCCACATAGGATTCTAGTGTTACTTATGCATGAATTTCAGGTCAAATGAAATTTAAAAACTTGGATTCAAAACTTTAAATTTTAAAAGATATTGATTCAATAATTATTGGAAAGAAGCACCAATTAAAGCAAAGCCTACGAAGATCACTAAATAAACAATTGACCAAATAAGTGCTGATTTTTTAGAAAAACGATTTGTAGCTAAGAGCATTACGCCAAATACGTAAGCGCCGATAAGTGTCTGTAAGTTAAATGCACCAAGAAATTTATTGCCTTTATCAAAGATATTAAGACTTGTTATGACATAGTCTGTTGGTGATAAGCCTGCAATCCATTGAATAATAATCACGATAAGTGCAATTATACTAGTGATAACTGTAAAGCTTAATGTAGCAGAAAAAATAGTTTTAGCACTAGCATCAGATTTCATGATTTTTGAAATTAATAAGAAAATAACAAACGTAATACCGATACCAATGATGCCAGCAACAATGCCGCCAATGACACCAGAAATTTGTCCTATAGCTTTCGTTTGTTCAAGCTCTTGTCCGCTTAAACCAGAATCTTTAAACAAGGTATCATAGTCAATTAGACTATTGCTAATTAAGGTAGTTAGTACCACAACGACTATAGCGATAAGTAGTTTTAATGCCCATTTAGGGTTAGCTCGTAAATTTGAAAAATGTTGAGCTAACGGTAATTTAGATGTTTCCATATGTATATTGCCTCCTGTGTCTCTTTTTAAAAGCATAACACGTGCTACAATATATTAAAACAACTTAATAAAAATTAATCAAATACAAATAAAAACTTTAATTATAATGTAAAATTAGTTTTTTGTTAACATTTTATTTTTGGGTTTTAATTGTTAATTTATGATATTTCATATGCTTATTATTAGGGATAGTAAAAGTAGTTAAAAATATTTTGACTTAGTATAATGTCAAAACATTTTTAGCAGTATTTATAATATAAAAACCCCAAAAGTTGAACTTAAAATTCAACTTTTGGGGTATATTACTTTTTAAATAGAAGTGTATTTAATTAGGGTTTCATTATTAATATTAAGTAGTTAGTTAACGAACATTAATTACTATTATTTATTGAAAGAAACCAGAAATTGATTTAACTTCTAAGAATTCTTCAATACCATAGTCTCCCCATTCTCTACCGATACCAGATTGTTTATAACCACCAAATGGCATATCAGCACTTCTTGGGTATTCATTAATTTCAATAACGCCTGCTTCAAATGCAGTAGCTACTTTTTGTAAAGTATCCATATCTGAACCATACACGTATGCAGCTAAACCATATTTTGTATCATTTGCAATTTTGATTGCTTCATCAACATCACTGTAAGTAATAATAGACATTACTGGTCCAAATATTTCTTCTTGAGCGATAGTCATATGATTATCTACATTTGAGAAAATAGTTGGTTTAATGAAATAGCCTGTTTCTAGTCCTTCAGGTTTACCTTCTCCACCTAATTCAATTGTTGCGCCTTCTTGTGCACCAATTTTAATAAATTCTTGGATTTGGTTAAATTGTTTACTGTTAATGACTGGTCCCATCTCTACTGTTGCATCTTGTGGGTCGCCAACTTTGATTGCACTCATTTTTTCTTTTACTTTTTCAATAAATTCATCTTTGATTGATTCTGGAACAAGCGTTCTTGAGCCGGCAATACAAACTTGTCCTGAATTGCCAACTACTTTATGGACTGCTGCATCTGCAGCTTTGTCTAAATCAGCATCTTCTAAGATGACATAAGGTGATTTACCACCTAATTCAAGTGATACTTTTTTGAAATCTTTACTAGCTTTTTCCATGATTTTACTACCAGTATTACCAGAGCCAGTGAAAGATACCATTCTGATTTTTTCATTTTCAGAGATTGGATTTCCTACACCAAGGCCATCGCCATTTACTAAGTTGAAGACGCCTTTTGGCACGCCTACTTTATCAAAAATTTCTGCTAAGATAATTGCAGCAAATGGTGTTTCTTCTGATGGTTTTAACACTACACTGCTACCTGCTGCAAATGCACCTGCTAATTTTAAGGCAGTTTGATTTGTAGGGAAGTTCCAAGGAGTAATTAATCCTGCTACACCGATTGCTTCTTTTATAACAATATTGTTGCCTCTACGCTCTCTAAAATTAAAGTTATCTAAAGCATCTCTTGCTGCTTTAAAATGTGATAATCCCATTTCGTAGTGGACATTTTCAGATGCTGTAACTGGTGTACCAAGCTCTAAAGTCATTGCTTTGATTAGATCTTCTTTACGATTTTCGTATTCTTTAACGATATCGTTAAGTAAGTTTTGACGGTATTCTACTGAAGTGTTACGGAATTCTAAATAAACGCTATCTGCAGCGTTAACCGCATCTTCAACGTCTTGAGCATTACCTTTAGCAATTTTACCAAAAGCTTCTTCTGTTGCTGGATTAATAACATCCATTGTTTCGTTGCTGTGACTTTCTACCCATTCACCGTTGATATATTGTTTTGTGTGATTGAACATATTTACACTCCTCTTAGTCTTTTATATTCATAGTCCAGTTCTTGTGAAGTGAATTTCAAACTGACATTAGGTGATAATACTACCGTTTTAATCGGGTTTCAATATTTTTGCTTAAATACTTAGAAAATATTTTTTACTCGATTATTATTTGAAATTTCAATGAATTTTACTTTTCTAAAACGCTTATTGGACCATTTGAATTTATAAAAATCATACTATGTGTTAAATCAATAGGTGACATTTCAAAATCAGAAAGTACCCACTCATAGATGATGCCGGTATAAGCAGAAGCTATATAAGTACATAAAAATTTATCATTAATTTCTAAATTGTGATTATTAACAACAGTATTACTTAAAAAGTTAATATAGTTTTCTTTAAAATAGTTATACATTTCTAAATTAAATTTAGTGTCATTCAGTATTAAAGTTTTAAATAAATAGCGATGATGAATAATATAATGAAAGACTTGGTTTGCTAAGTACAATTGAGCATCTAAAATATTTTGATGCTTATTAAAGAAGACATAAGGGTTACCAAATAATTCGTTGAGTGTTTGTGTCTTAATATTTTTGTATAACATATCCATATTTTTATAATATTTATAGAATGTGGCACGTGTGATATTAGCTCCATTGCATATATCAGATACTGTAATATCAGTTAAAGTGCGTTTTTCTAGTAATGACAAAGCCGAAGCTATAATGCTTTTTTGGGTTTTATTTCGCTTATTTGTATAAATAAAAAACACTCCTTAAAAATAAACAATTACAAACAAAGTGTATATTTTTGAACTTTCGTTTACTTTAATGAGTATAACGAAATAACTATAATGAAATAAAGCTATTGAGAAAGAAGGAAAAGAAATGCTAAATGAAGAGTTAAAAACAGTGCTACTACACAATTATCGGAATCGTATAAATAAAGACGATGATTTTGATATTAATTCTGAGTTAGAGAAATTGTTGAATGATATTGGCTATTCAACTGCGGATGCTGGTGGACAAGTTACGTTCTATGGTAAGGATCCAATACAACCGAGTACATTAAGAATTGCTTCATTAGCTGGTATAGGCTTAGCTGCCAAATCCGTTGCGCTTGCTTCCTTGTGGCAAAAAAGGGGAGGTAATGGACAGGATATTTATGTAGATATAAGAAAGGCATTGAAACGTTTATCTCCTTTTTATGAAAGAAAATGGGAAACATTAAATGGATTTCCTGCTAAACAGCAATATTTTCCAAATAATCCAACACGATTTAGTTTTTACCAAACAAAAGATAATCGATGGGTGATGCCATTAAATCCTTATCCAAGTTCACATAGACATACGCTTGAACTCATCAAAGCATTACCAAACAAGCAGTCTGTGGCTCATGCAATTAAACAATGGAGCGCCAAAGATTTGGAAGAAGCTGCTGCAGAAAAAGGTGTCGTCATGCCTATGGTAAGAACATTGCCTGAGTTTATGGAAGAAGAACAGTTTGAATATATTGCTAAAGAACCACTTGTTACGATAGAGAAAATTGGTGAATCAGAACCCGAGAGCTTCAGTGAAAACCCTCAACAACCTTTGGATGGCATCCGCGCATTAGGTATGGGTCATGTAATTGCTGGTGCAGGTTTAGGAAGAGGATTAGCTTTACATGGTGCAGATGTATTAAATGTTTGGAGACCTTCTGAGCTAGAAGAGGAAACTTTATTATTAACCTCACATATCGGCATGAGATCAACCTATTTAGATATCGACCATTCAACTGAACATCAACAAAAATTTGATGACTTATTAAAATCAGCAGATATCTTTTTCATGAATAAAAGATATGGCTTCATGCAGGAGAGACATTTAACACCTCATGAACTCGCTGAAAAAAGACCTGGAATTATTCATTGTTCTGTTAATTGTTATGGAGATCAAGGCCCTTGGTCAGATAGAAATGGTTTCGATCAAACTGCAGGAAGCGCTACGGGTGTAATGGCATTAGAAGGTACCGAAGATCAACCTAAGCTACCACCAATCGTTGTTGTAAATGATTATGTCATATCATGGTTGTTAGAAACTGGAGCAATTAAAGCGTTAGAAAGAAGAGCGGAAGAAGGCGGCAGTTATCGAGTTCAGGTTAACTTGAGTCGCGTTTCTCTCTATTTAATGTCACTAGGTATTTTTGAAAAAGCATATGTAAATGAAGTTTTTAATACGACAGATACGCATGCAATTGTCGCTCCTGACCAATTTGAATCTGAGACACCACTCGGACATTATATCGGTGTGACTGATCAAGTTATAATGTCAGAAACACCTGGTCATTACCGTACTACTTTAATTCCTAGAGGATCTAGTAAACCAGAATGGTTATCGTAAGATTTAAAGTATAGGTAGGTTTCTATGCGGATTGTAGTTAGTTTGATAACTAGAATTGTGTTTAACAATGATAGAACAACGTGAATAAAGCAGATGAAGTGTTCATAAATTGAACGTTTCATCTGCTTTTTATATGCTTATTTATTCAGGCAGTCGCTTATGTTTTAAGTCCATCCATATTAATAAGATAATGGTGAATGCTAGCGACAAAATACTTATAATAATAATGAGTGAAAAGGCATCGTCATATGCTGTTTTACCAGCCTCGATAAGTTCTTTGCTGATTGATAAAGGAAGTTGTTCTGCTTGAATCAATGTTTCATCTAAACTGCCTTTTGCCTTAGATAAATCAACAGAATTACTATTAAAATTAAAGAATAAACTGTAGAAAACAGAGAATAATCCACCTAAAATAGCGATACCTAATGATCCACCAAATTCAAATGACACTTCTTCGATGGAAGCGGCCATACCAGAATTCTTATCATCCGCATTTGACATAATAGCGTTAGATGCTAGCGTCATTGCGCTACCTAAACCAAGACCAATGATGATTAAAGTAACAATTTGTATGGCTAAATGCGCATGTAAAACCCAGTAAAATGCTGATATGCCAATAAAGGCCAGTAGTAATGTTACCCATTGTAGTTTTAATGTACCAAATTTAGTTAATATGATCCCAATAAGAATTGCGCCCACCAGTGAGGCTAATGCCATCATCATTATTGTTAACCCAGCATTTAATGGCGTTAAGCCTAAAACAAGTTGTAGTCTTTGAGAAAGAATATATTCAAATCCCATCAATATAAAGGAAGTTGTAATAGCAACAATAGTACCGCCCGTAAAGTATGGGTTTTTAAAGATTGCTAAATTGATTAATGGAAATTTTAATCTATTTTGTCTTCTAATGAACATCATTATAGCAATGATTCCAATAGCGAAAGCACCAAATAATACTGCAGAATTATTATCTGGTTTAGCTAATTCTTTGATTGCAAATACTACTGTAATCAATCCTATCATAATTTGGAATGAGCTTATAAAATCCCAAGTACCATCTTTATTTGTAGGATATTGAGGAATTAAAATATAAGAAATAATTAAGACGATCATCACAACAGGTATATTGATAATAAATACAGATGGCCATGAAAATTTCTCTAATAATAGACCACCTATTACAGGACCCAAACCTGCACCAGCTGCAGTAATAGCCGACCAAATACCTAGTGCTAATGCACGTTCTTGGTAATCTTTGAACGTTAATTTTATGATTGATAGTGTTGAAGGCATCATTGTAGCAGCACCTATAGCTAATAACACTCTAGCTAATATTAATACAGTTGGTGTCGTAGCACTTGCTGCTAGCAATGAAGCGCCACCAAAAATAGCCAAACCAAGTAAAAACATTTTTTTATAGCCTACATAATCTCCCAGTGTCCCAAGACCAGGTAGTAATCCTGCAACTACTAAAGCATAGGCATTAACAATCCATAATTTTTGTGTAGCTGTCGCTTCTAAATCATGTGTTAGCAATGGCAGAGCAGTATATAAAACTGTCATATCAATCACGATTAAAAATAATGCACTAGAGACCAAACATAAGATTATCCATTTTTTAATATTCATAACGGTCACCTACTTTCCATATATAAAAATATAAACTATATGGTAACCAGATAGTCAAGCATGGTTTTGTAAGTTTTTATACAAAAATAGAAGGTGTTAAATTTTTGTGACAGCTATAGAAATTTTTGTGACATATTTATCTGGACCATTAGTGCTGATTTCATCAACCACATATTCTTCAAAGCTATCACCAATCATTTTAAACCCAGTGTTTATTAGATAATCTTTAATTTTTTTATGTGTTTTGTATAACGTTTCATCAGGGCCTTCATGGTAGGCAATAATGTATTGTCCTTGGTCCCTAGTAAAATGCGACTTCTCGATATTTTGTTCTACTTGAATATAAAAATTTGTAAACTCAGTGAATTTATCGTTTTGAATATTATTTTTAGCAATGATTACACCAATAGGGTAACCAGAGTCTAGATGATTATGCTTTATAAAATTAATAAACGACATGAGTTTATGTGATGAAGATTTAAGGGTTACGTCGCCGATAGTGTCACTTAACAAATAGTATTGTGTCGGTAACGTTACAATATTTATAGAAGAAAAGTCAGCTCTGTAAGACTCAGATAAATAATTCTTTTTATTTTGTATGGTTAGCTTTTGTTGTTTTAATTGTTGGATTTTTAAATCTATTTCTTGTTCTTTGTCAGCTAACAGATTAATTGTTTTAGGTAGTGAACGAATATCTAAAAATTCCTTTATTTCAGTCAGCGATAAGCCAAGATCCTTCAATATATCAATCACACTATAAGTTTCTAATTGTTTTAATGTGTAAAATCGATAGCCTTTGTCATTTCTATATTGAGGCTTTAAAATACCAATTTCATCATAGTGGAAAAGTGTTTGCTTTTTCACACTACATAATTCAGAGAATTCTCCCGTCGTAAATAAAGTTTCAGCTAAACTCATGGTTACCTCCTGCCCGATAATAATATATCAATTACTATAATTATCATTCAGCAATTAAAAACATTCAAATATTTAGTGGGGAAAATTGGGCTATCACCTTAATAAAGAGAGGGATATGAAGTATATTGAATTAGTACGAGTTTAATGTAAACCAAATTATTTAAAAGGTTTACATTTGGTGTTGATTCGTTTTATGATGAATTAAGTAGAAATTTAAAAATAATATTTAATTCATATTTTAAAAAGGGGATGTATATATGAAATTAGCTCAAAGTATTTTACAAGGAAAGCAATTGACTAAAGAAATGTTATTGGATGTTTATGAAGACGCAAGTGTGGATACATTAGATTTGTTGAATGAGGCTTATATTTTAAGAAAGCACTATTATGGAAAAAAAGTGAAATTAAACATGATTTTAAATGCAAAAAGTGGTATATGCCCAGAAAATTGTGGTTATTGTGGGCAGTCTAGAGACATGAAACAAAAACAAAGGTATGCATTGGTTCCCGAAGAACAAATTCTTAAAGGTGCTGAAGTAGCACACGAACATGACATAGGTACATACTGCATTGTAATGAGTGGTAGAGGACCTAGTAACAAAGAAATAGATCATATAAGTAAATCAGTAGAAGAAATTAAGACGAAACATCCTCAACTTAAGATATGTGCGTGTTTAGGGTTAACAAATGATGAACAAGCTAAAAAACTAAAACAAGCTGGCGTGGATAGATATAATCATAATATTAATACGAGTGAAAATTATCATGAGGAAGTTGTAACTACGCATACATACAAAAATAGAACGGATACGATAGAAATCATGAAGGAAAATCATATCTCGCCATGTTCTGGAGTGATTTGTGGTATGGGAGAATCTAATCAAGATATTATAGATATGGCATTTGCATTAAAAGAAATAGATGCAGATAGTATTCCTATTAATTTTCTACATCCTATTAAAGGAACAAAGTTTGGCGAAATGGACGATTTAACACCAATGAAATGTTTGCGGATCATAGCGTTATTTAGAATTATAAACCCATCTAAAGAGATTAGGATTGCTGGAGGTAGAGAAGTTAATTTACGCTCACTACAACCACTAGCTTTAAAAGCTGCAAATTCAATATTTGTGGGAGATTATCTTATTACAGGTGGTCAGCCGAATAAATTAGATTATAAAATGATAGAAGACTTAGGTTTTGAAATTGATTTTGGTAACCATTGATTACTAATGAAGTAACTAATGGTATGAGCTTTTTGATTTAGCGTGCTTTAACTCATACAGTAATGAAGGGAACAGGAGAAACTAGTTAATAAGTTTATCTCTTGCTCCCTATATAACATCGTCACAAAAAGACATATAGATTGTTAAGTATCGCTTTTATGCATGGTGTTATTTTAAGCTTATTGGATCGCGATAAGTATCGTAACATATGTAATTTTTGATTTAGTTTTGAGTATTATATTTTGAAAATATTATTATGTGATAAAAATTTTTTAAGACCATCCACTAAGTTGTGCAATAATCAATGTAATGATAGAAATAACTGCCCATATTATAAACAGTGGGAAGAAGAAGCGGATCCATTTAGTATAAGAAACGCCACCTATGGCTAATGCTGCCATAAAGTAACCACTTGTAGGATAAAATATGTGTGTGAAACCATCACCGAGTTGGAAAGCCAAGACAGCAGTTTGTCTAGTAATGCCTAACATATCAGCTAAAGGAGCCATAATCGGCATTGTAACCAATGCTTGCCCGCTACCAGAAGAGATTATGAAGTTAATCAACATTTGTACTGCATACATGCCTATGACTGCAATTGTTGGCGTAGTACCATCAATGACTGAACCAAGCCCATGAACGATAGTGTCCATAATCTTGCCGTCTTCAAGTACTACAGCAATGGAACGTGCAAGGCCAACGATGATTGCACCCATGAGTACATCCTTAAAGCCATCATTGAACGCTTCACAAATAGTTTGCATTGATAGACCAGAAACGAACCCGACGATGACACCCATGAATATAAATAAACCGGCCATTTCTACCATAAACCAACCTTGGGTAGTGACGCCGTAAACCAGGATAATAAAGAAGGCAAAGATAACAGCGATGCCCCACTTTTGTCTTGTTGTAGCTGTAGTTGGTGCGTGTTCTGTAATGTGTTGATACAGCTCTCTTTTTTCTGAATCATTTTCATATACGGAGCTTAAAGTTGGTTGTTTTTGAACTTTTTTAGCGTAACGCATAATGAAAACAATTGTGACTGCTAACACTACGATAAATAAGATGATTCTTAACCCGATACCTGAGAATACAGGGATGCCAGAAAGCTTTTGAGCTAACCCCGTATTGATAGGATTAAGTACACCTACTGTAAAGCCGACAACTGTTCCGCACAGAGCAATTGCTGTGGCAGTGATAGAATCATATCCTAAGGCTATGATGAGTGGTATGATGACAGGAATGTACACTAGCGTTAATTCAGCGGTACCAATTAAAGTAGCTACAATGGCAAATACCGTAGTTAATACAGGAATAATAAATATACTTTTATAAATAAAGCGACGCGCTAAGTTATCAACAGCAATTTCAATAATCCCGGTTCTTCTAAGTACCATGAACATGCCACCAATAATTAATGTAAAGAATACGATTTCCCCAGCTTCAATAAGTCCTCTAGGAATAATCGATATAAAGTCGACAATGCCTACTGGCGCAGAAGTAATATAGTGGAATGAATCAGCATCCACCATTTCTCTGCCCTCAGGACCCTTAATTCTCTTAAATTCACCTGACGGAACAATATAAGTAGCAATCGTAGCGATTACACCAAAAACAAATAAAATGACATAGATGTGTGGCATTTTAAATTTTTTCTTAGATTTTGGCGTATGATTACGTTCTTTATTGAAGTAACTCAAATAACCTCCCCCTTATATAAATGCTAAATAAATTAAATTTACCATAAAATAATTAAAAGTAATTTGTTGGATTCTGAAAATTTAGAAAAATTTTTGTTAACTTTTACATTTTAATATACAAATGAAATATTAATTTACAATTATAAATAAAAAATTGAGTAATTATGCAATTGAAATGAATGTTTATATTTAGCTATAGCAGAGGTACTAGATGTAGTCAGATTCAATGGAAATAAAATAATTCAAGTGTCAATATTGTTATATGTATATATTCAAATTGATATTGATTTATTAATTATGAAATGCTTTATTTTTTTAATTGTTTTATTGTGATAATCTTACGGTGAGAATATATACAAGGAGTGTTTGTTAATTGAAGAAAAAATGGATGTGGCTTATAGGGATTGTCGCAGTTATAGGATTGCTAGCCATCGCTTTAGTGTTAAAACAAGTGAATAGCGATGAAAAAGAAAAAGACGGTTACGATACATATAAAGTGGAGCAAGAAAGCCCACTTAATTTAGAGGGAAAAGCTTCCCCTCATTCAGTAAAAACATATAACAACAATAGTCAATTAGGGACATTTGTAAGTACACAAGTTGATGATGGTCAATCAGTTAAGCAAGGTGACGCACTCATTAACTATAACGTTAACAACAATAAACGCCAACAATTAGTAGATAAAGTGGACGAAGCACAGGGTGCTATTAACGAAGATTATAGAAATATTAATCAAGCGCCCAACAATAGCGATTTACAAAAGAAACTGACACAAGATCAAAATGCATTAAGCGAAGCACAACAACAGTTAAATCAACATGATAAACAAATCAATGACAGTGTATATGCAGCATTTGATGGTAAAGTAGATATCAAAAATAGCGAAAATCTATCAGATGGTCAAACGATATTGCAATTGGTTTCAAATGAACCACAAATTAAGACAACAGTTTCAGAATTTGATTTAGAAAAAATCAAAGAAGGAGACAAGGTAGACGTTAAAATCACAAGTAACGGTAAAACAGGTAAAGGGACAATTAAAAAGATCTCAGAATTGCCTAAAAGCTATGAAGATCAGTTGAGTGAATCTGGAGCTACAAGTAGTGCAAGTGCTGGAGGAAGTGGTGATGAAGAAGGTGCTGCCATGCAGTCATCGAACCCAGTTAAATCAGCGCCAAGTGGCGGTAATGATTCAGAGTCATCTAAGTACACAGTGATTATTAGTGATATAGATATTCCAGTACGTTCAGGTTATTCTATGGAAGTAAAAGTACCACTAGATTCTATTAAATTACCTAAGACAGTATTAACAAAAGATAATAACGTATTTGTCGTTAATAAAGATAATCAAGTTGAAAAACGTAATATTAAAATTGATAAAGTAAACGGAGAAATATTCGTTAAAGAAGGACTGAACAAAGGTGACAAAGTCCTAAAAAACCCTGAAAACACATTAAATGATGGAGACAAAGTTGAGGTGTCATCATGATAGAACTTGTAGATATCAATCGACACTTCAAAAATGGGGATGAAGAGAACCATATTTTGAAAGACATTAATATCAACATTAACGAAGGTGAATTCATTGCGATTATGGGTCCTTCAGGTTCTGGTAAGAGTACGTTAATCAATATATTAGGGTTTATTGACCGTGGATATCAAGGAGATTACCTTTTTAATGGAGAAAATTATAAAAAAACTTCAGATAATCAACTCTCAGATATTAGAAATAAAACTGTAGGATTCGTATTCCAAAACTTTAAACTGATTCAAAATAATACCATTTTAGAGAATGTAAGTATTCCTTTGGTATACGCTGGTATAGGATCTCAAGAACGCAAACAAAGAGTAGTCGACACTTTGCATGATGTGGGCTTGTACGATAAAGAAAATCTTGTCCCTAATAAATTATCAGGTGGGCAACAACAACGTGTGGCGATTGCACGCGCTATTGTTAATAAGCCCAAATTTATTATTGCCGATGAACCAACAGGGGCATTAGATTCGAAGACATCAAAGGATATCATGGAATTATTTATGAAGCTAAATAAAGAGTTTAATACGACGATGATCATGGTCACACATGATCGTAAAGTTGCCGATAAAGCCGACCGTATTATCCATATTTTAGATGGGCGCGTTCAGCGGGAAGAGGTGGTAGAATGAAGAATTTATCAAATATTATCGCCATCTCATTCAAATCTATTTTAAAAAACAAACGACGTAATATCTTTACTATGATTGGGATTATTATTGGTATTGCGGCGGTTATAACGATTATGTCATTAGGTAATGGTTTTAAAAAGACTGCGGCAGATGAATTCTCAGATTCAGGCGCTGGTAAAAACTCCGCGCTTATTAGCTTTATGACAAGCAGTGGAGAAAGTGCAAAAAATAATCCTTTTAGTCAACAAGATATAGGTATTGTTAAACAAATTGATGGCGTGTCAGATGCCAAAATTAAAGAAACTGAGGATCAAGGTTATTCAGCAAAAATGACAAATCCGCAGAAAAAAGGCGACATCAGTATTCTGAAAAAAGATGAAGTAACGAGTCCTGAAGAAGGAAAAGGCTTCGATTCAGAAGATAATGAATTACGCAAAAAGGTCGTAACGGTTGATGATAAAATTGCCAAAGATGTCTTTAATAAAGATGCGATAGGCAAGACGTTGTATATTGATGGTCAAGGCTTTGAAGTTGTAGGTATTGTTAATGATATGATGAACCCTAAAGCTGTTAGCATGCCGTCTCAGACATTTAATCAATATATGGGCAACTTACAGCAAGATTTTCCATCATTACAATTAACAATTGCCGATAATGCGAATAAGAAAGAAGTAGCTAACAAAGTTGTGGATAAATTGAATAAAAATGGTTCGGGTATGCCTGACGGTAGCTATAGTTATAATGACACTGAAGAGATGATGAAAGGAATTAACAAAGTCTTTGATGGTATTACTTACTTTGTGGCAGCAGTAGCAGGAATTTCGCTATTTATTGCAGGTATTGGTGTTATGAATGTAATGTATATTTCAGTTACTGAACGTACGGAGGAAATAGCGATTCGCCGCGCATTTGGTGCGAAAAGTAGAGATATCGAGCTACAATTTTTAGTAGAAAGTGTTGTCCTCTGTGTCCTCGGTGGAATTATTGGATTGATTTTAGGTATTTTAATCGCTAGTCTAGTCGATGCGGTTACACCAGATTACATTAAGAGTGTTGTTAGTATTAGTTCTGTAGTCATTGCGGTAGGTGTTTCTATGTTGATCGGTATCGTCTTCGGTTGGATTCCAGCTCGAGCAGCAGCTAAGAAAGAATTAATAGATATTATTAAATAGTGATTAATTGTTATAGAAATAAAGAAGCCACACATTTTTAATAAGATGTATGGCTTTTTTTATATTAAAGTTGAGGTAATATAATTCAACTTATCGGAAGTGTATATTTTCGATATTTATTAGATGCTATGAGTAAAAAACTTAAATTCTATAGGGGATAAGTAGTCTGATTTTTGTTGTATTAAGAAGTGTTGAACTTCAAATATAAACTAATTGTTAAACTAAATATTTCATCACTTAGGTCTTCATTATCAATTTTACTGCTGTGTTGCTTCGTACATAAAACTGTCGATATTACGCTTTAATATACGCAATTTACTTGTGACACTTTCTTTAGTTGGAAGTCGATTTATATTTTGTTTTGCAGGTTGAAAATGTAAATTAAACCCTATATGTATTTCATTGACTTCAGCTTCATGGAGTTTTGAATAAGACTTTATTTTTTAACTTTGTAACAGAACTTCCTACTTTATTTGTTTACCTTAAAATTTTTCGTTACGTTTTTTCATTTCCTCTAAAAAAACTTGTTGCTTTTCTTCTTTAGGTTTATGTTGATTATTATGGTTAATTTGTTCGCAACTATTATTTTTATCTTTATAAAATGTAAAGAAAAATTAATTTGTTGGATTTATATGTATTTAAACACAAAAAGCAGATTTTAAAACTACTAAATCAATTATATTTTATAAAAATCCTATAAAAAATCATAACGAAATATGATAAACTTTAAATAAACTTAAAAATAAGGAGTGTTTACAATGCATTGCTCAAATTGCAGCTCATTAGTAAGTAAGAATGATCGTTTTTGTGGAGAATGTGGCAACCAACTACAAACCAATTCTCAACCCTCTGAATCACCAAGTAATAACAATGAGAAAGTAGCGGTGTTTAAGCAAAATGTTACTCAATACTCAAGTAATATTTTTGCTGAAGGTAAGACGTTTTTCCAATCTATATTCACAAAATTAGATTCAGAAATTGAAAGTACGAGAACCTTCTCATATAAATTTATAGCTACCCTTTTAGGCATAGGTTTAATTTTATTACTTATTTTTTCTTCTATCTTAATCCCTACTGAGATAAGTTATCTTGGTATTTCAAAAGGTTCTACCGTTGCAAAATTATTCTTCTTTGCAATTATTGGATTAATAGTTCTCTTTGCAATTACGGTTGGTATCAATAAAATTTTAAATATTAAAACAACCATCCATAAAACCTTATCTGATTTCATCTCATTTAATACATATGCTACATTGTTATTTTTTATTGGTGCTATTTTCCTGTTAATACAAGTACCAAGCTTTGCTATTTTCTTAATTATTGTCAGTTTATTACTATTTATTATTTCTCCAATCTATTTATTCACTAAATACAGTTCATCAAGTAACTTACGTATCCCTGTGGTATATGGAATTTTAATATATTTTATTATCATCGCAATTATTATGAGAATTATAGTTGAAAGTAGTATTTCAAGTACAATAAATCTTTTCCAATCATATTTAGGAGTTTAAGTAGATGAAATTTTGTAGAAATTGTGGCGCAAAAATAAAAGACCACCAAAAAAACTGTACCAATTGTGGCCAATCTTTAGAAGATAATAAGCAAAGTACTAAAAGTAGTAAAAAACCTTTAATTATCGTTGGTGTAATCGTTGTGATATTAATTTTGTTTTTCGTGTTATTTAAAATTATTGAATCAACACTATCTCCAACAAACCAAGCGAAAGCAGTTGCTCAGGATTTAAAAAAGGGTAATACTAACAATCTAGCAAAAGACTTAGAATTTAATGGAAGAAAATTAAATAAAACAGAATCAAAAGCACTATACAAATATATTGAAGAAACAGACAGTCCAGATCGAATTGCTAATGAAATTGAAAGTAATGTTAAAAGCATGAAAGAAAATAAAACTGGTATTGCTTCAGTAAGTGCAAATGATATTGAAATTATTAACATAAGAAAAAATGGTAAGAAATATGGAATTTTCAATAACTATGACTTCACTGTTGGTAAACAAAGTGTGAAAATTGAACCTGATAGTAATAGTACAATCAAATATAAATATAACAACAAAGACCATAAAATTAAATTATCACAAGATGAAGAAAAAGTTTTTGCTACATTACCAATCGGTGATTATAAGCTAAAAGCGAAGAAAACGATAGGTAAAGAAATATTTGATGGTTACATAGTAATTAAAATGTCTGATGATGATACTGTTAGTGAAGATTTCAAAGAAAAATATTTAGATGTTAGTATTAATGATGATGCAATTAATGATAGTTCAAAAACATACTTATATGTAAATAACAAGAAAATATCAACTTATGATGTATATGATGATTATCTATATGGCCCGTATAAACCAGACGCTAAATTAAATGTCTTTGCACAAGCAACAGTTGATGGTAAAACATTTAAAACAAACACAATAGAAGCGCCTACATTAGAAAAAGGTGAAAAAACGGTGCCTGTTAAGTTGAAGTTTAATAAAGATCAGATTGAAAAACATCAAAAGAATGCCGAAATAAAAGAAGATGTTCAAACCTTTATGGAAGATTATACAGACGCTTTAAACGAAGCATATGAGGAAGAAGAATATTCTTATGTATCTAATTACTTTAAGAGTGATTCTAAAGCAGCTGATCATATAGAAGACAGAGTTGAATCTGGGGATGATGCTGAATATTCAGATCCTAAAGTAACAAAATATAGTAAAAATGGAGATACTGTAACGATTGAAACTGAGAAAAAAGATAAATCAGGAAATACAATTCGTTCACAATACGTCCTTGACTATGATGATGTACTCTCCGACTTTGAAATTAAAAGTTATACAGATATATAGAAAGAAATATCCTGAGACATAGTTAAATGTCTTAGGATATTTCAATATTTTTCGACTCTAACACCACAAATCTCTTTAAAAACTTAGGACCGCTATCTCACTCAACTTATGTACTATTTAATCTGCTTTTCTAAGATTTATTATATCGATCACATATTTATGCCGAGAATATTTAATTAGTTGTTAATTTTGAGATGAGAAAAAACATTATCCAAATTACTAAACCAAAGCTTATAAATATACTAAAACATTTATATAGTCTAAAAAATATTTAATTCAAACCATCCACTAAGAAGTAAAATTGGATAGATTGTAACAAACATTAGATGGAAGGTAAAATTGAAAGTAAAAGACAAATTTTCGTTGAAGTTGGAAGACGATAGCATGGTGAAATTGAAATTAAAAGAGTTAAAAGACGAAGATGGTAATACGTAGAAGAAAAAAGAGTGATAAGATAAATTAAGCTACATAATTGAACTTATCAGAAGCACATATGCCTACGTATTTACAGATGATATAATAATGAAGTCGCCTTAACTTCCGGCGGTATTTTCGACGGAAGGAGGTGCTTAGTATGCTTATGATCTTCGTTCACATCATTGCACCAGTCATTAGTGGCTGTGCAGTTGCGTACTTTACTTACTGGCTTAGTAGTAAACGCAATAAATAGAAGGCGACGTTAAGCCGCATCAAAAAATCCCCTCACTACCGCAAATAGTGAGGGGATTGGTGCATATATGCATATAATCTTCGTTAAATATATTATAACATCATAGTGTAGAGGAATGCAAAATCATTCAATTGATATACTATTAAACAAGTATACTAAATAAAAGGTCATTTAAACCCTGAAAATTAGATAAAAAGGTTGAAAATTCTTCCCATTTATTTATTGGCTTCAATTGATTTTTCTATGAGATCATCATTTTTCGTTATAAATTTTTCTATTCAAGTTAACTGTATCTTCATGAGTAAATTCCGGAGAAAAGTTTTCTATGATTTTATCTCTTAGTAATGGTGCCTTTACCTTGTTAGCTTTTTCCAATGCTACTGACAGTTCCTCTTTCGTCAATTCTGTACAATAAGCAGGCGTGCCTGGTTGGTGTTTCCAAGAATCAGTTAATTGTCCATTGTCTACTATATCAAACCCTATTTCATTTATTAAAGTTGCTACTTTTTCTTTTTCTGAACTACGATTTCCTGAGATGGCCATCGCAATACGATTTTCAGACTCTTGAGCAGTCCCTTTATTTTCTAGTGTATATGCAAGTAAGTTGTTGAATGCTTTAACTACATCTCGACCTATTTGCTGTGATACCCAGACGCTTTCAGAAGTTCCATGTTCAATAGCTTCGATTTGATTATCTCGAAATGGATAATAATTAGCAGTATCGACCACAATAACATCTTTAGAAACAAGTGCTATGATGTCATTAATGTCTGGAATAACACTTGTAGGAATCGAAAGAATTAAAATGTCTATATCTGTTATCACGTTTTCTACATCTACTGCCTGTCCACTGAATGTTTTGTTATTTAAATGTTCAATGCTACGTACATCTGCAATTTTTACTGTATGTCCGTTATCAACAAATTTATTAGATAGTGTTGATCCTATTGGACCAGCTCCGATAATACCGATTTTCATATTTATATCATCCTTATAATTTAGACTTAATTAGATTTGTGTACTGCTTTGTTGATAATGATATATCCTATATATTTATTTTAAAAGTAGGCAATAAAAATAGCACAAGTACTAATTTTAGTACTTATGCTACTTAACAATGTTCTACAATTATTTATAGAACGTATTAAAGTTACTCTTTATTATTTTTAGGTTGTTCACCGTGATATTTTCCGAAGGTTTCCATCATATCAATAATAGGTAAAAGGTCAGTGCCTTTTTCTGTTAATGCATAAATAACTTTAGGTGGTACTTCTGGATATACTGTTCGACTGATGATACCATCATATTCTAGTTCTCTTAATTGTTTGGTCAATGAACCTTGAGAGATGTTCTCTAGGAATTTTTTAATATGACTATAACGGCGATCTTTTTCTTTCAAATACCAAATAATCAAGTTTTTATAGCGCCCTGAAAGGATATTTTGAGTGTAAGCAATACCATAAACGTCTCTATTATCTTCAATGGCTTCTTCATCAAAGCCATAATTACAAATTTTAACCATCTAAGTCCCTCCAAATCGTATTAGTATTATTTTTAGTACTATGACATTTTTTATTGCCTACTTCATTATTGATACTATTTAAATTAATATACTCTACATGATCTAAATACGAAAGGGATTTTAATATGAAAAATAGAGTAACGGAAATATTTAATATAGAAAAACCATTTATCCAAGGTCCTTTGAATTCATTAACAAATCCAGAGTTTATCGCATCTGTTAGTGAAGCTGGCGGTTTAGGTATATTAGGACCTAATGCGGGAGAAGCAAGAATTACACGTTCACCGATTGAAACAACAGAGCGTATGAGAAAAGAAATTAAGAAAATTAAGCAATTGACGAATAAACCATTTGCTTCAACCATTATGGTTAGTGAAGACTTAACTTATACTTATTATATTGTGGATATGCTTATTGAAGAAAATGTGCCTGTCGTATTAATCAATGGCCTCTTGGACGAAGAAATTTTCAAGAAACTAAAACAGAATGATATGAAAATTATATTCCGACCTTTAACCCCTACAACTGCAAATGCTCAAGCATCTGAAGCAATGGGTGCTGATGTTTTTGTTGCTACAGGATTTGATGAAGGTGGTACTGTGCCTGAACGAGTTATTGGTACTTTTTCAATTGTACCTATGATTGTTGATGCTGTTAGTATTCCAGTTATTGCAGCTGGGGGCATCGGTGATGTTAGGGGTGTTAGAGCTTCTTTTAGTTTAGGAGCAGAAGGCGTTTATGTTGGTAGTGTGCTTATCCCAACTTTCGAAAATCCTGCTGCAGAAAATGTAAAACAGTATATTGTTAATTCAAAAGCTGAAGATTTAATTCTTTTTAGAACACTTCCAGCATATTATCGCTCATTGCCAGGTAAGCTAGCTAGAGAATTAGAAGCAATGGATAAAAATGGCGAAACTAATGAAAATATTGCTAAACATATGGGCGCTGGAAAAAATATGAGATTAGGTATGGTCGAGGGAGATACAGAAAATGGCTATGTGTCGGTAGGAACAGGCATAAGTCCGATTCGATCTATTCGAAGTGTTAAAGCAGTGATTGATGACTTAATGCAAGATTTTAAAAATTAAAAAGAAGTGTATAGAAAATGATTGTTTCTATACACTTTCATTATAAATAAGGATACTTAGTATAAATTGAGTTTTTAATCTTGAATATTTTTCGTAACTCTATTAAGAAAGAGTTAGTAGATATTATTAAATAGTGATTAATTGTTATAGAAATAAAGAAGCCACACATCTTATTAAAAATGTGTGGCTTTTAATATATTATTAAAGTTGAGGTAATATAATTCAACTTATCGGAAGTGCATATGCTTACTTATTCACTAATGATATAATAATAGAGTCGCCTATCTCTCAGGCGTCAAGCCGACGTAGAGGGGAGGTGTTATCTATGTTGGAAAATCCTTGTTCACATCACGACCACAGTCATCAGTGGTTGTATTATTGCGTTATTTACGCATTGGCTGCGTAAACGTAATGAAAAATAGGCGACAATAGCCACACCTACAAAAATCCCCTCACTACTCGTAATAGTGAGGGGATTGGTGTATCCATGCTGGATTCCTTGTTAAGGGCATTGTAACATTATAGTGGATGAAAATGCAAAATAGTGTTCTTGAAATGAGCTGTTGCAAAAATGTTAACCTTGTTATTTTTAAATTATTATTATGTATTAATTTCTATACCATACAGTTTTAGACCAATTTTTATGTTTTGGAGTGCCCTTCCAAGAAGAACAGTCTTTAATTCCTTTTTTCCTAATGTTTAATCCATCACATTTAGTCATTGAACCTATAGAACTACATCCATAAGCCATAGCGTGATAATCACAATCACTTTTGTAAAAGTCTGTAAAAGCCCTTGGGTGTTTCTTAGACCAATATCTATGATCTGATTTAGTTCCGTTGAATCTATTACAATGTGTATGTGTACCCTTTTTTACTTTTTGCCCATCTTCTTGCCCCTTGTATGACATACTTTCTAAAGTTGTACCATCTTTCATATGATTTTCATTATTATCGTCCATATTTCCAACGAAGTCTGAAAAATTTATAACTTTCGTATTACTATTATCGTCGCTTTTTAAAGTTTCTGACTTTTTATCAGGATTGGGTACATAATCTTCAACAATTACATTACCTTGCTCTTGTTTAATAAATACGTGTGGATCATTTTTACTAATCTCTTTAAAGTTATTCATTGTTTCTTCGTCAACTTGATTTTTATCGTATTTAGCGAAGAGTTTAATATTATCTGGTTCTGTATGATGAATTTCCTTAGCGTCTGTAGTATGTAGTGATAATGGATACAAGCCACAGAACAAAATAGATAAACTAATCACTATTACTTTAGAGATAAATTTCAGTTCAACACTTCCTTTAATTTTAAAAATTTAAATGTATTAGAACATTTATGTATTTTAAATTTATCATATGTGTTAAAATATTGTTAGCTATTTAAAGAAAAAAGGAGAAAAATATTGAAAAAAATTATATATTTTAGTGTTGCTTTATTATTAATAATTATTATGTATTTATTTTTGAACTTTTTGCTCTTTGATAAGTGGAATTTACACCAAAGTGAAAAGCAAATAAATAATTATATTGAAAATCACGAGAATAAAAAACTAAAGAAAATTTCTCAAGATGATAAAACTTATAAATTTTTAAAAGAAAGCAAAAATCTATCTGTTGTGGGAAAAAGTGATAATCAAGGAAGTGGAAGTGTGAATTATTATCGAGTAAATATAAATGATAGTTCAGCTGAATTATATATTAAGTCCAACCATGCTTTTATTCCTGAAAAAACTACTATCGAAAGCGTTAAGATACTTTAGTTTCCATAATAGACGATATTTAAATACAAATATCGTAATATAATTTATGTGTTATTTAGGTACAAGATAATCGGATATAATTACAAATAAAGCATCCTACTATTTGATATAGTAGAGTGCTTTTATTTTTAATTATATCTATCCAAGGTTTTAAAAACTTATTATCATATGCCCTAATCGTACAAATAGAAAATTAATATCAGATATTTTCATTTGATAAATATTTAACTTGAATTATAACTAAAATATTAAATAAACCACTTATAATAAATAGTAATCCTATCATATTGAATAATATAGTAGGTAGGAGAGCTACGATAAAATTTAAATGAATAAAATAATGGTTTGAAATAACTATAATAATCATACCTAGAACAGTGAAAAAGGAACATATGATTATTAAGGTAGTAACTACACGTTTATTAAATATCGTATTAACTTTAACGTTTTTAATTATTTTTTTAGACGAGATAAAAGCTGTAGGGACAAGTAAAAGGCAAATTTCAAAGAATTGGTTTACATCAAAGTGAAAACTTATTCCTTTGTGTCCTAAACAGTCTCTTAGCATTATTAATGTCCAGATTACAACAATAGAAAAGTAAGCCTCTTTATTGAATAATGATTCTGCTACTGAACTTGTTCTAGAATTTTTAGTATTCGACACGTCTTTCCGTCCTTAATATCTATTATAAAGTCATACTTAAATATTAAACTAGGAAAAGTTAATTTTTTTGTTGGCCAAAAACGAAGGTTATTTAAATTAATATTGGTTTGTGGTAGCGTTTGATTTGCTAATAATATCATAAAAGGAGGGATTCTATGTCAATAATCTTATTATTCCTAGGGGTTATATCAATTTCTTTATTAATACTTGGTTTCTTAAAGTCTAATAATATTATTAAATCTATTGGTTTCATAATACTATTTTTAATAGTATTTATAAGTGTGTACTTTTTATTTTTAACACCTCCAGAAAATATAAAAAGAGGATGAATTAAATAAAAAACATTAAATTTAGCATTAGTTTTTTAATACTTTTACCCGTAGAAGTAAATATTCTTGAAAATAACGCTAATGCACAAACGCAAAATGAAATACATATAAAATCTAAGCAGTTTATTGAACATCTTATAAAAAATGCTCGAGAAAGTAGTACAAGAATATAAAAATAGTGGCTGGAATATTACAGAAAAAGGTGCTTATCGTAATCTTAATTCGATAAACTTAGTAGGTGTATAGTTGTGAATATTATTAATTTTTTACACGTTTATATAAAATTGCGAATTTATTTGTAATTATTCTTTATTAGTGTTAAGTTGGAGCAAGAATTTAATAAGAATTGCTAGGGGTGCTTGTAAGCTGAAAGAGGCATTGTTCTCAACCCTTTGAACCTGATCTGGTTAGTACCAGCGTAGGGAAGCAGAAAAGTACAGTACATATGGAAAGTCTGTTTGTTGGGCTTTTATTTACTGTCGCTTCACTAAATATGTGATTTTCTACCAGGTCTCCTAGCAATAATAAATGCTAAGGAGTTTTTTATTTGGAACAAGAAAAAATTGAATTAAAAAAACAATTTCCATCAAGTAAAAGAATATGGATTAGTGGAGAAGATCCAGATATTCGAGTGCCATTTAGAGAGATACAACTTTCTCCAACCGTAACAGAGGAAGGAAAAACTGATAATGATCCAGTGTTTGTCTATGATACTGCAGGGCCGTACCACGACGATAATTATAAGATTGACGTTCAAAGAGGTATACCAAAAATGCGAATACCATGGATAAAAGAAAGAAATGATACATTACAATATGAAGGTAGAAGCATAGTATCATTAGATAATGGATTTAAGTCAGATAATCATAAAAAATTTGTCGAAACACCCTTTAAATATCAGCCAAGGAAAGCAGAAACAGGTAAGAATGTTACTCAAATGTATTATGCGAGACAGGGTATTATCACGAAAGAAATGAAATTTGTAGCTATGAGAGAAGATACATCTTCTGAGTATGTACGATCTGAAATTGCGCGCGGACGAGCGATTATTCCTAATAATATAAATCATCCTGAATCAGAGCCGATGATCATTGGTAAGAACTTTCAGGTGAAAGTAAATGCCAATATAGGAAACTCAGTAGTTAGCTCTTCCATAGAAGATGAGATAGAAAAATTAGTCTGGGGTATTCATTGGGGCGCTGATACTATCATGGATTTATCTACAGGTAAAAATATTCATGCTACGAGAGAATATCTTTTGAGAAATTCACCTGTCCCAGTAGGCACAGTGCCTATTTATCAAGCACTTGAAAAAGTAGATGGTTCTGCTAGAGATTTGACTTGGGAAGTTTATCGAGACACATTGATTGAACAAGCAGAACAAGGTGTCGATTATTTCACTATACATGCTGGTGTGTTATTACGATATGTACATACAACAGTTGATAGACTAACAGGTATTGTATCGAGGGGTGGATCGATCATGGCACAGTGGTGTTTAGCTCACCATGAAGAAAGCTTTTTATATACACACTTTGAAGAAATTTGTGAAATTATGAGTCGCTATGACATTGCAATTTCTCTTGGTGATGGGTTAAGACCTGGATCAATCTATGATGCAAATGATGAGAGTCAAATACTAGAATTAAAAACACTGGGTGAATTAACTGTAATAGCGTGGGAATACGATGTGCAAGTGATGATCGAAGGTCCAGGTCATGTACCGATGAACAAGATAAAGGAAAATCAAGACCTCGCTGATTTCCATTGCCAAGAAGCGCCATTCTATACTTTGGGACCATTGACAACTGATATTGCACCAGCCTATGACCATATCACGTCAGCGATTGGTGCCGCACAAATTGCTAGTCATGGCACGGCAATGCTTTGTTACGTTACACCTAAGGAACATCTGGGGCTCCCTAATAAAGATGATGTAAGAGAGGGCGTTGTTACGTATAAAATTGCCGCACATGCAGCTGATTTGGCCAAAGGAGTAAAAGGGGCGCAACAAAGAGACGATGAAATTAGTAGAGCACGATTTGAATTCAGATGGTATGACCAATTTAATCTATCGTTAGACCCAGACAAGGCGCGTTCATTTCATGATGAGACTTTACCGGCTGAGTCAGCAAAAGTTGCCCATTTCTGTAGTATGTGTGGACCTAAATTCTGTTCGATGCGTATCTCCCATGATTTGAGAAAACATAAAGGTTTAAAATCAGAAGGATTGAAGCAAAAGTCAGAAGAATTTGTTTCGAAAGGTAGTAAAATTTATCGTTAAATAATTAGGATTAAATTACATTTTCAACCTATAATAAATAAAAGAAGTGTCTTAATCTTTTCAAAATAAATATTGTCTAAACAAGAATTCATTTTAAGAAAAAGATGTACAGAGCAATACAAAACCAGTATTAATAATGGGGTACAAGATCTGGTACTACAGCTATGATATTAGGAGCTGTGGTGATGTTAGGATTACAGCCAGGACCATTATTATTAATGACTATTTTAGCATTGTTCTATCCGCTGATTATAAAAGGCTTCAAAAAAGCAAAGTAAAAAAATTGGAAATAGATGGGTTAAAACTATGAATCTAAATGAAATTACTTTCATTATTTAGTAAGTACAAATTAATTATTTGATTATTTTAGGGAGTAGAATGGGAATCATATTTGAGTAATATGATTTTCTTTCTACTCTTTTTTATGTGTTTTTGTTTCTATAATGGAAACTTCATTTCTAAAAGATGCTATATAAGCAATACACCATGCTTAAACTTTCTAGTAAGATTAAATATAAGAGGTGTTATTAATGATTCAAATATCTAAAATAATTAAACAGGAACGAATAAGATGTGGAATGACACAAGAAACATTAGCTGAGCATCTTAATACGACAAAAACTAGTATTTCTAAATGGGAAAATGAAACACTATATCCCGATATTACAATGCTTCCTAAATTAGCAAAAGTTTTCAATATTTCCGTTGATGACTTGCTTAATTACAGCATTACTATGACAGATAAAGAAATTAAGAAAATCTCAATCTCATTATCTAAAATGGTTAACCTTACAAGCTATGATGAATACTTATCGACAGTGAGAGATTATTATACTAGTCATTCTAATGAATTTACATTACTTAGTTCACTATTAGGACTTTTAATGAATCATATATCTTATTGTCAAAATGAGCAGCAAAAAAACGAAACGATAGAACTAGCTTATAAAATGATTGATCTAATCGAAAAAAATTGTGATATAGAAGAGATGAAAAAGCATGCTAAAGGCTATAAACTAGCCTTTCAAATATATGATGGTAAATATACTGATATTATTAATAATGTTCCAGATCATGATATGAAATTAGGACAAAGTTTTATGTTAGCTCAAGCATATATTCTGAATGGAGAAAAAAATAAGGCAGATAGTGTTATTCAGACAGATATGTATCAATCTTTAATAGTATATTTACAAAATTTTACGCTTCGTTTAACTTATGATTTACATACTTTATCAATAGAAAATCTAGAGCATAGAATTTATCACTTAAACAAAGCTTTTAACATTGATTATTTATATCCATATTTAACAATTACTATTTATTATCAATTTGCTCAGTATTATTCCGATAAATCTCCATTAAAAACTATAGAAAACTTAGAAAAATTTTGTCAGTCATTTGACTATTTAATAAGCGATTTTAGTTATCATACAGATGAATTTTTCAATGATATTAACGAATGGTTTAAACAACTTCCATTTGGCCAAAGGCTTCCAGTTAATTATGAAAATATGCTAGAAATGCTTTGTTCAAGTATTTTAAATCACTCATCTTTTAATAATATAGAAGGATTTGGGAACATTGTAACTAAAATTAAACAAATCTATTTAAAAAAGGGGAGAGAGTAATTGTTTCGAAAATATAGATTCCTCATTATGACAGTAACTGTATTTTTATCTGGTTGTGATTATTCAAAGCCGCAAAATAAAAGTGGCTTTTTTTATAATATTTTTGCGCAACCAATGGATCATCTCTTGCATTGGCTAGGTTCTGCGTTTGATAATAACTATGGATTAGCAATTATTGTAATAGTATTGATTGTTAGGATTGTTATGTTGCCATTTATGCTAGCGCAATCTAAAAATGGGCATTTTATGCGTAAAAAAATGGAAATAGTAAAACCTGAAATAAATGAAATGCAGAAAAAAGTGAAAAATGCATCTACACAAGAAGATAAAATAGCCGCCAATCAAGCAATGATGGATAAATATAAAGAATATGGAATGAACCCAATGAAAACAATGCTAGGATGCCTTCCTTTGCTTGTTCAAATGCCGGTACTATTTGGTTTATATGTAGCATTAAAATGGCCTACGAGTGGCGGATTAACAGAACATGCTAATTTTCTTTGGTTTAATTTAACGCAACCTGATATTTGGATTACAATCATCGCAGGTGTTTTATATATCGTACAACCATTAATTAATTTAGAAAACATGCCACAAGAACAACGATTTATGGGGTATATGATGGCAATTATTTCCCCGATATTCATCATATATATTTCACTTACATCCGCTTCAGCTTTAGGTTTATATTGGACTGTAAACTCGTTATTTTTAATCTTCCAAATGTATTTTTCAAATAAATATTATTCCAAAATAGCAATGAAAGAAGCAAGCTTGTTGAAGCAAAATATAAAGATTAAGCATCTTCAGAAAAATGAAAGTAATAAAGATATTAAGGGATACGGTTAGGTTAAAAATCACGATATTAAATAGATATTCTATATGTATTTTTTAAGGAATCGAGTCAAGGAATATAAGTGCATAATTAATTTTTATAACCTAAGTAGAAATGTTTTTGTTAGTATATATCTGGTTTTAATTTTTTAAAGGAGTTATTATATGCTACATTATTACAAATTATTTTGGATTAACGCTTTGAACATAAAAGGTAGATCAAGGCGCAAAGAGTATTGGTACCCATTCCTTATGACAGTTATTATATCTGTAATTGCATCTATATTAAACGATGTTTTACCTGTGCCCCATATCCTAGCTGAAATTATATATTGGGTATTTAATATAGCAACTATTGTTGCTACATTCACCGTAATGGTTAGACGTCTACACGATATCGGGATGTCTATGTTACTACCATTGATTATACACTTAACTCCTTTAGTATTTCTGCTAACTGGAAGTATAATCACACTAATAAATCCTCAAATGAATTTTTCTGTCGGAAGTTCTTTAGTATTAATCGCTGGAAGTTTATTGTACTTAGTGGTCTCTATTATTGTGTTAGTGATTTGTTGCACTGAGGGTCATAAGGATGAAAATAAGTATGGCATTAATCCTAAAACGTCTTAAACGAAGATATCTGTATTGAAAAAGTTCATATCTATATTTAAATTGTGCTCTTTATAAACCTTTGATAATTATTTCTTAATATATAGGCTGTTCTTTAGACTAGAGTTAACTCTAAGCGCTATGATATTAGGTGAAGAAGTTGGAAAGTCTTCAAATAGGATAAGTACTGGAGGAATTATATTATGGTTAATGCTAAAGCTAGAGCGGTTAACGGGCCGGATTCGAATTTTCATGCTACAGAAATTAAAAGACGTGATCTTGACACACATGATGTATTAATTGAGATTAAATACGCAGGTATATGTCATTCTGATATTCATACTGCACATGGTGAGTGGGGACCAGTTCACTATCCACTAGTCCCAGGCCATGAAATTGCGGGTATTGTTAAAGAAGTTGGGTCAGAAGTGAGTAAGTATGAAGTAGATGATCGTGTCGGTGTTGGCTGTATGGTTGATTCTTGTGGCGAATGTGAAAATTGTCAAAACGGCGAAGAACAATATTGTCTAAAAGGCATGGTTGGCACATACGCAGGTACGGATAGATATGGTGAACCGACACAAGGCGGTTATTCAACACATATTGTAGTACATGAAGATTTTGTATTACGTATTCCTGATAATATCGGTTTAGATGCTGCAGCACCATTACTTTGTGCGGGTATTACTACTTATTCACCTTTAAATCATTGGAAAGCAAGTGAAGGTAAAAAAGTAGCAATCATCGGTATGGGCGGTTTAGGACACATGGCTGTTCAAATTGCAAATGCCATGGGCGCAGAAGTTACTGTATTATCACAAACGTTAAATAAAAAAGAAGATGGTTTGAAATTAGGCGCAACACATTACTATGCAACAAGTGATGAATCTACATTTGAGCAACTGCCAAAAACTTTTGACTTAATTATCAATACAGTAAGTGCAAACTTGCCATTAGATGATTACCTTAAATTGCTTACATTAGACGGTACAATTGTTAACGTTGGGGCACCAGCGGAACCAATCTCATTAAGAGTTGCAAATTTAATTGGTCACCGTAGATCATTTGCTGGATCAGCTATAGGCGGTATACGTGAAACACAAGAGATGTTAGACTTCTGTGCCGAACACAATATCAAACCTCAAATTGAAATGATTTCAGCTGATCAAATAGATGAAGCTTATGAAAGAGTTTTAGCATCTGATGTTAAATATCGCTTTGTTATCGATACAAGCACAATGTAATTAACTTGAATTTAATGAATATCTAACGTGCTTTAAATCATTTTAAAGTATATTATAGTAGCCACTTGTTTTAGACAGAGTTCTGAAATAGGTGGCTATTACTATACATATAACTTATACATTGTATGTAATTTATAATTATATAATATATAGAATTGGTTATATAACCATAAGTATTAAGTAATTTTTATATAAAAAATTTGTATAAGTTAAAATTTACTATTATACTAACTAATAAGCGTTTAAGTAAACGCTAACATAACGTTACAATAGTTGGGAGTGATTTTCATGCCAGATACAGATACTGCATCAGACTTATTGGAAAAGATCTTAGATTATTTATTTTCACTTAAAAAGTAATTTTTAATAGTGGATATTTATACTTAAAATCAATAAAGAATAATTGATTTGCTAAGAAACCTAACTTGAATTATGGATATGTCCCTGCAAAGTAATCAATTAACATTGAGAACTTTGTAGGTTTTTTTTAGTTAAAATAGTGTAGTAATGTGTGGACATTATGTTGAGGTAATAATCTTAAAATAAACTGGAAAGCACATTTTGAGTATTAGTAGGTATATTGAAAGAAGAGATAAAAAAAGTTGAGGCAAATTAATTGTCTCAACATTAATCATTATATAGGTAGTAGCTTCCTTGATTAAAATTTAAAGCCTATCTCCAAAAATTTTGGTTACGCTATTCTATACGCGATGGTTAGCCATTTTTTCGAAAAAATCAATAATATAAGAGTGGTCTTTTTTACTATTACCATTTGCTACTTCTGAACTGAAAATTTCTTTAACAATATTTGTAACAGGGAGTGGTACTCCTAAAGCGTTGGCAGAGTGTTGAATATTACCTAAATCTTTAAAGTTTGTTTCAATTTTTCCACCAGGCTCAAAATTTCTTTCTATAATAGATGGCATCTTTGCGTCCATGACCGCACTACCGGCTAATCCACCACTAATTGCTTCAAAGAGTTTGTTCAAATCTATTCCTGATTTACTAGCATAAACACAAGCTTCTGATAAACCTGCTAAATTAATACTGACAATAATTTGGTTTGCCAATTTAGCTGCTGAACCAGTACCGCTTTCTCCAAAATGAACTATATTTTCTCCCATTGTTTGAAATAAAGGTAGAACTTTTTCGAAATCTTGTTCTTCGCCACCAACCATAATGGATAGACGTCCTTCAAGAGCCATTGGTTCTCCGCCACTGACAGGAGCATCCATAAATTGAATATTAAATGGTTTCAACTTGGCTGCAAATTCTCTGGAATCTTCAGTTGATACAGAACTCATGTCTATCACAATTGTTCCTGGCTTACAATTATTCGCAAGGCCTTCCTCAGAAAATAAAACTTGTGTAACATGTTTAGATGTAGGAAGCATCGTTATAATAACATCGCAATTTTCAGCTATTTCACTATTTGAGCTACAGGCGTTGCCACCTAATGCTTTTAGCTCATCAACTGCATTTGTATTTAAATCAAAAATATATGTTTCATAGCCACTTTTAATAACGTGAAGTGCCATAGGTTTTCCCATAATACCTAAGCCAATAAATCCAACTTTCATAAGTACTACCTCCATATACATAAATTTTAGCAATTATTCTAACAGATAATAGCGTGATGAAAAGTATCGTTAAATAAAATTTTCTCTACTATTTATCGTTGATTATAGGTTGAAGATGATTTTGAACATAGTTACCAAGATCTTTAATCACTTGGGTAGTGTTTGCATGTGCTTCTCCTATTTCATCTTCGAGCATTATCCAGCCGTTGTAGTCATTATCTTTCAAAATTTGTGTACATTTTGAAAAATCTATATCTCCAGCGCCCATGTTTTTCCATTCTGATTGATTAGCAACATCTTTATAATGCACATGCTTAATAAGTGAAATTGCATCTTCAAATACTTTTGACGGGTTCATACCGCCCATAGCAATATGTCCAGCATCTGGTGTATAGCCCATATAACCACCATCTAGGCCGTCGAACAGGACTTTATAATCTTCTTCAAATTTCCAATAAGATGTTTCATATGATATTGGGTGTAGTGAAGTTGTAATACCATGCTCTTCGTAAGCGTGTTTAGCGAGCTCATTTGCACCTGTAATAATTTCTTTTTGTCGTTGCAATAAATTATCCCTATTTTTCCCACTTCTTGATGGAACATTCATAATTGCTCCAGGAAAATGCTTGAGATAATTGAAAAAGTAATCATCTATCTCTTTTTCACTATCAGATGCATGTCCATCTACAAAAGCATGTGGCACCGTTAATGCTGCTAACTTTAAATTATTTTTGTCGAGAGCTTCTTTTAAAAGTTGTGGTGATTTCTCATATTTTCCTAACAAATTGATTTGTACATCTACACCAGTAAGTCCGGCATTTGCAATATCGTGTATTACTTGATCCATTTTATCTGCTTTTTCATCGTAGTCTAAAACCCAAGTGGAGCCTTGGCAACCAAAATTAATCGTCATTATTTTCCTCCTAACAAGTCACTGTATATTGAATAAAAATATGTTTTTGTTAAATAAAATAATTTTTGAAAACGCTAACAATATATTCCAACCCTATCACTTATAATACTTTTGTCAATAATAATGTGAAAACAAACGAAAATAAAAATAAATAAATGAAATCAATTGAAAATATAAAATAACTATATTAAAATCACACTTATATTATGTAAGCGCTTACTATAGAAAATGTTTTACATCATAGTTAAATAAAATATTAATTTAGTGAAAGAGAGTGGGGATATGGATGCTTGAAGAAATTTGGCCACTTATTGGTGTAGTTATAGGTGTTGTAGTTTTACTTATATTAATTATTGGGTTCAAATTAAATACTTTTATATCACTTATAGTGACTTCTATGTTTACAGGGATAATCTTAGGTATTCCAATTGATAATATCGTTGAAACAGTAGAAAAAGGCATGGGGGACACTCTTGGTAGTATTGCAATCATTTTTGGTTTGGGTTCGATTTTAGGTAAGTTACTATCAGATGGGGGTGGCGCAACTCGAATAGCTGATAAATTAATTGAAACTTTTGGCGAAAAATATGTGAACTGGGCTATGTTAATTGCATCATTTATTATAGGTATTTCACTATTTTTAGAAGTTGCGTTTGTGTTACTTATTCCTCTTGTGTTTACATTAGCAAAACGAATGAATATTTCTAATCTTAAAGTGGGTCTTCCAATGACTATTTCGATAGCGATTACACATGGATTTTTACCACCACATCCTGGACCAGTAGCTGTCGCACAAGCATTGAATGCTAATATTGGGCATGTATTGATGTATGGTATTATCATAGGTTTACCTTTAGCATTAATTGTAGGTGCTTTTTTCACAAAAATTGTATATAAAATTGTGCCATCAGCTTTTGCTAGGGAAGGTAAACAGGTGAGTGTTGAAGAAGATAAGCCGGTAGCAGTAAAAGATAGACCTAGTTTTGGCTTAAGTTTATTAACGGCACTTAGTCCTATTATTTTAATGTTGTTGGCGACAATTATTCAATTAATTACTGGTCATGAGGATGGTAAAGCAGGTGGGTTTGAAGGTTTTATTTATTTCATTGGTTCATCAACAACTGCGATGTTAATTGCTGTTCTTATAGCGATTTATACGATGGGCATAAGAAGAAAAAAATCTACTGACCAAATTATGGCTACTATTTCAAATGCTATTACACCGATTGCTATGTTACTGCTTATCATTGGTGGGGGCGGTGTTTTCAAACAAGTTATTATAGATGGTGGCGTAGGTGATACCATATCTAAAATTTTCCACGGTACTGAGATGTCTCCAATTATACTGGCATGGTTGGCGACAGCTATTTTGAGATTAGCTTTAGGATCATCGACCGTTTCCGCACTATCATCAGTAGGTATTGTATTGCCATTAATACAATCTATGGATGTGAATATTTCTCTCATTGTACTTGCAATTGGCGCTGGGAGTGTCTTCTTTTCACATGTTAATGACGCAGGGTTTTGGATGTTTAAAGAATACTTTGGCTTAACTATGAAAGAAACATTTTTAACCTGGACGTTGCTAGAATCAGTATTATCCGTATTAGGATTAGGATTTATTTTGATTTTAGATGCTGTTATTTAATAAGGACAGATTTAAAAGGATAGAACAAAGCTTAATAATAGAAGTTGTGATTCAATATTTTCAACAAATTTAACATTATTGTTGTAGTGAGCTAATTATATTAATAGCAACACAAAACCCCCTTGCTATTTTGAGCAGTAAGGGGGTTTTTGAATATTAGTGGCTAAAGCACTAAATATAGTACTATAGGTGAGTCATTTTGGTTTATCCATTTTGCAGTGGATATTTATATTATCCTTTTTTACTTTTTCTTAGATTTAATACATTTACTACATCTTTTATATATGCACCTTTTAATTTATAACTCCATTTATAAATAATAAAACTAGCTATTATACAAATTATTGGGAGTATAACCATAATGAAACGCAATCCATTTTTTGTGAATTCGTTTTGTTGAACACCCGGTTGATAACCTAAAAGTGTTAAACTCCAACCAGTAATTAAACCGGAAATGGCCATAGCTGTTTTCATTAAGAAGGTCTGAGTAGATGTGATAACACTTTCATTTCTTTGTCCGAACTTCATTTCACTATAATCAATTACGTCTGCTATGGAAACGGTGATTATTCCCATAATGAAGCCAGTACCAATTTTGATAAAGGTAGTACCCAATACGACAGGTAATATGGCTTGTGGTGAAATGTAGCTTGCAGCTAGCAAAATCAATAGTCCGAATATGATACTACAGGTTGCAATAGGAAATATACGCTCTCGTGTAATCCATTTTGCAACTCTCGGGAAAATAATCAAAGCAAGAATTTCAACAAACCCCATACCGTTAAAAAGTGCAAATAAAAACTTGGATTCAGCAACATAGCTAAAATAATAAATGAGAACATTTCCAATGATTTGTGTACATAAGAAAAAGGTGATTAAAATACCGATATAATTTAAAAGTTCTTTGTTGGTAAATAATATTCTCCATATATCTTTGAAACGTAATGTAATACCTGTATCAATATTTGTAGGTGCTTCTTTAACATTGCGGACAGTAATTCCCATTGTTGTGATAAAGAAGATAATTATAATGATTGTGAGTATTAAAAAACCAACAGATTGATCACCATTTCCAAATAAATTGTCTAAGAATAGTATAATACTTAAACCGATAGCGCCCAGAATTAAATTAGCTAGGCTTGCAAAGATTCTTGGAATTACTGAAACCTCTTCACGTTCGGTTGGATTATTCGTTAAATTTGGTAACCATGACCAATAAGGAACATCCATCATAGTGTAAGTCATGCCCCAAAGTATATACATTATTGTAATAAATACATATAGACTGGTTCCAGACAAATCAAAATTTGTAAATAGTATAATAGTGACAATAGAATTGATAATAGTGCCAATAACTAACCATGGTCTAAATTTTCCCCACTTTGTTTTTGTTTTATCTACAATCATCCCCATAATAGGATCATTGATAGCATCCCAAATTCGAGCTACAAAGTATAATGTTCCTACAAAACCAGCTGTAATACCTAAGATGTCTGTTAAATAGTACATAAGATATATACCAATTAGGTTAACAACTAAATCTTTACCAAAAGCACCGACGCCAAATGAATATTTCTCTTTACGTGTTATTTGTCGTTCCAAATAAATCACCTCATAAGAAAACTTAAGTCGTTATATAAACAAACTCCTTAAGTTTTTAGATATATAATTTTTCAATTATAGTAGTAAAATGTTTTGTAAAAAACCAGACACTGCTTATCTAATTGAATAATGGCAGGCCTGGTGTGAGTTTATTTATATGGCGGAAGCCAATCACCGTGGGCTTCAATTAAATCATCACAAAGTGAGATGATATCGTCGATAGATAGCTCAGAAGCTGTATGTGGGTCTAACATAGCAGCTTGATAAATTTTTGACTTATCATTAGTTAATGCAGCTTCTATTGTTAATAATTGAGTGTTTATATTTGTTCTGTTCAGGGCTGCGAGCTGTTCTGGTAAATCACCTATATAAGTAGGTGCTACACCGCTTGCATCAACTAAACATGGAACTTCGACAACTGCATTTTCAGGTAGATTGTTTATTAAGCCTCCTGTGTTTAATACATTGCCACCAATTTTAAATGGTTTATTTGTTTCCATTGCTTCAATAATATAAGAACCATATTCGTTCGAACGTTGATGAGTTAGGTTTTGATCGTTGACGATATCATCACGCATTTGTGACCATTCTTCTATTTGTTTTATGCAACGACGAGGGTATTCATCTAACGGAATATTGTAATCGTCGATTAATTCTGGGTACAGGTTTTTAATAAAGTAAGGATGATATTCTGCGTTATGTTCAGATGACTCTGTAACATAAAATCCAAATTTATCTAAAATTTCAAAACGAACCATATCGTCATGTTTTGATTTTTGTTTTGCTTTGGCGCGCTTTTTGATTTCTGGATATAAGTCTTTGCCATTTTGTTTGATTTCAAGTAACCAAGCCATGTGATTAATTCCAGCAATCTTAGATTGTATATTATCTTTTGGCAAATCTAATGAATCCAATAAGTCATTCGTACAAACTTGGACACTATGGCAAAGTCCAACCGTTTTAATACCTTCTTTTAGCATTATATTAGTTAAAACTGCCATTGGATTTGTATAATTTAAAAACCAAGCATTTGGACATACTTCTTTAATATCATCGGCAAAGGCTTGCATTACGGGTATTGTTCTTAAATTACGGAAAATACCACCAATACCTAATGTATCAGCAATAGTTTGTCTTAATTTATATTTTTTGGGGATTTCAAAATCAGTAATTGTAGCAGGATCATATCCACCCACTTGTATTGCATTTATGATATATTTTGCTCCGGATAATGCCTCTTTACGATTATGGTACACTTTCACAGTAACGTTTGAATGTAAATTTTTCTTTAAATTATTTAACATCATTTCTGAATCGTGTAAGCGTTGCTCATCTATGTCATATAAAGCAAATTCAAAATCTTGTAACGCCTCCACTGTCATACAATCGCCTAGTACATTTTTGGCGAAAACAGTACTTCCTGCGCCTAGAAATGTAATTTTGTCCATTAAGCATGCCCCCTAGTTTTATTTAAAAACTGAATAATCATTAATACTGTCTATTTTTTAAAATTTAAAACGAAAATTTTCTGATATCACTATAGCTTATGTATAGATTAGACATTATTTTTAGGACAAACAAGCGTAAATAATATTGAAAAGAGTAATATATTGCTCTTTGTTAATCTATAAACAACTTATCAACTGGCATGATTGTAGTATTTTTTCGATAGTTATTAGGAGTTATACCAACAATTTTCTTGAAAACTTTACTAAAGTAATTACTCGAGGCGTAACCTACTTCAAACGCAATAGATTCAATGTTTTGGGAACTTCTAGTTAATAAAATTAATGAATTTTTAATTCTAGTTTTAGTTAAATAATTAATAGGTGTATCATTCACAACTTTATGAAATTGGCGACTAAAATGATATTTTGATAAACCGGTTACTGCTACAATATCGTCCAATGTAATATCTTGTTGATAATGACTTTCTATAAATTTAATTGCTTTTATAGTTGGGAGAGGATAATTATTAGATCTCTGTAAACCATATTCGAGATACTCTAAGCATTTCATCATAAATGTATAAGCACAGGAAGAAGATTCGTATCCATGTTTAATGCCCACAGCGTCTATTTTTTCCAATGTTTCTATAATGTATTTGATAGGCTCGGAATTTATAGGGAGTTTCAAGATATTTCCATGTGTAGATACAATTCTGTTAAATAATCTACTAACTTCTTCGCCATAAATTGTAAAATAAATAAATTCCCATTCACTCGATTGATTGGGAAGATAGTAACAATGATTACTTGGTACACGAACAAAAAATGCATCATCTTTAGAAAGTTGATAATTTTTTTCTCCTATAGAAATTGCACCGTGACCGCGAGTCGTATATTGAAAAATGTATACATCTTGTTCTCCTCTGTGCAAACCGTGCCATCGATAATTTGGACTTTGTACGAGTTCGAAGCCAATTGCACTTAAACCAGCAACATTATTTTGATAATCTCCTTTGAATCTAAAACCATAAGCATTATAGTCAATTTTTTTCGTCAACTTCTATCCCTCCATACTTGCTAATTATTTTAGCATTATTTAAGTGAAAAATATTAAATATATATTTATAAAATTTATGCTGAATTAATGATTTTTTGTTATTAAAAGTTTCTGTTTCTTGACAATGACGAACAATAAGTTTATGTTTGTAATATTAAATAAAAATAAATATAGTCGTTGATGTGCGTTTGAACTAAGCGATTTGGGCTTTAGCAAGATGTTAATAGAAATATTGGCAAATTGAAAAAGTAAACGAATTGAAGTAGAAAGCGAAAATCATACGACATATGTAAACTGATTTAACTTAAACTATAAACTTAAAAGCAACATACATATATAGGTAGCAAAACAAAACACTGCATAAAGTATTAGCGTGCGTTGTAATGAAGCCGACAGTAGTAATAAATCGTCGAAGATTTATTATATATTGTCGGCTTTTTTTAATAAGTCTTACAACTATATTTTAGAAAAGCTAACTTTATGACCAAAGTCTTCATATCTAATAAAGGAGGATTCGATATGCTTACATCGCCTAATTTATCATCACTACTCATTCTATTATTTGTCGCGATATTCATCTCAGTAATAAGCGGCGTTATATTTTTAAATAAGCGCATATCACTAGCGTACGTTCGTATACATATTTGTTTAGTGGCATTGCCGCCATTGATAGCGTTCGTTGGCTTAATTTCAGCACCAAAAAACATTAATCTTGGCTTATGGTATTCAGATATTTTATCTTGGTTGATGGCATTTTTCGTATTGGTTATTGGTTTAATCATCCAACGTTATTGTGTACGCTATCTGGCTGGAGATAGAAGCTTTAGAAAATACTTTATGTTATTTACTTTAACGACAAGCTTTGTAGCTACAGCATGGTTAACAGGTGATGTTCGCATTATGGTAATCAGCTGGGGCTTCACATTAGTAGGCCTAACGTTACTAATTAGTTTGACAAGTGCTTGGAGAGTGACAAGAGCAGCAGCAATTGTTACAGGGAAATTATTTTTCTTAAGTTGGCTGGCATTATTGCTAGCTGTTACATGGTTAGGATTTGTAACAGGAGAATGGCATTATACTGGCATGTTTACCGAAGCTAATCTCAATCAGATTAATGCATGGACGCGTTTCGGCATTAATATTTTAATAGTATTAGCTGTTATGATTCCAGCGGCACAATGGCCATTCCAAAGATGGTTAATAGAGTCTGTTGCAGCACCAACTCCTGTTTCTGCAATAATGCACGCTGGTATTGTGAATGCTGGGGGTATTATGCTTACGCGTTTTTCTCCATTGTTTAATGGTGACATCGCAACAATTGTTTTATTAAGTTTTGCGAGTATCTCTGTACTTATAGGTGCAGGTATTAGCTTAGTACATGTAGACTATAAAAGATTATTAGTGGGTTCAACAATAGGACAAATGGGCTTTATGTTAATTCAATGTGCACTAGGTGCATATATACCTGCAATTATTCATCTAATATTACATGGTTTATTTAAAGCGACACTCTTTTTACGCTCTGGTTCGGCTGTACGACATTTCAATGTACCGAGTCGTGCAAATGAAAGAATGTCTTACTTATGGATATTAGTAGGACGTGGGTTAGCAATTATGATAGGTCTTGGATTTTGGTTATCTGCTCCAGAACAAGGTTATCGTTTAGTTAGTGGTCTTATTTTAGCGTGGTCATTATCTGTGTCTTGGGCACAGTTAGTCGCCTTTGGTGAAGGGAAATTTGGTCGTATCATGGGTTTATTAGTAATGAGTGTAGTTGGCATAGTTTATTATATTGTTCACCACTTCTTTAGTGATGCTTTGCATACCATCGCATTTCATAGCGCACAGCCACCTATGTTCGCAACTGTAATTGTTGCGTTAATATTATTATTTGGTAGTTTGATGAGTACGTGGGTAGCACGTCATCGTTCATCGGTAGCATTTTCAATTATTTATATGTGGATCGTACGTTTAGGTGATGCGAAAATTGAAACAGTGGAACGTCATCCTAATTACTTGAAAAAATATCTATCCAAAGGAGGGCACTAAAATGGGAGAATCAAACATAAATTCTGTTGCGCAATCGAGCTATATTGATAATATTCGTATGACAGTTGATAATGCGAGCAAGGTCATTGTTCCTTTATCACCCATTTCAGTTTTTGCTGCTAGAAGTCCCTGGTCTGGATTAGAAGATAAAACATTTGATGAAGTAGCAGGTTGGTTAAAACAAGAACGTAAAGTTGATATTTATCCAGCGAGAACAACTATTATAGAAGCAAGACAGCAAGGTGAAATAAGCGATAAGTATATAGAACGTCGTTTTCAACAATGGATAGAAGAAACAAAGGTATCTATTCCGAAAGCGCACGCTATTCAGTATGGTAATCAAGCATTAAAGTTACAGCCTTTGGAGATATACTCAGAAGAACAAGAAGCCGTAGATGAACTCGTGAAAGAGTTGACGGAAAGTAATACTGCATCCGGACAATTTTCATCAGTGCCGTTAATTAGTACATACGTCTTTGATGATAAAAAAGAAAGATTAATCGATACTTTGGATTATCACATAATCAAATGGTGTAAGTTATTTATTGATGACGCGCAGTCCGGATGGACGATGCCAGACAGAGATAAAGGCCTCTTTAATGCTTGGCAGAGATTAGTGCCATATGACCCAGCGTTAACTAAACAACAACGTACACGCTTGCAATCATTGCCAAATGATGCTGAATCATTACTTAAAACCTCATTAAACAATCTAGGTGTTAAGGATGAAGAGATTCAAACATATTTAGAGAATCATTTATTATCATTACCAGGTTGGGCAGGTATGATGATGTGGCAAGATGACCATCATAAGAAGGTCCATGATTTATTATTTACTTATCTTGCTATACGTGTTGCGATGGAATGGGCAATCGTAGAGCCTCATTTACCGGTTAAGCCACCAAATACTAAAGATGAAAGAGTTTTGGAAACAAGCATTGTGTCATGGTTGCAGTGGGGTGGATTTACCGTAGAAACTTGGCGTGCGTTAAGTATAGAAGAACAAGAACAATATGTGCAGTTTGCGAAAGCGTTTAATGAGCAATTGTGCAGGAAGTTGTGGTTAGAAGCATGGGAAGCAACCTATAATGAACAATTAAAAGATATGATTGTACCAGAGCAACCTCATGAAATAACAGCACAACAAGTAGAAGTTCAAATGTCATTCTGTATTGATGTAAGGTCGGAGCCTTTTAGAAGGCAAATTGAAGCAGCTGGCCCGTTTGAAACTCTTGGCATTGCAGGTTTTTTTGGCTTGCCAATAGAGAAATCTGAGTTAGGTAGCAAATACAGTCATCCGTCATTACCAGTTATGAATCAGCCACAGCATAAAATTCAAGAATACACACATGAACGTGAGCCCAATGCATTCCAACAACGTAAGCATGCATTAGAATCCGTTACTTATACATTCAAAAAAATGAAACAGAACGTTTTGCCTAGTTTGCTCTTGCCGGAATTGAGTGGTCCTTGGTTATCGCTACAAATGTTAACGAGAAGTTTTATGCCGAAACGTGTGGGTGTAATGATTCGTAAGTTTTATAGCAATTGGTTACAAAAACCACAAGATACTACTTTAACATTGGATCGCAATCAACATCATAACCATCAACATGTACATTTTGAAGATGGATTACCAATTGGTTTCACCAAAGCAGAAAAAGTAAATTACGCATTACAAGCACTAAAATTAATGGATTTAACTAAAGGCTTTGCACCGTTAGTTGTGATGTGTGGTCATGGTAGCCAAAGTGCTAATAATCCCTATGCGGCTTCATTAGATTGTGGCGCATGTGGTGGGGCAGCTAGTGGTTTCAATGCTAAAGTATTGGCTCATTTATGTAATATGACTGAGGTCAGAGAAAGTTTGTTACAGGAAGGTATTGAAATCCCAGAAAACACTATTTTCGCAGCTGCAGAACATCAAACTTCTGTAGATGAATTGAAGTGGATATATTTACCTGAATTATCTCAAGAGGCACAAATAGCTTACGATAAAATTGAAGCGGCAATGCCTCAAATAAGCTATGCAGCAAATAAAAAAAGATTGGCGCAGTTACCGAATAATAATATAGTTAAGCCGAACCCAGTCAATGAAGTTCATCGTATAACAAATGATTGGAGCGAGATAAGACCAGAATGGGGCTTAGCGAAAAATGCAGCATTTATTATAGGTCAACGTGAATTAACTAAGAATAGTGATTTAGCAGGTAGAGCATTCTTGCATAATTATGATTGGCAAAATGATAAAGACGGTAACATATTAGCAAATATTATTGCCGGCCCAGCACTTGTTGCACAATGGATTAATCTGCAATACTATGCGTCGACAGTAGCACCTCATTTTTATGGAAGTGGAAGTAAAGCAACGCAAACAGTCACGGCGGGTATCGGTGTTATGCAAGGGAACGCCAGTGACTTATTAACAGGATTGCCATGGCAATCTGTTATGGCAGCTGATTACAAAATGTACCATTCACCAATAAGATTATTGATTATTATCCAAGCCCCACAGTCATTTATCAAAAACTTATTGGATAATGATTCTGATTTTAACCAAAAAATAGTTAATGGCTGGGTTAGATTGGCCAGTATTGATGAACAAGGATTATGGCATGATTGGACAACTAACCTTTAAAGTGGGTGTGGGACATCCAATCTCTCCACTTTATGGCATTTAATAAAGCAATTTGATATTTCGTTGAGATAGTTCATATTTCATAGGTAACACAACGTAGTTATAGAGAAAATTGCTGAAAAATGGTACTGTTATCTTTGTTAAAATAAATTTCTAATTTTGATTCTACGGGAGATGCATATTTAATGAAAAAAACCAAAGGTACCTATGAATCTGAAATCAGTAAAGCAATTACACAATGGGAAAAAGACTTCCTTGGTCGTGGTTCTCTTTCAGTTAAAACAGACATATTACGTGATATGATTATAGTCAGTTTACAAGGTGTGTTGACACAAGCAGAGTATAAAGTTTGTGGTACGAATGAAGGGTTATTAACGATTAAACGAACACGTTCTAAACTTGTAGAATCAGGTATAGAAGAACTCAATGAAATTGTGTTATCAATTTCAGGGGAAGAAGTTAAAAGTTTTCATACAGACTTGAGCTCTATAACTGGAGAACGTATAATGATTTTTAAATTATATAATGATTTAGAGAAAAAAGTTGCTGAGTAGCAATCACTAATTTTCGAAGAAATACACTTAATTTATTAATAAATTAAGTGTATTTCTATGTGTAACGTTGAAAAGTTATAGAAGTAAATTAAGCGGCCAATAGCATCAAAAAATGCACATACTGTTGTAAGGGACAGTATGTGCACATTACTAGTTATAAATTAGGAATCCGGAAGAGTAAAGCTTGCGTTAAAAACTATCATCATATAAATAATTGGGTGTTAAAGTATCATAATCTTTAATTAAGGTTCTTAGTTAAAGATTCATTGTTCTAAAATTTCTAAAAGTGTAGAACATAAACTAAGTATTACGGGATTAATATTTCAACTTTAACCACTAGCTTGAAAATAATATGTAACTTAGCTATTTTAATACCCAACAACGACGAAAAAAGTATTATTTAAATAAAGTAACATGAATTCGTTTAAAAGCTTGTGTAAAAGTGGTCAGTCATATTAATATACAAAGTTTACTAAAAGTGAGCTCACCTCCTACATATAAATATTATAATAATTGAATAAATTTTTGGTGAAAATTCCCCAACTGTTTGAAAACAATGCGTAAATGTTAATATATAAAAATTATTTAAAAATTAATTATATGTAATTTTATACTCTGTACTATTAAGTGATTTACATAAAAATGTGATTAATTAAAATCGATTATTTTTATAAATCACGTAATTTGAATTTCTGCTATTCTATAAAAATAAAAAATAAAAATACACTTGAATTATTATGAAAGTTTATAGTAATATTGCTAATTGGGTGTTAAAGAATCATAATTTTTAATTATGGTTCTTTTTCTTTTGCCATTTTTTAGCTACAAACGTTAAAAATAACATGACAATTACGCTTAAATACTTTGCTAACGTTTATATTTTTAATAAACTAGATGAGGTTAACTTTTACTGCGATTAATTAGTAGTATAAATCGTTGATAAGGTTTGAATTTAGAGCGAAAGTTGGATTTGTTTTACCTTTAAAAAGGTTATAATAAAATGAAGTGAAGTTGTGTTAAGGAGGAAATATAGTTGAATCAAGTGAAAAATATTCTTTATTCTATCATAGAACCATTATTGCAACCAGAAACATATCAATCATTACTCTCTAATTTAATAATGATTATAGTTTATGTAGTGGCTGCGTGGATTCTTTTACATTTTGTGAATAAAGGTATCGCACAGTTCTTTAAAATTCAAAATAAAGGTAAGAATAGTAATAAAAAACGTTCGAAAACTTTAATATCATTAGTGCAAAATGTAGTCTCATATGTGGTATGGTTCATAGTGTTGACTACGATATTAAGTAAGTTTGGTATCAGTGTAGGAGGCATTATAGCAAGTGCTGGCGTCGTTGGCTTGGCTGTTGGTTTTGGTGCACAAACTGTAGTTAAAGATATTATTACAGGTTTCTTTATTATTTTTGAAAACCAATTTGACGTAGGAGATTATGTTAAAATTAGTAATGGTGGCGCTCCAGTAGCAGAAGGTACTGTTAAATCAATAGGGCTAAGATCTATGCGTATTAATACTATTTCTGGTGAGCTGACTACTTTACCTAATGGTAGTGTGGGTGAAATTACGAACTACTCTGTAATAAATGGCGAAGCAATAGTAGAAATTCCAGTTTCTATAACAGAAGATATTGATAAAGTGGAAGATGAATTAAATGCTTCTTTTGAAGCGATTCGTTCGCAATACTATTTATTTATATCTACGCCAGAGGTTGTTGGTGTAAATTCCATTACAAATAATGAAATCGTATTACGTATTTCTGCAGAGACGATACCTGGAGAAGGCTTTACAGGTGCACGCATTTTAAGAAAAGAAATATTGAAATTATTCAAACTTAAAGAAATTAAAATGCCACAACCAATGATGGTACAATACGAACCAAACCAACAAAATAATGCATAAGACGGTCGGAGGTGTTACAGAATGACATCCAATTACGGTTTGAATGATATTGTAGAAATGAAAAAACAGCATGCATGTGGTACGAATCGTTTTAAAATCATTCGTGTAGGTGCAGACATCCGAATAAAATGTGAAAACTGTCAGCGTAGTATTATGATTCCTAGACAAACATTTAATAAAAAACTAAAAAAAATAGTGGTATCACAACAAGATACTACCGATAAGGAGAATGAATAATGGCTTTAACAGCAGGTATTGTCGGCTTACCCAACGTAGGAAAGTCTACACTTTTTAACGCAATTACAAAAGCAGGTGCGCTTGCAGCAAATTACCCATTCGCAACAATTGACCCTAACGTAGGTATAGTGGAAGTGCCGGATAGTAGATTAGACGTTTTAACAAAAATGGTAGAACCGAAAAAAACAATTCCAACTACATTCGAATTTACCGATATTGCAGGTATTGTTAAAGGTGCTTCTAAAGGGGAAGGTTTAGGTAATAAATTCTTATCTCATATCCGTGAAGTAGATGCGATTTGCCAAGTTGTGCGTGCTTTTGATGATGATAATGTTACACATGTTTCTGGTCGTGTAGATCCGATTGATGACATTGAAGTTATTAATATGGAGCTCGTATTAGCAGATTTAGAATCTGTAGACAAACGTTTACCAAAATTAGAAAAAATGGCACGTCAAAAAGATAAAGATGCAGTTAACGAAACACGTATTTTATCAAGAATTAAAGACGCTTTAGAAGAAGGAAATCCTGTAAGAAGTTTGGAATTTACAGAAGATGATCAAAAATATGTGAACCAGGCTCAATTGTTAACTTCTAAAGAAATGTTATATATCGCTAACGTAGGCGAAGACGAAATTGGCGATGAAGATAATGAAAAAGTAAAAACTATCCGTGAATATGCAGAGAAGGAAGATTCTGAAGTCATCGTAATCAGTGCTAAGATTGAAGAAGAAATTGCTGTACTTGAGGATGAAGACAGAGAAATGTTCTTAGAAGATTTAGGTATTGAAGAACCAGGTCTCGATCGTTTAATTCGTACAACTTATGATTTACTTGGTTTGGCTACTTACTTTACGGCAGGTGTACAAGAAGTACGTGCATGGACATTCATTAAAGGTATGACTGCTCCGCAATGTGCTGGTATTATCCACACGGATTTTGAACGTGGTTTTATTCGTGCAGAGGTTACTAGTTATGACGACTACGTAGAATTTAATGGTGAAAATGGTGCCAAAGATGCTGGTAAACAGCGTTTAGAAGGTAAAGAATACATTATGAAAGATGGCGACGTTGTACACTTTAGATTTAACGTGTAAAACAGTTAGCCTCCAAATGATATATTGGAATATTGGGGTATAAATATCTTAATATTATAAAATAGGCTGGGACAAGTTAACTTGTCCCAGCCTTAATCATTATATTGGTAGGGACTTATAGTCCTACCATCTCTTCTGTGTTTATAAAGTTAAGAGGTGAACCAATCGGTACTAACATTTGGTCCTGTGTAATTAGCATCTACTTCTTGATTCAATTCAGGGGAATCGTAGCTATCAGTATACTGCCATAAAACGTGATTGCGAGTAGGCTGACCTGGGTTATAATTAGCCATCCAGTAGCCATCATAATTTTCTACAGATTGTTCAGCATGTTCTAACATGAAATTTTCGTATGAATAAAATAGTACTTTTTTATTTCCGGCTAAACCCTTCATTTCGTCGTACCAAGCATTTGTGCTTTCTTCGGTAGTGCCAGAAGTAACTGAGTTTTGTTCAAAATCATTTATATAAAAGCTTGCTTTTGGTGCACGATTATATAAAGTTTGTGCCTCATAACGTGCGTCATCAGGATTTTCATACATACTATATGAATAGACACCAAAGTCTAAGTCATGTTTATCTAATAAATCAGAATTGTGTTCTAAGGACTCGTCTATTTTTTCTGAACCGTATTGTGCTCTAATAATAATGAAATCGTAGTTTGCTTTTAAGTCCTTTACTTCTTGATCGGTCAAATTACCTTGCCATTCAGAAATATCTAAAATACGTTCGCCATCTTGTGTAGTTCCAGCTTCAGATTGAATGTCATTAGAACGAGTTGTTGTTTCTTGATTTGTACCTTTTTCTGGATGTTTATTTAAATATTGTTGGTATCCATATCCCATTGTTCCTTTTTGGCTTGAGGTATTATCAGCTGCATAAGCAGAGTTAATAGTTGCTGTTGATGCAAATAATACACACATTGTAACGAATCCTTTTTTAATTGTAGAAACCATAATATACTCCTTTGTTTATGTACTTAAAAAATATCACTAAAATAAAGTGGTAAAAAAATATAAAAAACGAACATAGAGGTTATGCTAGTAGAATTAAAGTGGATTTTCAACCTTAGCTTAAATGACATTTATTTTTTATTAAAATAAAGAATTGTGATTTATAAATTTAAATATATGAAATGGTGTTAATTTACAAAATAAAAAGTAAGCGAATGTCTATATATGAGAAATGGCCATTACAAAAATCAATATTTTCGAATGTTTCATATGAAACATTCATATGAAATTAAGCAATTGCTAAAGATGGATAACCATTGTAAAAAGTAAAGGCTTGTGCTATAATTCTTGATTGTGAGTAATGAAAATTATTCCTTGCTTGTCACAAATGATGATGAGCCGCATAGACCACAAGGAGGTGCAATTATAAAATGAGAACATATGAAGTTATGTACATCGTTCGTCCAAACATTGAAGAAGATGCTAAAAAAGCTGTCGTTGAACGTTTCAACGGAATTTTAGCTTCTCAAGGATCAGAAGTTTTAGAAGCTAAGGATTGGGGCAAACGCCGTTTAGCTTACGAAATCAATGATTTCAGTGAAGGTTACTACAATATCGTACGTATCCAAACTTCTGATAACGAAGCTACTGACGAATTCCAACGTTTAGCTAAAATTTCAGACGATGTAATCCGTTATATCGTAATTCGTGAAGACGAAGATAAGACAAGAAAATAATAGATGGGGGTCGTTTAAATGATAAATAGAGTTGTTTTAGTCGGTCGTTTAACGAAAGATCCAGAATATAGAACAACACCCTCAGGCGTGAGTGTTGCGACTTTTACTCTAGCAGTAAACCGTACGTTTACAAATGCGCAAGGGGAACGCGAAGCAGATTTCATTAATTGTGTCGTTTTTAGAAAACAAGCAGATAATGTAAATAACTACTTATTCAAAGGTAGTTTAGCTGGCGTTGACGGTCGCATTCAATCACGTAGCTATGAAAACCAAGAAGGGCGTCGTGTTTTTGTAACTGAAGTAGTTTGTGATAGCGTTCAATTCCTTGAACCTAAAAATCAAAACCAACGTCATGGCCAAGAAGGGAATAATAATTTCCAAAACTTTGGTGGACAACAATCAGGACAAAATACATCGTCATATCAAAATAATAACAACAACAACAACAACAACAACAACAACAATAACAACAACAATACATCAAATAATAATCAATCAGATAACCCATTTGCAAATGCAAACGGACCTATTGATATTAGTGATGACGACTTACCGTTCTAATCTACAAGCATTGTGTGAATGTTTTGTAGACTGTTTAGAAGTATATTAAAATGTGTGAAATTATATTATATGTGTGTGTAAATGTGTGAAGTATAATATGATAGCTAATACACCTTCAAGTGTTGAAGGTGTATTTTTGTTTTTTAAATATGTGGTTATTGAACTGAGAATAATTTGTAAGCGTGTGGTAGGAATTGAGTTAATTAAAATATTAAACTCTAAATTAACTGAAAAATAAGAATAATACAATAGAGTTAAGCGCAATTAAAGAGAGTATTATTACTTTTACTATAAATAAAGTTTAATGTAAGTTTATAATTAATTAAAGTAATTAATAAAATCTAATTTAAAATAAATAACTAAAGATTTATAGATGTTTTAACAATTGATAATCGGGAATTTATTTAACTGTGTTGTAAATAAAAAATATAATATCATTGAAGAATTCCTTAAATAATATTATTATAAGTTATGTACTATATATTTATAGGGGGGCAGCTTTAATTGGCAAATACAAAATTGTTATCATACGCACAAAAGGAAATTTTACAAATAGAACAATTTTATGAGAACACTAGCATTAATAATATTGCTGGTATTGTTCATATGAATAATGGTTTAGGATATGACGAAGTAAATGAAGCCTTCAATAAAATCATAGAACAGCATGACACATTAAGAATAAGAGTTACTAGAGAAGAAGGAGAATACAAGCAGTATCTAGTGGACTATGAGCATCAGAATTTTGAGTTTATAGACTTTTATCAAGATGAAGTTGGTTATGATAAGTGGGTAAGAGAAAGTGCTACTATGAATATCTTTAACTTAGATGAACCGCTTTATAGAGTGATTATAGCGAAAGCGCCTCAGGGACATTATGTAATATTCTTGTTACAACACCATTTGATTAGTGATGCATGGGGTGTAACAATTGTTGTAGACAACCTATCTAAGAAATTAGTGGGTAAAGAAGATAAAGAGACAGAAAGTGCTACCTATTTTGAAGCTATTGCTACAGAAATGGATTATGAAACAACTAAACGTTTCACAAAAGATAAAGATTTTTGGCTAGAAAAATTAGAAAATTTCGAAGATAACATCCTTTTTGAGAAGACAACATTGGATAGTGCAGTTGGTAAGAGAATAAGTATTAACTTGTTAGATCAGGAAGCTGAAAATGTTAAACGTTTTTGTGAAGAAAATAATGTGAGTATAAGCAACCTGTTTTCAGCAATAATGCATGTAATTAAACATAAAAAAACATTGTCTAAAATTAATTCTGTTGGATTGCTGATACATAATAGAAATAACCGAAAAGAAAAAACCTCCACAGGAGTATTTTCAAGAGTATTACCCATAATTGTTGAAATGGATAAAGAAGCAACTGTTAAATCTTACTTAAACAAGATTAAGTTAGAAAGTCTTAATGTATTAAAACATAGAAAATACCCATACGAGTATATTGTTGAAAATAGTGGGAATAAAAAAGGTTTAGTAGACTGCTTTGTGTCCTTCCAAAATGCACAATACGATGCTGAATTTATGAATGATGGTTTCCGAGATGAATGGTTAGACAACGGGACAAACAATGCGCCATTAAGTGTTAACATCAGTAATAGAAGTAGTAAAAATGGTTTGGATATAGACTATGATTATCAAATTGATGTATTAGATGAAGCAGGCGTTTATCAATTGCATGAGACGATTTTACATGTCTTGAATAGCATGATTGAAGCACCAGAACGTAAAATTAAAGACATTGAAATTGTTTCAGGTGAAGAAAGAGAAACGATTTTAAATGACTTTAACAATACAGATTTAGCATTGAATAACAGTCAATCATTTATTGAACGATTTGAAGAACAAGTGTCTAAATTTCCAAATAAAACAGCGATCAAATATGAAGGAGAAAGTTTAACTTATAAAGCGTTCAATGCCAAGGTCAATCAAATGGCATATCGTTTGCGTTCTGAAGGCGTTGAAGCAGAGTCTCTTGTTGCAGTAATGGCTAACAGAAGCCTAGAAATGTTAGTGGCTATCTATGGAATTATTAAAGCAGGTGGCGCTTATGTTCCGATAGACCCTAATTATCCAGCGGACCGTATTAACTACATTTTAGAAGATAGCAAAGCAACAGTGCTCTTGACGGATAATGAGTTGAAAGAAACAATCTCATATGACCAGAAAGTGATTGATATCTCTGATAATGAAACATTTGCCTCACTCCCTACTGCCAATTTAGAGCATATTACAGATGTAAACAATTTAATGTATGTGATCTATACATCAGGCACAACAGGCAAGCCTAAAGGGGTTCTTGTTTCAGGGGAAAGTTTAATGAATCGTCTGAATTGGCTGATAGATAAGTATGATATTGGTAATGAAGATATTGTCTTCTTCAAAACACCATTTACGTTTGACGTATCTGTATGGGAAGTGTTTGGCTTCGGAATGATTGGTGCCCAAGCAGTACTATTACCTTCAGGTGAAGAAGGTAACCCTGAAAAAATCACTTCAGTTATACAAAACGATACGCCTACAATGGTACACTTTGTGCCATCTATGTTTAACGTGTTTATTAACTTTATTAAAGCGACAAACCAAACCCAAATGATTTCAAGTCTAAGATATATCTTAGCGAGTGGGGAAGCGCTAAAACCGAGTATCGTAAATCAGTTTAACGAACTTATTGGCAATAAAAATAATACACAATTAATTAATTTATATGGCCCAACAGAAGCAACAATTGATGTTACGAGTTTTGACTTTGACCATAATGTTAAATATGATGTAGTGCCAATTGGTAAGCCGATTGCAAACACACAAGCTTATATTTTAAATGAAGATAACAATGTAATGGGCATTGGCGTACCAGGTGAATTATGTATCGGGGGTATTAACGTTACAAGAGGTTACCTGAATCGTCCTGAATTAACACAAGAAAAATTCGTTGATAATCCATTTGGAGAGGGCAAAATATACCGTACAGGTGATTTGGCTCAATGGAATAATGACGGCAATATTTCTTATCTAGGTCGTATAGATGAGCAAGTTAAAATTCGTGGTTACCGTATCGAATTAGGTGAAATCGAGAGTATCTTGCGTAAGAACGATGACATTTTAAATGTTGCAGTTGTTGCTAAGCCTATTATTGATGATGAGTTATCAATTTGTACTTATATTGTTTCGGACCAATCGATAGATTTCGAAACGTTAAAAGCTGAATTAAGCCAACAATTACCTGAATACATGGTGCCAAGTTATATGATGCAAGTTGACGAGTTACCTGTATCTTCAAGTGGTAAGTTAAATAAAAAAGCATTGCCAGAAATAAAAGTAGGGAATTTGGAATATGTTGCGCCTAGAAATGATATGGAAGCAATGGTCGTTGATATATTTAGCGCTACATTAAATGTAGAACGCGTAAGTATCTTTGACAACTTTTTTGAAATTGGTGGACATTCACTAAAAGCAATTAGTGTAATAAATGAGATCGAAAGTAAAACTAATAAACGTTTACCTTTGAAAAAAATATTTGATAATCCAACAGCTGCACTACTTTCAAAAGTGATAGATAACGAAGTGAGCGATGCGATTGAACGTCGTATTCCTTTAGCAGAAACTAAACCGTATTATCTAACTTCTTCGCCACAAAAACGTTTGTATGTTTTAAATGAAATGGTGGACGGACAAACTGCTTACAATATGGCGAGTATGTTAGAAATTCGTGGTGATGTTGATGTAGAGCGTGTGAGAAATACATTCCAAGCGCTAGTGGACCGTCATGAAGCATTGAGAACGCATTTTGATACTGTTGATGGTGAACCAGTTCAAATCATCGATGACGAAGGTAGTATACAGATTGATTATGAAGAAACGCAAACGGAAGATTACGATACATTGTTGAGTGATTTTGTTAAACCGTTTGATTTAACAACCGCACCTTTACTAAGAGTTAAAGTTGTTAAGTGTGCAGAGAAACAATACATTTTATTATTTGATATGCATCATATTATTTCTGATGGATTCTCTATTAATCTCATTATTAAAGAATTCACAGCACTGTATAAAGGCCGTACATTAGATGAATTAACAGTACAATACAAAGATTATAGTGAGTGGATGCGTTCGCGTGATTTAGATGAACAACGTCAGTTCTGGGTATCTCAATTTGAAGAGGAAGCGCCAGTACTCGACTTGCCATACGATTATGCTAGACCAAATCAACAAAGCTTTACAGGTAGAACAGTAAGTATGGACATGCCAGAAAAGACAAGAAACGCTATTAACCAACTGTCTCAAGCAACTGGTAGTACAGATTATATGATTCTATTATCGTCATTTATGGTGCTATTGCATAAATATAGTAGACAAGAGGATATAGTTGTAGGTAGTCCGATTTCTGGTCGAACGCATAAAGATACAGAAAATATGTTGGGAATGTTTGTTAATACGTTAGCAATGCGCTCTAATCCAGAACGTAACAAATCATTTAAACAATTGTTAGCAGAGGTTAAAGATACATCATTACAAGCTTTTGATAACCAAGAATATCCGTTAGAAGCACTTGTAGATGAAATTGTAGAAAAACGTGATTTAACACGTAACCCATTATTTGATGTACTCTTCACATTACAAAACAACGAAAATGAAACTTTCCAAATTGATGATTGGTCAACAGAACAAAAAGAGGCTTCGTTTACTAATGCAAAATTTGATTTGAGTATGACAGTTTATGACAATAATGGTTATAAAATTGCCTTAGAATATGCGCAAGAACTCTTTGAACAAGATACAATTGAGCGTATGTTAACACACTTTATGGAATTACTTTCAAATATAGCAGGTGAACCAACAGCTAAGATTAGTGAAATTGAAATGGTGACACAAAATGAAAGAGACGTCATATTTAATGACTTTAATAATACGACGGTACCATTTAATAATACACAAACATTTGTTGAGCGCTTTGAAAATCAAGTTGCGAAGACACCAGATAAAACTGCAATTTCATATGAAGGTGAAAGCTTAAGTTACCACGCATTAAATGAACGTGCGAACCAATTAGCATATCAATTACGTAATGAAGGCGTGACAGCAAATTCTCTTGTCGCATTAATGACGAATCGCCGTCTAGAAATGATTATCGGCATTTACGGTATTCTTAAAGCGGGTGGCGCATATGTGCCTGTGGATCCAAATTATCCTAAAGACCGTATTAATTATATTTTAGAGGATAGCCAAGCAACTGTATTATTAACTGATAGAACACCAGATAGTGACATTGTTTATGATAATAAAGTGATTGATATTACTAAGAACCAAGTACTGAAAACATTGCCGACAACTAATTTAGAACACGTCACAGATGTCTCTAATTTAATGTATGTTATCTATACATCTGGAACTACTGGTCGTCCGAAAGGCGTTTTAGTTGCTGGTGAAAGTGTAATGAATAGATTGAACTGGGTCTATGATAAATATCATATCGACAGCGATGATATTATTTGTTTCAAGACACCATTTACCTTTGATGTGTCAGTTTGGGAGATTTTCGGTTTTGCAATGGTTGGTGCACAAGCTGTGCTACTACCTTCAGGCGAAGAAGGTAATCCTGAACAAATCACTTCTCTAATTCAAACATCTGAAGCAACAATGGTTCACTTTGTGCCATCTATGTTTAATGTATTTATTAATTACATTAAAGGTACAAAGCAAGCACACTTAGTTTCTAGCTTAAGATATGTTTTAGCAAGTGGTGAGGCTCTTAAACCGGAATTAGTAAACCAGTTTAATGAATATATAGGTGGAAAAAATAACACACAATTAATTAACTTGTATGGCCCGACTGAAGCGACGATTGATGTGACAAGTTTTGAAACATATAGTGATGTTCGCTATACGAATATTCCAATCGGTAAACCAATTGCCAATACACAAGCTTATATTTTAGATGAAGATAACCATGTGATGGGTATCGGTGTTTCTGGAGAGCTTGTCATAGGTGGAGTGAATGTTGCAGAAGGTTATTTAAACCGTCCTGAACTGACACAAGAAAAATTTGTCAACAACCCATTTGGTGAAGGCAAACTATATCGTACAGGAGATTTAGCTCGCTGGAATGCTGACGGTAATATTTCATACTCTGGCCGTATCGATGAACAAGTTAAAATTCGCGGTTACCGTATTGAATTAGGCGAAATTGAAAGTGTCTTACGTCAGAATAACGCTATTTTAGATGTAGCAGTTATCACGAAACCTATGATTGATGACGAATTAGCGATTTGTGTTTATATAGTGTCTGATCAAGTTATTGATTTTGATGCAGTGAAAACGGAATTAAATCATAAATTACCTGACTATATGGTTCCGTCTTATATGACTCAAATAGATGAGTTACCAGTGTCTTCAAGTGGTAAGTTAAACAAACGTGCGCTACCAGAAATTAAAGTTGAAGGTAAGGTTTATGTAGCACCTGAAACAGAAACAGAATCTATGTTAGCTTCTATTTTTGAGACTGTTTTAAATATTGAGAAGGTAAGTACAAATGATAACTTCTTTGAAATTGGTGGTCATTCGTTAAAAGCAATCGGTATTATTAATAAGATTGAGAGTGAAGTCGGCAAACGATTACCATTGAAATTAGTATTCGAAAGTCCTACTATTGCACAACTTGCAAAAGTGGTAGACACATATACTGATAACGGCAATAGTCAAAGTATCCCTCAAGCTGAAAGTAAACCGTATTACTTAGCATCTTCACCACAAAAACGTCTATATGTTTTAAACGAAATGGTAGATGGTCAAACAGCGTATAACATGCCGAGCATGTTAGAGATTCAAGGTAATGTTGATGTATCACGTGTAGAAGACGTATTCCAAAAATTAGTGGATCGTCACGAAGCGCTAAGAACACATTTTGAAACGATAAAAGGTGAGCCTGTTCAAGTAATTAATGACTCAGCAACTATCGTTGTAGATTACCAAGAAATTAATGCAGAAGACGAATTTGCTTTATTAAATGAATTTGTCCAACCGTTTGAATTAAGTCAAGCGCCGTTATTAAGAGTTAAAATAGCTAAAATAGCTGAACAACGCTATGTACTACTTTATGACATGCATCATATTATTTCTGATGGTTTCTCAATCAACATCATCATGAAAGAATTCTCAGCTTTATATCATGAACAAGCTTTAGAGCCATTAAGCGTACAATATAAAGATTATAGTGAGTGGATGCAAGCACGTGACTTAAATGACCAACGTGAATTTTGGTTATCACAATTTGAAGATGAAGCGCCAGTCATAGATTTACCTTATGATTACGCTAGACCTAATCAACAAAGTTTTACTGGTAAAACAGTGAGTGTAGAAATGCCTGAGGACGTTCAAAAGGCTATCCATCAATTGTCTCAAACGACTGGCAGCACGGATTATATGATTCTATTGTCATCATTCATGGTGCTATTGCATAAATATAGTAGACAAGAGGATATTGTCGTAGGTAGTCCAATTTCAGGACGTACACACAGAGATACTGAGGATATGTTAGGTATGTTCGTTAATACTTTAGCAATGCGTTCATATCCAGAAAGAAATAAAACATTTAGCCAATTATTAGATGAAGTTAGAGAACTAGCTTTAAAAGCTTATGATAACCAAGAATATCCTTTAGAAGCATTATTAGATGAAGTTGTAGAAAAACGTGATTTAACACGTAATCCATTATTTGATGTGCTGTTCACGTTACAAAATAATGAAAAACAAAGCTTACAAATAGATGATTGGTTAATACAAGAAAAAGAAACTTCAAATACAAATGCAAAATTTGATTTGAGTATGACTATTCATGAAAACGAAGACTATAAAGTCTCGTTAGAATATGCACAAGAGTTATTCAGTGAAGACACAGTAGAACGCATGTTAACGCATTTTGTAGAAATAATTTCTAGTGTGGTGCGTCGTCCTGAACAGAATATTAGTGATATTGAAATTATCACTGATACTGAAAGAGAAACAATTTTAAATCAATTTAATGATACCGAATTAGAATTAACTAATTCTGTGACTTTTGTAGAACGTTTCGAAAAACAAGTCGAACAAACGCCAAATAAAACTGCAATCACATTTGAAGATGAATACTTAACTTATCAAGCGTTAAATGAACGTGCGAACCAAGTAGCATATCAATTGCGCAACGAAGGTGTAAAACCAAATGATTTAGTTGGTATTATGTCTCAACGTCGTTTAGAAATGATGATTGGTATATACGGTATCTTGAAAGCTGGTGGCGCCTATGTGCCATTAGATCCAAATCATCCATATGAACGTACGAACTTCATCTTGAAAGACAGCAATCCACGTGTCTTGTTAACAGATGAAAAAATAGACTATGGCATTAAATTTGATAATGAAATCATTAAATTAACCAATAATACGTTTATTAATAATTTACCAACAGAGAATTTGCCTCTTGTAACAGATGAAACAAACTTAATGTATATCATCTATACATCAGGTACGACAGGTAAGCCGAAGGGTGTTATGGTACCTTACAGTAGTGTTATGAATCGTTTGAACTGGATGGTTGATTACTTCGGTTTAGGTACAGAAGATAAAGTATTATTTAAAACACCATTTACGTTTGACGTATCTATTTGGGAAGTCTTTGGTTGGGCAGTCATGGGTGGCGAAATTATCATGTTGCGTTCAGGAGAAGAAAGCAACCCAGAGAAGATTGCTTCAGTAATCAATCAACACGATATAACAATGACTCATTTTGTCCCATCAATGTTAAGCGTCTTTATCGATTTCATCAAAACAAGTCGTAAAACGTCTGAAATTGCTTCATTAAATCATGTATTTACAAGTGGTGAAGCATTAAAAGCAGATCACGTTAACAACTTTAATGACCTAGTCGGTTCAAGAAATCAAACATTACTTTACAATTTATATGGCCCTACGGAAACGACGGTTGAGGTAACATACTATCCTCTCTTTGCAGGTCAGTCATACTCAAAAGTACCTATTGGTAGACCTATAGCTAATTCTCAAGCATACATTATGAATGAGGATAATAATTTATTAGGTATTGGCGTACCAGGTGAACTTTGTATAGGAGGCGTAGCTGTATCAAATGGCTATTTAAACAGACCAGAATTAACTGCCGAAAAATTTGTAGATAATCCATTCGGTGAAGGAAAAATGTATCGTACTGGAGATTTAGTGAAATGGACGGCAGATGGTCTTCTTGATTACATCGGACGTATCGATGAGCAAGTTAAAATTCGTGGTTATCGTATTGAACTTGGCGAAATCGAAAGTTCAATCGCTCAAATTGATAACATTTCAGCAGTTGCAGTAGTTACACAATCAGACGAAAATAATGCAGATTTAATGATTGCTGCATATGTAGTCTCAGATGATGTAGTCGATTTTGATACTATTAAAACAAAGCTTGGGAAACAATTACCTGACTATATGATTCCTACATTGATGATGCAAATTGACAATTTACCAGTGACAGCGAATGGTAAATTAGATAAAAAAGGACTGCCAAAAATCAAGCTTGAAAACAAAGCCTACGTGGAACCAAGAGATGCAACAGAAGCGACGATTGCAGAAGTGTATGGTAATGTATTAAATCTTGATAATGTTAGTGCTTTGGATAATTTCTTTGAAATAGGCGGACATTCATTGAGAGCAATTAGCGTAATTAATGAAATTGAAAGCAAGATGTCTGTACGTATACCATTGAAAGCTATTTTCGAAAATCCAACAGTATCACAATTGGCTAAGGCAATTGGTAGTCATGCTGGTGAATTAAGCAGCCAAACTATTCCATTAGCAGAAACAAAAGCGCACTATTTAGCTTCATCACCACAAAAACGCCTTTATGTTTTAAATGAAATGATGGATGGCCAAATGGCTTATAATATGCCAAGTATGTTAGAAGTGCGCGGAGAAGTAGATGTTGAACGTGTACAAAGTGCATTCCAAAGCTTAGTGAATCGTCATGAAGCATTGAGAACACATTTTGATACGGTAGATAGTGAACCAGTTCAAATTATAGATGAACAGGCAAACATTACGGTTGATTATGAAGAAGTATCAACAGAAGACTATGAACAACTCTTAAATCGCTTTATTAGACCTTTCAATTTAGCGCATGCACCATTACTCAGAGTGAAAGTAGTTAAATGTGCCGAGCAGCGTTACGTATTGCTATTCGATATGCATCATATTATCTCTGATGGTTTTTCAATTAACCTAATCATTAAAGAATTCACTGCTTTATATCACGGACAAGCGTTAGAAACCTTGACTGCGCAATATAAAGATTATAGTGAATGGATGCATACACGTGATTTAAGTGATCAACGTACCTTCTGGTTATCACAATTTGAAGAAGATGCACCGGTGCTAGATTTACCTTATGATCACGCGCGCTCTATTCAACAAAGTTACACAGGTAAGTCTGTAAGTGTAGAAGTGCCAGAAGAATTGCGTCAAGAGATACAAGAGTTATCACAGACAACAGGTAGTACGGACTTTATGATTCTATTGGCTTCATTTAATGTACTATTGCATAAGTATAGTCGCCAAGAAGATATTGTTGTCGGTAGTCCTATTTCAGGAAGAACACACAAAGATACAGAAAATATGCTAGGTATGTTTGTAAATACGTTAGCTATGCGTGCATATCCAGAGAGAAGTAAAACGTTTAACGAATTACTCTCTGAAGTGAAAGATACTGCATTGAAAGCATATGATAATCAAGAATATCCATTAGAAGCTCTTGTAGATGAGATAGTTGAAACACGTGACTTAACACGTAATCCGTTATTTGATGTGCTATTCACATTGCAAAACAATGAAACAGAAAGCCTTCAAATAGAAGATTGGTCTATTGAACAGAAAGAACCGTCAACGACTAACGCCAAATTTGATTTAAGTATGACGATTTTTGATGATGATGGTTATAAAATTTCATTAGAGTTTGCAGAAGAGTTGTTTAATCAGGAGACAGTTGCGCGCATGCTAGATCATTACTTAGAAATATTGAAGCATAGTGTTCAACAGCCTGAACAAAAAATCAGTGATCTTCAAATGATTACCAAAGAAGAAGAGGCTACAATATTTAATGAATTCAACGATACAGCTGTTCCGTTCAACAACAACAAAACTTTTGTGGAAATCTTTGAAGCACAAGTAGCTAAGACACCTAATGAAATAGCTCTTACCTACGAAGGTGAAAGTTTAACTTATGCAACGTTAAATGCTAGAGCAAACCAACTTGCGAACTATTTACGCATTGAAGGTGTTCAACCTAATACACTCGTTGGATTGATGACAAATCGTCGACTAGAAATGATGATTGGTATCTACGGTATTCTCAAAGCGGGTGGTGCTTATGTTCCTATCGATCCAAATTATCCTAGTGATCGTATCAACTACATTTTAGGAGATAGTCAACCAAACGTACTGTTAACTGATCAAACGTTAGATGCGACAATCGACTTTAATAAAGCCATATTGAACTTAACAGATGATTCAATAGTAGAGACACAATCAACAGATAATTTATCTAAAGTTACAGATGTCACAGACTTGATGTATGTTATTTATACATCTGGTACAACAGGTAAGCCAAAAGGCGTTATGGTACCGTATAAAGGCGTAATGAACCGTCTGCATTGGATGATTGATAAATACTATATCAACAATGAAGATACGATTTTATTTAAGACACCATTTACGTTTGATGTTTCTGTTTGGGAGATATTTGGACCAACTATGGTTGGTGGCCAAGCAATACTCTTACCTTCAGGTGAAGAAAGTAATCCTGAAAAAATAACTTCACTTCTTGATCATCACAACATTACAATGGTTCACTTTGTACCATCTATGTTAGGTGTGTTTATTGACTTTATTAAATCAACTAATAGAGTAGAAGATATTGCTACAGTTAACTATGTACTTGCTAGTGGTGAAGCGTTAAAAGCAGAACAAGTAAATCAATTTAATGCTTTAATTGGTGGACCAAACAATGCATTGTTGATTGATTTATATGGTCCAACAGAGGCTTCGATTGAAGTAATTTATTACCCATGTACACCGGGTGAAACGTATGACAAGATTCCAATTGGTCGTCCAATCGCTAACATTCAAGCTTATATTATGAATGAAGATGAAAGTTTGATGGGTATCGGCGTTCCGGGAGAATTATGTATCGGTGGCGTAGGTGTTACGAATGGTTACTTAAATCGACCTGATTTGACGGACGAGAAATTTATTGATAATCCATTTGGTGAAGGTAAATTATATCGTACAGGAGACTTGGCAAAATGGAGTACGACAGGTAATGTTGAATATCTTGGCCGTATTGATGAGCAAGTTAAGATTCGTGGCTATCGTATTGAGTTAGGTGAAATTGAAAGTTTATTACGTCAGATTGATCTGATTTCCGACGTAGCAGTCGTTGCTAAACCAATGGCTGGCGAAGAATTAGCAATTTGTGCTTATTTAGTTTCAGATGAAAGCATTGATTTCGATGAGATTAAATCACAACTTAATCAAAACTTACCAGACTATATGGTACCAACATATATGACTCAAATTGATATTTTACCAGTAACATCAAATGGTAAATTAGATAAAAAACAACTGCCTGAAATCCAGGTTGAAAGTGAAAATTATGTTGCTCCTACAAATGATATTGAAGAAATGCTCACAAATATTTTTGGTGAAGTCTTAAATATTGAACGAGTAAGTATATATGATAATTTCTTTGAAGTAGGTGGGCACTCACTAAAAGCCATCAATGTGATTAATAAAATCGAAGGTGAAACTGGTATACGTTTACCATTAAAAGTAATATTTGAAAGTCCTACAGTTGCACAACTTGGAAAAGTATTAAATGACCAAGAAAGTAGTTTGAATGGACAAAATATTCCTACAGCAGAATCGAAGTCATACTATCTCGCATCTTCACCACAAAAACGTTTATATGTGTTGAATGAAATGGTGCAAGGTCAAACGGCTTACAATATGCCAAGTATGCTAGAAATTAATGGTGTCGTTGATGTAGCGCGTGTTGAAGATGTATTCCAAAGCTTAGTGGAGCGTCACGAAGCATTGAGAACTCATTTTGAAACGATAGATGGTGAGCCTGTACAAATTATAGATGAACAGGCAAACATAACTGTAGATTATGAAGCAACAGATATTGACGATTATGAAACATTATTAAATGACTTCGTAAGACCATTTAATTTAAGACAATCACCACTGTTAAGAGTGAAAATCGTTAAATTGGCTGACCAACGTCATATCTTACTCTTTGATATTCACCATATTATTTCAGATGGTTTCTCTATTAATCTAATTATTAAAGAATTTATCGCACTATATCACGAAAGAACTTTAGATAAGCTGAAAGTACAGTACAAAGATTATAGTGAATGGATGCATAACCGTGATTTAAGCGGTCAATGTACATTCTGGTTATCTCAATTCGAAGATGAAGCACCAGTATTGGATTTACCTTATGATCATTCAAGACCTAAACAACAAAGCTTTACAGGTAAAACTGTATCAGCTGAAATGCCTAAAGAGACAAGAGACGCATTACATGAATTGGCTCAAAGAACTAATAGTACAGATTATATGATTCTATTATCTTCATTTATGATTTTATTGCATAAATATAGTAGACAAGAAGATGTGGTTATAGGTAGTCCGATCTCGGGGCGTACGCACCAAGATACAGATAATTTATTAGGTATGTTTGTTAATACGTTGCCAATGCGTGCTTATCCTGAAAATAACAAAGCGTTCGAACAATTTTTAGATGAAGTGAGAGATACTGCATTAAAAGCATATGATAATCAAGAGTATCCATTAGAAGAATTAGTGGATGAGGTTGTAGAAAGACGTGACTTAACACGTAATCCACTCTTTGACGTGCTCTTCACGTTACAAAATAATGAAACACAAGATCTTCAAATTGAAGATTGGGACATTAAAGAAAAACGAGCAACTAACACAAAAGCTAAGTTTGACTTAAATATGATGATTGAAGATGACGAAGCATACAAAGTGTCATTAGAATACGCTGCAGAATTGTTTGAACCACAAACAGTTGAACGTATGTTGAATCACTATCTGAAAATATTAAGCGAAGTAGTACAACATCCGGCCCAAAATATCAGCGATATTGATATGACAACAGAAGAAGAGAGAACACAAATTCTCGGTGCATTTAACGATACGTATGCCGAATTACCTAATAATCAAACATTTGTTGAGCGTTTTGAAAAACAAGTTGCGAATACACCAGATCAAACAGCTATCACATTTGAAGGTGAGAGTTTAACTTACAAAGAACTGAATGTACGTGTGAACCAACTAGCCCATAAATTACGTGCAGAAGGAGTAGAAGCTAATTCACTTGTAGGTTTAATGACAAATCGTAGTATAGAAATGATGGTCAGTATATACGGAATATTAAAAGCTGGTGGTGCTTATGTACCAATGGATCCTAGTCAACCTAGTGACCGTATTAACTATATTTTGAATGATAGTCAACCAACATTGTTGATTACAGATCGCCCATTAGATACAAGTATTGAATTTGATAGAAAGGTAATTGACGTAACTAAGAAAGATGCGCTTGCTAATCTATCAACGGACAATTTAAACCACATTACAGATGTATCTGATTTAATGTATGTAATATATACGTCAGGTACGACAGGTAACCCTAAAGGGGTGGTTGTCCCTTATGAAGGCGTGATGAACCGTCTGAATTGGATGATTGATGAATATGACTTTAATGAAGAAGATATCATCATGTTTAAAACACCATATACATTTGATGTATCAGTTTGGGAGATTTTCGGATTCGCTATGGTAGGTGCACAAGCCGTATTACTACCATCTGGGGAAGAAGGAAACCCAAGTAAAATTACGTCGCTAATTCAACAACATGCAATCACTATGATTCATTTTGTACCTTCGATGTTAGGTGTGTTTGTTGATTATATTAAATCGACAAATGAAGTGGCTGAAATAGCATCTATTAATACAGTACTTGCAACAGGTGAAGCACTCAAATCTGAACAAGCAAACCGCTTTAACTCAGTAATTGGTCAACCAAATGATGCATTACTTATTGATTTATATGGTCCGACAGAAGCATCAATTGAGGTAACTTATAATCCGTTACCACCAACTCAGGAGTACGATATTATAACAATTGGTCGACCAATTGCTAATGTGCAAATGTATGTTCTAAATAATAATAATCAACATACAGGTATCGGCGTTCCAGGGGAGCTTTGTATAGCAGGCGTTGCCGTAACAAATGGTTATCTCAATCGTCCAGAATTAACACAACAACAGTTTATTGATAATCCGTTTGGTACAGGAAAAGTATACCGTACAGGTGACTTAGCAAAATGGACAACGGATGGAGAAATAGAATATTTAGGTCGTATAGACGAACAAGTTAAGATTCGCGGTTATCGTATTGAACTTGGTGAAATTTCTAGCCACTTACTACGTATTGAAAATATTTCTGATGCAGGTGTCATTGCTAAACCAATGGCTGGCGAAGAACTAGCAATTTGTGCATACCTTGTAGCTGATCAACCAATTTCATTTGCTGATATTAAAATTGAACTTGCACGCAAAGTACCAGACTATATGGTGCCAGCTTATATGACACAAATAGAACAATTGCCGGTTACATCTAATGGTAAGTTAAACAAACGTGCATTACCTGAAATTGAAGTTGAAAGACAGGAGTTTGTTGAACCTAGAAATGAAATTGAAGCAGATGTTGTTCAAGCAATGGAAGAAGTATTAAATACCGATAGTATAAGTATTTATGACAACTTCTTTGAAATTGGTGGCGATTCTATCATAGCGATTAAACTAACATCGTTATTATCAAAATCATATAACATTTCAATTAAAGATATTTTCGAACTACAAACGATTGACCGTATCAGTGAGTCTATAGCTGCTAAAGATCAAACAAATATTCTAACTAAGTTAGAAACACTTAAAAATATAGATACTGCACAAGCACATCAATTCAGTAGTGAATTTATTCAAGAAATTAATGAATATAAAGAAGAAAGTGTAGAAAATTATGAAGTTATTAGTTCCGGAGCAGTCAAACAAGGTAAAAATGTGTTGCTCACTGGAGCTACTGGATTCTTTGGTATATACATGTTGAACAATTTATTAGAAGATACAGATTTCAATATTTATGTCATGGTAAGAAGTAATAATGAGGTTAACGGAGAAACGAAATTGAATCGTAACTGGATTTATTACTTTGAATCTCAAATTGGTGCTGAATATGCTGAAAGAATCCATATCATTGAAGGTAATATCGAATTAGAAAAACTAGGCATGGCATCAGAAACTTACGAGTCTTTATCTCAAAATATCGATATGATTGTAAACGCTGCGGCGAATGTTAGTCACTTTGCAACGACAGATGCTTCATACGGCGCAAACGTAGGCGGTATTGAACAACTAATTCAATTTGCTAAATACAATCAACCGAAAGAGATTCACCACATGTCTACAATTTCTATTGCTTCAGGTAAGGTAGACGACAAAGCACAGTTAACATTCTCAGAACATGACTTAGATTTAGGTCAGGTAATGAATAATGTTTACTTAGATACTAAGATAGAAGCTGAAAAAGTATTGATTGCTAGTAGAGAGCAAGGTGTAGAAACAAATATTTATAGATTAGGTAATTTACAATGTGATTCTCGTACAGGAGTATTCCAGAAAAATGAAGAAAACAATGCTTTCTATAGTATTATAAAATCATTTAGAAACCTAGAAATATTCCCAGATTTAGAAAATGATGACTTAGAATTCACACCAGTTGATCAGGCAGCTAAAGCATGTAGCCAATTGATTAAAAATAATCAATTAAATAACGAGATTCATCATATATATAATAACCATCACCTTTCACTTAAACAATTGATGCATGTGTATAATCAAAATAATTATCATATTGAAGATGTACAATGGAATGAATTTGTCGATTACTTAATGTATTGTATTAAAGAAGATATAATGAGCGATCAAATCAATGATTTCCTATTGCATACAGGTGTACTAGATAACAATATTTTCAACAAATCTCATTTTGAAGTATTAGATTTTAAAACTAATTTCATACTCGAAAAATTAAACTTCAAGTGGCAACCTACTGAAGATGTAACATTATCTAAAATGATTAGCCATCCAAAAAATAATTTCTAATTACAACTATGAAGTAGCAAAATAACAACTTGCTACTTCATTTGTTTTGATTGATTAAGTGATGTGGAAGTGTGAACGTGAAAAAAACGATATATGTATTAAATACACAGGGTTTTGATTATCAGAATCTTAAGAGGCATCCTCAATACTCTAAATGGTTTAAGTATTATTGTGTACGAGCGCATTCAGGAATGCAATTTGAGCATATTCAATTTGGTGAAAATGCACATGGTAAACCAATATTAAATTTACCTAAAGATACACATATCAATGTGTCTCATACAGATGGTTGCTCAGTGTGTGTTGTGAGTGACACGAATGTGGGCGTAGATGTGGAAAAAATTGAAGCTATAGATTTAGATATTGCCAAAAAATACTTTGCATTATTAGAGTATCGATACATTACTGATGCACAAAGTTCAATTTCTCGATTTAATCGCTTTTTTGAAGTGTGGACAATGAAAGAGTGCTATTTAAAATTACTTGGTATGGGCATGTATAAAGCATTAGATTCTTTTTCTATTACACCAGTTCAAGGACGTTATCAACTTGTTGAAACTGAAGATGAAATGATGCAACGGTGTTCATTTTTTCATGATATTGTATATGGTAAGTATGCATTGTCAGTGATTTTAGATGTAGCTAACCATGATTTAGAAGTAGAATTATTAGATATAACAAAGAATTTTAATACAGAATTTATACTTTAAGGGGCGAGTATATGGTTAAAACGACATTATTTTGTATACCATTTGCAGGTGGAAATAAAGCATTATATTATCCAATGAAGAACAATTTACCAAGTTATATTCAATTTAAGCCATTAGAATTACCGGGACGTGGTGAAAGGTTAATCGAAGAGGCGTTAGATAGCATTGATGATATGGTAGATGATTTAGTAAAGCAAATTATTAATGAAAAACCTGAAGAATTTATTCTATTAGGATACAGTTTAGGGACAATATTAGCATATGAACTTTATTATAAATTGGATCAATTAGGTTATCGACCAAAGCATATGTTCCTTTGTGCGAGTGAACCAATTGGCTATTTGGATAAATATAATGATATAGAAGCCATGAATGATGAAGAATTCAAACAGTTTATAAGAGATAAAGGTGGCACATCTGAAGAAGTATTAAATCATGAAGAGTTATGGCAACTAGTGAAACCAGCATTGAAGAACGACTTTCTAGCAATCGATTATTATTGCGATAAGCCTAAGGAAAGACAAGTAGATATTAATTTATCAGTATTTGTAGGGAAACAAGATTCCATTTGTGCTCATACTTTATATAAATGGTCAGATCTGACAAAAGGTAAAGTAGATTATCGATTCTTTGAAGGCGATCATTTCTTTATAAATAATCATTATAAAGATATAAGTGAAGAAGTAAAATTAGTACTTAATGGTTAAATATTTAATTTATTTCAAGTTTAGTGAGTTTATTTATTCTGAACGTGTTGACAAATAGTCTATAATTTTATAAGATTAATATTACACATGCACACACACGCAAAGATTTAATACAATGTTTCACACGCATTCTAAATCTTTTACTAATAGAAAATAAAAACACATGAATCATAATAAATGATAAATAAACATTAAAACTAGACGGTATTTAAAAAATAACTTAAAGGGAGGCAGTTACCATGGCAGGTGGACCAAGAAGAGGCGGACGTCGTCGTAAAAAAGTTTGCTATTTCACAGCAAACGGTATTACACACATCGACTATAAAGACACAGAATTATTAAAACGTTTTATCTCAGAACGCGGTAAAATTTTACCACGTCGTGTAACAGGTACTTCAGCTAAATATCAACGTATGTTGACATTAGCTATTAAACGTTCTCGTCATATGGCATTATTACCATATGTTAAAGAAGAACAATAATAAATATTGTATCTGAAAACCCCGTAGGCATATACCTACGGGGTTATTTTTGTGGTTTGAAAATTATAAAAAGGGTAGAAAAAGGGCATTATGTGAAAAACAATTGCTTTATAGTTAGAGCTATACCTAAAATTGTTGCTATAAAAGTTATGAAACCCAAAATAATACTTTTAATAAATGATATTTAAATTTAATTAATTCATCTTGTTTGAAGCTATCTGCATTAAATATCCAATTGAAAATGTTTGAAAATAAATTTCTAATTGCCTTTACTATCACATAGGCAATTAATATCGAAGTTATTAGAATAAAATAGTCATAGAAACTAGTAAGATTTTGTATATCTTTCTTAACAATAATATATGCAAGGTATGTAAGAATTATGAATAGCGAGGATAATTTTATATTCATAAATGTTGGTGAATGGGATGATGAAGTAGAAGAAATGGATAAGCAGTACCCTAATAGAACTAAGATTGTAGATGATGTTCCGTTGGAGGATTAATGATGAAAATTAAAAGCACTAACTACTCATTCGGTTGAGTAGTTAGTGCTTTTCTGATGTTAGAATCCCCAAATTAGAGGTGGGTCTGCTTCGTAGTCTCTTTTATTTAAATTTTCTTTCTTAATAATATCATTAGGTGTTAATTCATTAGCAGGGTCTTCTTGTTTAAATAATTTTCCTAAAGTTTTTGGGTCGTAATTTATATCACCATTAAATTGATAATTATCGCTAGAATTTATTAAAGCTTTAAAATAATACTTTTTATTACCATTAATATAACCATCAATAAAATAGTCGCCTGTAGGTATTTTTTCTGTAGCAGTAATTTTTATAGAATGATAGTCATTAAGGTTATATTTGAAATATAGGTTGATTCTAGCTTTTTGAGTGTCAATATATGTATCTTTCTTATTTTTGTGAGAAAGATATAGTCCAACTACGAGCAATATTACTATGATAAAAATAAAGATGAATATTTTATTTTTATTTCGCATGAGTTCTCCTTTGAAAATGAAAAGTTGAAAATTATTAATGCACCTTAGAATCCAAATATAAAAGGTGGGTCAGCTGTATATTCATTTTCATTCAAGTTTTTTTCTTTGATGATTTGACTTGGGAATTTATTGGAGGTGTTTTTTTGTTTAAACAGATGACTTAATTTTTTTGAGTAATTAATTTCATCATCGAATTGAAAATCTTTTTCTTCATTCATGGTAGCAATAAAATCTAATTTTTTATTATTATTTATATATCCTTTTATTGAATAGCCGCCCATAGGTGTTTTTCCTGTTTCAGTAACCTTGATACTTTGATAATTGTTTATATTTTCATTGAAATACAATTCAATACGCTTTTTTTGAATATCTATGTAATGTTGACGTTTACTTTCATGTAACATATAGAAGCCTCCAATTATAAGTGATACTATAATTATAGATGCAATCAACACTATATTTTTTTTGAACATAATTGCCTCCACAAATATTTAATACAGAATGGTGAGATGTATGAAAATAACAGATGAAACAAAAAGACAACTTTCGGCAGAAAGTTACGACGACCACAATGTGAATAGTATAATAACTACGCCGACGAGTAAATTTAAAGTCCTTGAAAAAGAGAGGACACAAGAAATGGTTTAAAAGCTTATGCCTATGCACCAATTGTTAATGGAAAATCTGATACAAGTAATATTGTTATGGGCTATGCAGGTACAGAACTTACCAGTATGAAAGACTGGAAAACCAATGTAAACCAATGTAAACCAATGTAAACCTTCCTTTTCATAATAACACAACTAATTTGAAAATCGATAATCAGTATAAAAAATTAAAGAATACCACAATTAATGAAAAATATAATAAAACTACAGATGATAATGATATGCTTAATACGATGGATAGTTTTGGTGAGATAGTAACTAAAAAAATGACCCATTCTTATGAACCCAATGATATTGCTACTAAAGGAACACCGAGCCAAATAGATGAAAGTACTGCGTTCACACAAGTTGTAATAGATAAATATCCCAATAGTAAGGTACGTGGTGCAGGGCATAGTTTAGGTGCTTATATAGCACAATATAACGCTGTTAAATTTAATTTTGAAAGTAACAACAACATATGCTGCGCCTAGCCCTTATGGTGCTTTCTCTGGTGATATCAAGAAGCAAATTGTTGAAGGAAAGTATAATGGGAAAATCAAAAATGTAGGGCATGACGACGACATAGTTAATAGTTTGGATTTTTTAAGCCAAGAATAGGTTCTAACATAATTACAACACCTAAGTATGATGGATTTTTAACATCGTTACCTTTTGTGGGACAACACTTTATAGGTACTTATGATAGTTTTGATAAAAAAGTCAATGCAAAGGAGATGTCAAAAGGTGAGTTAGCGGCATACAAAAAAGCGAAGAAGATATTTAATCAATTCAATATACTGACTACTGATAAAGACCCAGCAGGACTTAATGAGACGATAAGTGCTTTTATCAAAAAACTTAATAAAAAAGCTAAGGTTGATAAAGCGTCCAAAGCGAAAAAAGGCTCTAAATCGACAAGTAAATCATCGAAAAGTGTTAAAGGGGACTCAGATGCTTCTGCCAAAAAGGGACATGGTGGCTCTGGAGGGTCGGGTAAGAAGATAAAGATACAACCCGAAGCAATACGCACAATTGCCAACAAACTACGTGATCGAACACATATTTATGATGATATTATAAGAGCGTTAGAAAAAAGTGAGAGAGAAACAAAGCGTAATGCTCAACGAATTATTGATAAATATGAAAGTGAACTTTTAAGTGGATCACATAAGTTTATCAGTCCCTGTCATTTAGAAGAGTACATGGAAAGTATGTCTCAAGGGGGTTCTATAGGTAATTTAGAATTTTATAATGACTATGAAAATGTTTAAATTATTACAGATAAATATAGATAATAAACGGATGACAAACCATTTGCTAATTTTAGCGTTTGGTTTGTTTTTTTATGTCTCAAAACTCAATATATTTAGAAAGTAATGAAATACTACTTTGCGTTTTTTGAGATAATAAAAAGGGTAGCATACTATAAAGACTACGCAAATAATCATTCCCCTATTTATCAGTTTACTGAGTAACTATTTCTAATTTAATTGTTCATGAAGTATTTAAAAAACAAATAAGTATAATCATAATTTAATAAAAGTGTGTGAGGTGATGAAGATGGCCGTATTAGCATTAATTTTACATTTAGTGTGTCTATTATTAGTATTAATTGCAGGTTTTGTGGCATTAAAAGAATTTAGAAAATCGTATAAGGAACGTAACCAAAGAAAAATTGATACCTTACTTGTGTTTGTACTTATAGTTGCATTAATTGCAATACTATCAAGTGTAATTATCGATTTATAATTTTTGAGCTTGGTACCAAGTGGCAATCGCCAACACGTATCAATGGAGGCTTTATGGCCAATAAACTTATTGATAAACAAATGTAAGATAAGTAAATGTAGTGAGAGTAAGATGATGAAGTCAAAGATATTTGTGATTTCATTATCTTACTCATTTTTATTATATTTAAAACACTTAATATATAGAATGCCTAAAAAATAGCGCGAAATAATAAAGCTTTTTGTAAAAAATTGAATAATATTATAAACTATAAGAATAAGATGGATTGATTAATATAGACGTTGCGATAAAATAGTGTTCTATAATAAAAGGAGCGTTTTAAATGAAGTATAGGTTAAGTTTATCATTAATAGTAGCGACAAGCTTAGTACTAAGTACTACTGTAGCATATGCACAGGAAGATAATGGAAAGCAAACGGCAGAAAAAGATAAGAAAGAGAATACAAGCAAGCCAATCGATTTTGATAAAGCACAAAAGATGAGTCCTCAAGCTTTAAAAGACCAACTAACACCTGAAGATTTAAGGTTACATAATAAGGTTGCAGAGCATAATTCTAATTCAGCAGAAATGCGTAGTTTTGCAAATAGAACTTACCAAGACGTAAATACATATATTGCAAATAATAATATTAAACCGGCACAAATCGTTCAAGATTCACGTATTAATAATTTACCAAAATATAATTATAAATCAGGAAAATTTATAGGAGTCGTTATACATGAAACAGCTAACCCTAATAGTACGATTGAAGGCGAAGTAAACTATATGTATAACAATTATGAGAGTGCTTTTGTACATGCTTATGCTAGTAGTGATAAAATTATCCAAACAGCACCAAGTGATTATTTAGCTTGGGGTGCAGGTGCAAATGCAAATCCGTATTTCTATCAAATAGAGTTGACGAGATCAAATACATTTGATGGTTTTGCTAAATCTGTAAATAACCAAGCTTATTTAACAGCTAAAATGTTGAAACAAAATGGACTGGCTCCATCATTGGCAGATAATAATCAAGGTACAGGTACAATTATTAGTCACAACGCTATTAGTCAATATTGGGGTGGCACGAATCATACAGACCCAGTAGGTTATTTCAACCAGTGGGGATACAACATGGACCAATTTTATAGTTTAGTTCAAAAACATTATAAAGAACTAAACGGTGGCGGTAATGATGACGCAATAACTGGCTCAACATACAAAGTGGCTAAAGGCGATACATTATATAGTATTTCAAGACGAAGCGGCGTAGCAATTGATGACATTAAGAAATGGAATAATTTAAGCAACAATACATTAACAGTAGGACAAACATTAAAATTAAAAGCACCAAGTAATAGTGGTGAGATAACCGGAGATACGCATAAAGTAGTCTCTGGTGATACGTTGTATAATATTTCTAAAAGAAGTAATGTAAGTGTTGAAAATATCAAAAAATGGAATAACTTGAAAAATGATAGTATTAGCAAGGGGCAAACATTGTATTTAGTGAAGACATATACTGTGAAGAAAGGCGATACGTTGTATAGTATAGCTAAAAATCAAAAGACAACAGTAGACAAAATTAAATCCGACAATAAATTGGATTCTAATAGTATTAAAGTAGGACAAATATTAAAAATTAAATAAGAAATGAAGTAGATTAGTAAGCAAAAAGACACTCCACCATTAGTTGATATTAGCAAAGGTGAAGTGTCTTTTTTGATTATTTTTCGTTTATTATACCGTCGTTATCTCTATCTTTAGATGAATCATAACCTGGCATATCTTTTGTTATTTCGCCCAGCTTAGGTACGTCAACATCTCGAGTATTTGGTAAATCATTTTTTTCTGGAGCATCAACTTCTGGTGCATTAGTATCCGGTGAATCGATATCTGTGCTTGAGTTGTTTTGTTGATTTGTGCCGTTATTATAGTTGCTAGATGGTTGGCTTTGATTATTATTATAAGTATTGCCATTATCATTAGCGTTACTATTTTCGCTATTATCAGAAGCATTACTTGGCTCTTCGTAATCATTATCATTTGATTCTTGAGAACCATTTTCTTGAGTATTAATATCTTCGTTTTTGCTATTATTAGTGTCGGGATTTTTATTCGCTTTCTCTTTATCTTTCTTTTTAGCATCAGAATTTTTTTGAGTTTCTTTTTTGGTACTATCGCTATTATTTTCTGTATAGAAGAAAGCACTGCACCCGCCAATTAATAATATAATGAGTAAAATTACAACTGAACATCCTAAGCAACCGATACATTCATTCTTTTTATTATCGTTCATCTCATTCTCCCTTAATTTTAATTCGTATTTTATTGAACACAAAAATATAAATGATTAAATATATTGTACTACACTTTAATTCTAAGTGTAACTTTATATTTTTACGTGTAAGAGTAGAGCATATTTGATTAAGATAGATAGAAGTGAGTAACGACATATTATTGAATTAAAGTGTAATATTTATATAAAATGCATCGTTGTTCTATAATCATAGATTACATTAAAATTCTAAATTAACATCCTTCATAAAATTATAAAATGCTCTCACTACGGTATTATTAAGATATTGTTCTTTTAAAATCATATCTGTATTTCTAATGATATAGTTATCTTGTTGGTCTAAGCATGGTATTTTAGACAAATTATCATCATCTCGTAATAAAATGCCAGGCAAAATAGAAAAGCCTAAACCATTTTGGACAAATTCTTTACTTGTTTCCATATTGTCTACATTTATTGTAATAGAAGGTGGTTCTATAAATTTTCCAATCCACCAATCATCTATTAACTTATTTAGAGATGTATCGGTGTTATAATATATTCTGGGTAAATGAGGTAAATCAGTTATATCAATTGGATGTTTTGAGACGACATAAATCTTTTCTTTCATTAAACGAATTTTCTCTGACGAAAAGCTATAATCTCCTCTTAGTATGCCTACTTGAGAATAGTCATTATGGACAGATTTAAAAACCTCTTCACTCCAACCAGTATTAACATCAAATTCTACTGCTGGGTATTTTTGGCTAAACTCCGACAAAATTTTAGGAAGTTGATATCTTGAAAATATACTAGAAGCGCTTAATCTTAATATACCTTGTACGGTATTTTCTTGACTTATTAGATCTTCTTTAAGTTTTTGATTATCTTTTAACATGGAAATTGCATAGTTTACAATCATTTCTCCTTGAGAAGTGAATACGACTCCTTTTTTATTTCTATGGATAATCTTCACATTAAATTCTTGTTCAATCTTATTAATTCTGTACGATACTGCAGGTTGTGATGTTCTCAGTGTTTTGCTTGTTTGTGTGATGTTTTTGCATTTAAATAATTCTCTTAAAATTTCCCAATCCATACTATCCATATATAATCCTCCTACAAATTTTTATGCATTATAAAATATTTTGATGACGAAACATAAAAAAGTAATATTTTATTTATCGAATATATATATATATACTTTATATAAGTTAACTGAATATTTCAATAATTAACAAGGGGGCATACTATGAATACTACAAGTTTAAAAATCCCATGTGTTCTAATGAGGGGAGGAACTAGCAGAGGTTTGATTTTTAAAGATACTGACTTACCTATAGATGAAAAATTGAAGGAAGAAGTGATTTTAAAAATTTATGGTAGCTCTGCTAACGGGCAGATTGATGGTATTGGCGGAGGTACTTCTGTTACTAGTAAAGTAGCAATTGTAGGTATGACGGATACAAATGATAGTGATATATACTATAATTTCGGGCAAGTTGGAATTAACCAAAAAAGCATAGATTACAACGTTACTTGTGGTAATATGGCGTCGGCTGTCGGTTTATATGCAGTTGAGGAAGGTCTCGTAAAGAGAGAAGATGGTGAAACAACTGTTAGAATTTTAAATACAAATACAAATAAAATTATGGAAGTACGTGTCCCTGTATATCAAGGTGAAATCAAAAGTGTAGGTGATTTTTCAATTGCAGGTGTTGAAGGCACAGGAGCAAAAATTACGGTGAGTTTTATTGACTCATCCGGTGCATTTACTGGAAAATTATTACCAACTGGAAATTTCGTTGACTATATTAAAATGGATCAAACTACATATAAAGTTAGTATATTGGATACTGGCAATATTGTTGCTTTCGTCAAAGCTAGCGATTTTTCTCTTGAAGGATTTGAATTAGCAAAGGACATCAATGAGCAACAGACTTCAACAGCAATTGAAAAGCTTCGGGTTAAAGTAGGTATTTTATTAGGATTATTTAGCGATGAAGACAATGTAAATCATGAATTAGAAGCATTACCAAAAATAACATTAGTCAGCGAACCAAAAGACTATATAACAGAACAAGGCAGTTTAATTAAAAAGGAAAATATTAATATAATAGGTAGATATATTTCTATGGGCAAATTACATCCAGCTTTTGCTGTTAGTGGTTCTATATGTTTGGCAACCGCTTGTAAAATTCCGGGGACAGTTCCCGCTGATGTTTGTCAAAAAAACGCTCTAAACACAATAGAGATAGGACATCCTAGTGGTACTATTTCGTCTGAAGTTTTTATACAAAAAAATGAAAGTGCTTACAAATTGATTAAAGGAGGTACTGGTCGTACTGCTAGAAGAATCATGGAAGGAAATGCAGTTATTCCAATATCTTTAATGGATGGGAAGTGAAAATATGAGTAAAAAAAAGGGGTTACTCATCATTACATTATCAATATTATTAGCAAGCTGCAGTGCAAAAGGAAATACTGGTAGTCATATAGATAAAGAGGCAATTAAATCGTATCCGAATCAAACAATCAATATGATTATACCTTTTGGTGAAGGGAGTGCTAGTGACGCTTTTGTAAGGCAATATTCTCAGATTCTTTCCGAACGCTCTAATGTCAATTTCCAACCGATGAATAAGGATGGAAGTAGTGGTTTGTTAGGAATGCTATACACGTTTCAACAAAAAAATGATGGCTACAATGTGTTAGAGATTACACCATCTCAAGTGATTGCTGATAATTTAGATAAAAGCGAAAAGGTTAAGTTACTAGATGATTTTGAACCATTAGTACAAATTCAAAGCGATATCTATGTATTATCTGTTGCTGAAGATAGCCCAATCAAAAATTATGATGATTTAATTGAAAAGGGTAAGAAGGATAAACTTACGATTGGCGGGACAAGTTCGACAGGTTTAGATGACTTCGCAACTAGTAAATTTAAAAACGAAGCCAATATAAATAGTGAATTTATTCCTTATAAATCAGGATCTGAAGTGAAAGCAGCAGCATTAGGCGGAGAAGTAGATGTGTATCTAGATAAAGTTGTGAATGTTGTAGACTATGTTAAATCTAATAAAGTTAGGCCACTAGTTATTTTTAACGATGACAGAATTAATAAAATAGAAGAATTTAAAAGTGTACCTACTACAAAAGAAAAAGGTTTAGATGTAGATATTGGTTCATGGAGAGGTTTTGTTATTAAAAAAGGCACACCAGAAGCAGTCAAGAAACAGCTGACGAAACAATTAAAAGAGGCTTATGAAACTAAAGAATATAAAGAATATGCTAAAAATAATTTAGTGGATATAGGTGAGGGCTATTTAGGTCCTGATGAATTTGAGAAAAAGTTAGAAAAGGAGTATGAAAAATTCGATGAAATTTCAGATGATTTAGGCATTTAATCATGTAACGGGGGGATTATATGGGAAGTATATTATTTTGTTTCATTTTACTAATTATATTTATATATTTTTTGATTAACTCAATAAATATGGAGAATTTAAGAGACGTTGACCCAATTGGCGCGTCGGGTATACCAACTTTTATACTTTTTATTCTAGTTGCATTACTTATTTATACATTAATTAAAGAGGTTGTTAAATATAAGAAAAATAAAGAAAAAACAAAGCATAATGCGCTATTTACTAAACCAGCGCTCATTATAATGATTATAACTGTAGGCATAGCGATATTTATTTTAGTGTTAAATAAGATGGGATTTTTCTTATCATGTTTATTTTTAACACCTTTATTATTAGTATTATTAGGCTCAAAAAATAAGATTCAAATTATTAGTTTCTCTGTAGGTATTCCAATACTTTTTACGTTCTTGTTTGGAAACATACTAAGTATACCACTACCAAAAGGGATTGGGATTTTTTCTGAAATTAGTAATTTTATATATTGAGATATGGAGGTGTAATGAATGAATATAAGCTTATTGAAAGATTCTTTTTTAACGATAATTGAACCTACCAATATTATGTTAGTTGTATTAGGTTTGTTAGTTGGAATATTTTTAGGTGCATTGCCAGGGATAGGATCTTCTATGGCGATTGTATTAGCACTACCTTTTACTTATTTCTTAGATGTATTGCCTGCTATTGCATTATTATCAACAATTTATGTTGGGTCAGCTTATGGAGGATCTATTACCGCTATTCTATTTAATACGCCTGGGACACCAGAAGCGGTAGCTACGACTTTCGATGGTTATCCTATGTCTCAGCAAGGAAAGTCGAAAAAAGCTTTGGGTTTAGCAATTAGTAGTTCAGCATTCGGTGGTATCTTTGCAGTAATTTTAATGTTTTCGCTGGCTTCTATACTTTCAGAGGTTGCGTTTAAGATACACGCTTCAGAATATTTTGCTTTAGCCATTTTAGGCATGACCGTCATTTCTGCTTTAGGCACCAGTAATATGGTTAAAGCTATTATATCAGGGCTTATTGGTATTTTCATTTCAACTATAGGTTTAGATCCATTAACGGCTACTGATAGATTTACCTTTAATACTTTAGAATTAATGAATGGGATTGACTATATCCCGATTATGATTGGGGCATTTGGGTTAGGGGAAGTATTTTCACAAATTACTAATAGTAGTCCGCAAAATTTAAATACATCCTCAAAATTATCACAAGGTATGTTCAAGTTTAAAGACTTTTTTGTATATAAATGGACTGCTTTAAAATCAGCAACAATAGGTAGTCTATTAGGTATTTTGCCTGGTACAGGTGGAGCGATAGCCTCATTTGTGAGTTATGGAGTAGCTATGAAAACAGATAAAAATCCAGAAGAATTCGGAAAAGGGAAAGCGGAAGGTGTAGTTGCACCCGAAACATCTAATAATGCAGCAGCCGGAGTTTCAATGATTCCTACACTAATTCTTGGAATACCAGGTAGTCCAACAACTGCGGTAATATTAGCAGCTTTAGTACTTCAAGGTGTACAGCCAGGGCCACAACTCATGGCAGATCAGCCTATACTTTTATATTCAATATTTTTAGCAATGTTATTCGCAAGTGTCATGACATTGGTTGCTGGTAGAGCAGGTGTTCAAGTATTTACATTATTGTTAAAAGCGCCCTATAGCATTATAGCGACGTTCATTATTATACTTTCTCTACTTGGTGCCTATGCTACAAACAATGACTTATTGAACGTTTGGATTATGTTATTATTTGGTGTTGTAGGATATTTAATGAAAATATATCATTTTTCAATTGCTTCACTAATTTTAGGAATTGTACTGGGGCCTTTGATGGAAACATCATTAAGAAGACATTTGTTAATTAACAACGGGGACTTTTTATCATTATTCCATTCTCCTATTACAGTTATTTTATTAGTTATTAGTATTCTAATCATTGTAGTACCAATTATTATGGATAAAAGAAAAGCAAAATCATCGAACTCTAATTAAGTTCTTTGAATAAAAAATAATAGTTTGAAATGATTATTCTAATCACCCAAAAAACAAAAATGATGATTTCCATCTAAATAAGTTGGAAATCATCATTTTTATGTTTGTCTATATAATTATTATGCAGTTTATTAAAAGTGTAAAATTAGCTTTCATTAACCGTTTTAGTTTGTTGCATTAACTATAAATGTACATTGCCTTTAGCGTAATAGAATAAAGCTTTCTTTTCAGTAATGAACAATTGAACAAACGTGAGAATACCAATTTTTCCAATCAGCATCGTTGCAATAATGATGATTTTCGTGGCTGTATGGTAATCCAATGTAAAATTCATGCTCAATCCTACAGTGCCAAAAGCTGAAATAACTTCAAATAATACAGTTGTATATGGCGTGTGTGGGTTAAGCATACTGACTATCAGAGAGACACTTAAGACAAATATAGTAGCACAGAGTGTGATTGTAACGGCTATATTTAAAGTTCTATTTGAAATAGATCGTTTAAATATGGAAGGATGCGTTTCGTTTTTTAGTGTACTGATAATGAACAATAGAGTTAAAACCAAGCTTGTTACTTTAATACCACCAGCAGCACTAATAGGAGCCCCACCAATAAACATTAACAGCATCATCATCATTGAAGTCGGTGCAGTGATTTGTCCAATGTCTACAGTGTTAAAACCTGCAGTACGTGTTGTGACGGATTGGAAGAATGAAGCCCCAATTTTTTCAGGAAGTGATAAATGATTTAATGTAGCATGATACTCTAAAATGAAAAATAGTATAGAACCTAAAATAATTAATATGAGGGATGTGCTTAGCACAATCTTAGAATGTAATTTTAAGTTTACTAATTTTTGAGACATGATTAAATCAAAGAACACTAAAGGGCCGATGCCTCCCATAATAATGAGTAACGGAATAGTAATTGTAATAATTGGATCGTTAATCGTACTCATTAAATTATCTTTGAAAAGAGCAAAACCTGCATTGTTAAATGCAGAAATTGATGTAAACATACTTAAAAATAAGCCTTGTCCAAAACCGTATTTAGGAACAAATGAGAGGGCAATAAATATAGCTCCTACGATCTCAGTTGCGACACTGTATAGTACAAATTGGAGAATAAGGCGTATAATTCCCCCTGGTTTGTCAATATTCCACATCGCCATTGCTAGATAACGATTTTTTATACTAATTTTTTTATTAATTAATATAAAGGTTAATAATGTGACTGTCACAATACCAAGGCCACCGATTTGAATTAAGAGCATAATAATAAGGTCGCCCAACCAATTGAATTGTGTTGAAACATCAACAGTTGATAGCCCTGTTACTGTAAAAGCACTCGAAGCTATGAAAAATGCATCTATAAAATCAATGGGCTTTTTGCCGGTAACAGGTAAGTATAAAAGTACTGCGCCAACTAATGTTGTAATTATAAAAAGTAAAAGGTAAAAATACAAAGGCTTATTTAATATTTTCATTAGGTCATTTCCTTTACTGATTTTAATAAACAGTATTTTATACCTATTGTTTTAAAAAGCAAGTAAATGTAAAAGAAAATCTTTAGAAAAAACAAGAATCCAGAAATGCCTTCATCAATAAAAGGGTTTCTGGATACTTGTGGAATTAGTTTTAATTTGTTTGTTGTTTGATACCTTTAGTAACGGCTTCTGCAAAATCATAAATAGATTGTCTGTAGTCATTAGTGTTTTCGCGTGTTTTTCTGTTGAAATCTCCATTATCAAAGAAAGATTTACGATATTTTGTTGAAATTTCTAATTGAACACCAGATCCTGTGTCATTTTTATTGATGATGTTGTTATTAGAATTGCCATTTACATAATTGGGACTTTGTTCTACATTAAATCCTTCCTTTTCTAATTCTTTTTGGATGGATTGAGACATATCTTTATCTTTTCCACCAATATAGACTACTTTTTTTTCATCTCTAATTCCATGGATAGAAATAGACTCGTTAGACTTATAAGTCATATCTTTAAGTTTAGGGTCATCAAAACTAGTTGAAGTAATATGCAGCTTGGCGTTATTAGATTTTAATAATCCTTCAAAACTATATAAATTAAAATTTCCTTTTTTAGAAATGATTTTTGCTAATTCAGAGGTCCCTGGTTCAATTCCACCGCCATGAATAGCAGTAATCAATATATCTTTATTATTTGTTGTCTTTGTATTAATCTGCCAATCGCGTCCTTCTGTTGTATCGGCTGTAAGATCTGAAAAATTTTTATAGTAATCCTGATTTTGTGGTTGATCATTTTTCCAGACATATAAAATATATAAGGAAGTTAAAATTACACCTACTATAAGTAACATGATCAAATAATATAAATAAGAATGGATTATATTTTTCATAGAAATCTCCCTTAATTTTATAGTTGCGATGATGAAATTATAACAGAAATTAGCATAACACCGACTAATATGTTTTTTACAATTGTATTACTATTTGAGTATTTAATATTTACAATCTTAATAAATATAATTTTATAATGCATAATATTTAGTATGTAATTTCCTGAATTTCGTAATGACATGTGCTTTGTGACATTAGTACAAAATAGATATAATAGAAGTGGAAATTGTAGTATCTAACTTGAAGAGAGGGTGTGTGTAACTTGGATATCGTTACAAAAATGCAAGTAAACGTACCGAAAGAAAATGTGTTTGAAGCTTTTGTAAACCCAAATCAAATTGGAGGTTTTTGGTTTTCTTCAAGTTCAGAAAGATGGGAACAAGGTAAAATCATTACCCTATGTTATGAAGAATATAACGCAGAATTAGAGGTTCAGATAAACAGCATAGAGGAAAATAAAAGTATTGAATTTATATGGGGAAATCATCCTGTAACCATTCAATTTGAAGGTATTGGTGAAAGTACTGTAGTAACTACAATCGAAAAAGATTTTGATACACAAGATGTAGAGCAATTATTAGGACAAAAAGAGGGATGGGTTTATATGCTTAGTTGCTTAAAAGCATATTTAGAACACAATGTAAGTATTCGAGCTGCAATATTGTAATAATTGTAAAGTCTTAAAAAGTTAATATAGACCAATAAACTCCCATATTTATTAAAGATTTGGAAGCAGGATAGAAATCTAATTATTTTTGATTTTTATCCTGCTTTATTTAATAACATAAAGTTATTTGGGAATATAGTAATTGTAAGCAAATAACTTTGCTGTTAAATTGAGAGAAGTTATAATGTAATTATTAAAGTTACAATTAAAAGGTGATGATTATGAATTTAGAGTTTAATATTGCGGTGCATCTTTTGACCTTTTTAGTGAAACATCCGGGCGAACGATACTCAAGTGGTGAATTAGCAGAATGCATTTGTGTTAATCCAGTGCAATTACGTCGCGTTACTAGAAAGTTAAATGAACAGCGATATTTGGACGCTACCCGTGGTAAGTTTGGTGGTTACCAATCAAATCAATCAACGAATGATGTAAATCTTGCAGATTTATTTGTATTATTCAATGAAGAAAAATCAGAAGGTAGATTATTTACTGGCGATGAGGATAGTGATTGTGAAATTTCCAGGGAAATAGGCCATACAATGTCTCAATTTCATCAAAGAGAGCAAGACTTATTAGTGACATATTATAAAAATATTACGATAAAAGATGTATTAAAGGATATATTAAAGGGGGATTCTCATGAAACAGTTTGACTTAATCATTGTAGGATTTGGTAAAGGTGGAAAAACGCTAGCGAAATTTGCTTCTGCACAAGATCGAAAAGTAGCAGTTATTGAAAAATCGAAAAAGATGTACGGAGGTACATGTATCAATATAGGTTGTATTCCATCCAAAACACTAGTACATGAAGGACTAGAACATGGTTCCTTTGAGCAAGCATTTTCAAGAAAAACAGATGTTGTCAATGCATTAAATAGTAAGAATTATCATAACTTAGCTGATGATGACAATATAGAGGTGTTAGATTATACTGCTAAATTTAAATCTAATCATGAATTAAATTTATTAAATGATCAAGATGAAGTTGTAGAAACTATTGGTGCAGAACAAATCGTCATTAATACAGGGGCTAAATCTATGATTCCACCAATTGAAGGTATTGATTCTTCGCAATATTTATATGATTCAGAAGGTATCATGAATTTAAAATCCCAACCTAATCATCTAGTAATTGTTGGTGGGGGTTATATCGCATTAGAATTTGCCGCAATGTTTGCGAATTTTGGTACACAAGTAACTGTGTTAGAGCGTGGCAACGATATTATGACTAAAGAGGATAACAATATTGTTGCTGAGGTAAAAAAAGACTTAGCAGACAAAAATGTGAATATCGTCTTAAATGCAGATACTAAGAAATTTGAGGATACAGATAAGGGGACGATTGTTCATACATCGAAGGGTGAGTATGCTGCTGATGCTGTACTGATAGCAACAGGACGTAAACCTAATACTGACTTAGACCTTCAAAATACTGATGTGAAAATGGGTGACCATGGTGAAATTATAGTGAATGAATATTTACAAACAGATGCATCCAATGTTTATGCTTTAGGTGATGTCAAAGGTGGCATGCAATTCACATATATTTCATTAGATGACTTCAGAATTGTAAAAGAGCAATTGTTCGGGGAGGGCAAACGTTCTACGGAAAACCGTGGGGCTGTACCTTACACAGTATTTATAGATCCACCATTAGCACGTATTGGATTAACAGGAAAAGAAGCGAAAGAACAAGGATATAATGTGATAGAAAGTGCTATACCTGTTAATACAATCCCTAGACATAAAATAAACAATGACGGTAGAGGATTGTTTAAAGCAGTGGTTAATAAAGATAATGAAGAAATTTTAGGTGCATCTCTATATGGTTTACAATCGGAAGAAATTATAAACTTAATTAAATTAGCAATAGATCAAAAATTATCTTATAAAGTATTAAAAGATAATATATACACACACCCTACAATGGTAGAATCATTTAATGATTTATTTAATATGTAGGAGATAGAAGGAATGTCTGTACTACGATATAGATATAAGTGAGCTAATCCGTAATGGGGTCAGCACAGACTTTGGTGGCAGTTTTTTGTTCACGCTTTCCGCGGTCACTGCCTTAGCCTGTAGTCTTCCCGCAGGAGTCGGCCCAAATCACTGCCAATATTACACTGAAAAGATTATAATATATAATTTAAATAGCGGTGGTGTTTATTATGTTGAATAAATCAATTGATAAATGAGCTAACTTTGATCTAAAAAATCATTACTATTTTGAAAAAGTAATTATAGAAATATAAAGAGAGCTAACCTAATGGGTTAGCTCTCTTATATTTTTTGACATGTGGGTTAAACATTTCAGTAGGACTAATTTAAATCGTTATGAAACTATCACTCTAATGATTATTTGTCCTACGAAATAGAAAGCGCCAACGATAATACATATAACCCCGATACTAATATAACTTTGTTTTTTAGAAACACCTTCTTTTTTAGAAGTACGTTTATTTAAAATGAGTAACACAATACCAACAATAATAAGAACAATTGAAGCTATCCACATGATGTGTCCCTCCTTGATTTATATTTATTAAAAGCGCTTTATTATGTATTTACCCATCAATTACTAAGTAGTAACCTTAACAATCAAAGCAATTTTAGTATGAATATTTTAAGAAGTAGTAAACTAAATATTTGAATGGAGTTATTAAAGATAAATTAATCATGTTAAAATGAGGATAAGGAAAATGAGAAATTAATAGTGCCGAAATTAGATTATAATATAAAATAGATAATTCTACGGTAGATTCGATTGGATGGTGTGGTAGTGGATATTGATTATGAATATGAGTTAGACATAAAAGATGTAGATGAACTTATTCAAATTTATCATGATAACGATTGGGCAGGGCATGATCAGGAAAAAGTGATTACAATTTTTAATACGGCAACACATGTAATTATTGCAAAATACCAAGGGAAAGTTATTGGGTTTGCAAGGGCGATGTCGGATGGTGTTTTTAACGCGGCAATTTATGATGTAATGGTAGATGTGGCACATCAAAACCAAGGTATCGGTCAAGAAATCATACGAAATATATTGGTGTATTTGGGAGAGTTGTCTTGTGTTCATCTAGTTGCAACGACAGGATATGAAGGCTTTTACAGGCAGTTAGGTTTCAAGAATTTAAAAACAGGTATGGCTGTATATACTAATGAGAAATTAAAAGATGAGTATACTGTTTAGTAATTAACAGCTATACTCATCTTTTTGGTGTGTAATCTAGATTATAAAATATTGTGACTCACGTCCTCATAAGAATAGTTTTTAAGTAAAGAACAGCCTAATGGATGCTGACCATTGTCTACGTAATCATTAATTTCTTCGAGAACATCTAAGATTTCATATTCAGGTGTTGTAACATCAAATGTGTATTTGAATACTTGTTTCTTATCTGATAACACTGTGGCAATGAGTTCGTCATTGTGCATCTTGTAATTAAGAAGTTGCATAAAAATCCCTCGCTTTTAATAAATTTTTGAACCTAGAAACAAAGTGAATTAATTGAGAATAAATGTCATTGATTTCGCTCTAGATTATAATTGTTATTATCTAATACATAGTATACATTAAAATTAATCAAATGTAGAGGGTTTAGGCTTAAAAAAACGTAAAATTTAAGTGAAAAGTACATGTAAGCGTATACTTTAGCACTTTGTAAATTATAATAATTTTAAATTAGAGGGCTTAGAAAGTAATTGTTGAAAAATATAGTGTAATTTGATAAGATTTACTGAATTAAATAAATACTTTCTAGGGTTCCGCAATGATATAACTTGGTCTGGTCCGAGAGAAAGCCACATTTTTATATGTGACACGGAAGGATAAAAGCCTGGGAGATAGTAGTTAACACTATCTCTCGGGCTTTTTTATTTTTAAGGAGGATTTGTTATGAATTGGTTAAAAATAATTATTGCTTCTCTATTTGAGGTTGGATGGGTCATCGGATTAACTCATGCAACATCAGTAATTGAATGGTTACTGACAATTATTGCTATATTTCTAAGTTTCTATTTATTAATTGAAGCATCAAAGTGGTTACCTGTGGGAAGTGCTTATGCAGTTTTTGTAGGATTGGGAACTACTGGTGTCACAGTATTTGATTTTTTATTTTTCGATGCCTCTTTCAGCATGATTAAAGTTATTTTGATATTTATGTTATTAGGTGGAGTAATCAGTTTGAAATTAGTGACATCAAGTAAAGGAGAAGAAGTATAATGGCTTGGATATTAATAGTAGTTGCTGGTCTTTTTGAAATGATTGGCATTACTTTTTTAAACACATATGTAAATAGTGGCAAATATCGTGCATTAATAGGTTTAGTTAGTTTCTTTAGCCTTAGTTTTTTTGCATTATCAATAGCAATGTTTGAATTACCTATGAGTACAGCATATGCAGTGTGGACTGGCATAGGTGCTGTGGGTGGCGCATTAGTAGGCATGATATTTTATAAAGAATCGAAAGATATCAAGAGAGTGATATGTATTTTAGTGATTTTAGGCAGCACTGTAGGTTTGAAATTAGTAAGTTGAAATGATTTGAGGTGAAGAAGTGGGTGTTATTATGTGTAAACAAATTCGTGAAAGTGAGAGGAGTGATTTTGTGTATATGGCCTATATTAATAGGTGAGAATTCTAAAAATAAAAAAATAGACGACACATTAGTGTCGCCTTAAGAGTAATATGTTCATGAATATAAAAGACTAGTAGTCGGTTTCCAACTACAATCTTAATATATCATAGTTAAGACTATATCTTCAATAAAAAAGACGGTTAAAATATGAGATTATTCATGTTGCAGGCACACATTGTAATTGATACGATAAAGCGTGAAGGTGGGTGTTTGATATGGAAGGACTTGCAGCTTTTATTACAATTACTTTGATGATTATTATTGTACCTGGTCCAGACTTCTTTGTAGTAATGAAAAATTCCATTACTTCTGGAAAAGGCAATGGTGCTATGGCAGCTTTAGGTATTACATCTGCCCATGTACTGTTTTCATTATTAGCAGTATTCGGTATCATATTTATTTTGGCAAATATGTACTATGTTTTCGTGACTATTAAAATATTAGGTGCATTCTATCTGATTTATTTAGGAATCAGAAGTATTATTAGCGCACGCCAGGGCATGAACTTTTCTACATCTCAGATGAAAGCTCAAAAAATTAGTTATTTGAGCTCTTATAGGCAAGGTTTATTAAGTACGATGTTAAACCCTAAAGCATTACTTTATTACATAAGTATTTTACCTCAATTTTTAACTACGGGAGAAGGAGTAACGTCTCAGATTGCCATATTATCAACAATTGTTACGACTGTTATTCTGTTGTGGTTTATATTTTGTGTCTATATTTTCCAATATATTAAATTATTATTTGCTAATAGAACTGTAAAGGCAATTTTTGACTATTCAGTTGGTGCAATATTGATTGGCTTATCACTTAATTTATTATTCAGTAAAAGTAGTTAAGTATTAAATCAAATGATCTTATTCTCTTGAAGTTAATGCAAATAGCATCATGTTATGTTGGTAAATATAAAAGCATACATGCAAAAAGGAACGGAAATATGAAGTCAAATCACCAAATTTGATTTCAATGCCGTTCCTTTTTTTATTATTTGAAACTCAATAAAACAAAGACATGGGCTATTAGCATAATGCAATTAACTTTAAAAGAGATTAACTAATTAAATGCTGTTTTTTATAAAATATTCACAAATTATCTACATAATAATTTTGTTATTTATTTATAATGTTAAGGGAGAAGGGGGAAAAATTTTGAAAAATATATTTAATCCGTTACAAAGATTACATTTTTATGCTGCCTTATTTATAACGCCGTTATTAATTACATTAACCATTTCGGGAATTGGTTATCTCTTTTTTCAGGAAGTAGAAAATAATATATATAAAACAGAGTTTTTCGGAGATAGTTCCGTCAAATCGCATCAAACATTGAATGAAGCTGTAGATGAAGTAGAAGATAAGTTTGATGGATTTTATATCAGTAAAGTAAGTATGATGGATGAACCATATAATAATCGTATAACATTGGATGACATGGCAGGCAATCAGCGTTATGTATTTTTAGACCAAAATAATCAAATCGTAGCAGATCAAAATGCTAAACATACATACACAAATGTTGTAAGAAATATACATAGTTCATTATTTACCGAAAATACATTCATAAATTATCTTGTAGAATTAACTGCATGTTGGACAATTTTTATGATTCTTTCTGGAACATATATGCTTATTAAGAAAAAACTAATATCAAATAACAATAAAAAATTAAGATTCCAAAAATGGCATGGTATTTTAGGTGTAGTTATAGCAATACCAGTATTTGTATTAGTGCTTACTGGTTTACCTTGGTCAGGCTATATGGGGGCTAAGATTGCAAATGTGATGGATAATTCTGGAAAGTTGGGACAATCAGAATTAGCTATTAATCCCCCAAAATCGGATGTGAATGAAATACCTTGGGCAACACGTGAAAACAAACAACCTGCTTCAGAAGGCCATGCTGCTCACCATGGTGGTGGCGAAATGCCGAGGACAGATATTAAAAATCAAATTTCGATTGATAAAGTAGCTACTGAAGCCAAAAAGAACGGCATAGATAAACCTTATTCTATTGTTTATCCATCCAATGAATCAGCAGCTTTTACTGTTTCTAAGGGCAGTAATACAGGTGTCACTGGGTTAGATGTTTCGCCATATGACGAGCAAACGTTATATCTAGATCAATATAATGGGAAAGATTTAGGTAAAGTGAAGTATGAAGAATATGGCATTATCGGAAAATGGTTTACGTGGGGCATACCATTACACGAAGGTCATCTCTTTGGCGTAGCTAATAAAGTGATTAATTTACTTGTATGTATCGCTTTACTAACAGCAGTTGGATTAGGATTAACATCATGGATTAAAAAAATGAGAGATAGTAATGTAAAGGTACCTCCAAGTGTTAAAAAACCAATGTCAATCCCGTTGGCTATCGTACTTATTGTACTTGGTATCTTGATGCCGTTATTTGGCTTCTCATTGATTGTCGTATTTATTATCGAGGCCTTATTATATTATAAAGATCGAAGAAATAAGCTGAAGAAATAAAGGCATAGTTAAGGGGTGTGACACAGAATCAAATTAGTTAATTTGATCTTGTGTCACACCCCGTTTTTTTTAAGCAATTTAACTAGGATGGTTATGTTTGAAACACGTGTTGTTATAAAATTAGTGATTCATATCCATTTCATGGATTTTCATCATTAATCCGTGTGGGATATCATCATGTTTTACTACTTCTTTTTTGTAGTATGATTTACCGTCATCTTTAGATACTAACTTTACAAAATCACCTTTTTTAGGTTTGAAATCATCATCATGTTCAAGTTTGACATCTTTCGTTACGATGCCATCTTTTTCGCTGACAACTTTTTCTGCAGTTGTACTTTCAGACATATAGCCATAATAAGTATCTTTTTGACCAGAAAATATCATGAATATTGTGAAAGCTAAACCAATAATAACTAAAACACTAATTAAAGATATTGTTAATTTTTTACTCATATTCTCAGTCTCCTTTAATATTAAGCATAAAAGATATTACGGTCTAAGTATACAAAATTTTAAATTGTTTTGAACTTTGTCATATTTTAATTACGACTTGATAAGAAAATGTCCAATTCAGAATGGATTTTAAACCTATAGCAATTAAATATAGAATTATGGATTATAAAGTGTTGAATCTGAAATGAGCACTTTAATGCCACGGTAAATATTTTTTATCGTATACCAAATAGTTATGGAAAATAGTAGTATACCTAATGCGAGCGCGACTAAACTAACAGTTGTATTTTGTGAATCAATCACAATACCACCCATAGCAGCACTAATGATTAAAAAGATAGGTCCGATGTAAGTTATAATATGATAAATCAGTGATTTCGCTGCATGTATAGAAGTTGGTTTATCAGCAAAAATCCAGATTATTATAGGTACAATAATAGGTGCGAAAAATATGCTGAAATAGCTAATAGATGCAAGTATGCGTTCGCTTTGTGTATTGTTTTGTGTAACTTGTTCGTTCATTTATATCACCTCAGATAGGATATTAACAATAAATTAGATATAAATATAGTGGAGATATTTAATATTACATTTTTGTTAGGTACAATTGTGGAACAACGATTATAAACAGAGAAGAGGAAGACATATGAAAATATATTTAGTGCGGCATGGTGAATCGCAATCAAATTATGATAAAAAAGAAGGTAAAAATTACTTTTGTGGGCAATTAGATGTGCCGTTAACAGAGAAGGGAACACGTTCTGCGCAGTTGTTGCAAAGTTATTTTAATAAAAAGGACATAGATCATGTGTATCTATCAGATTTACTGCGTACTAGGCAGACGTATAATGCGATATTCGATAACTCTATCCCTGCAAGTGTGACCTCTTTGTTAAGAGAACGTTCGCTTGGTGAGTTTGAAGGAGAAATGGTGGACAAAATTGAACAAAAACCTGAATATGCACGTTATTTTAATGATGAGGATTATCTATCGTTTCGTCATAGCTTTAGCCAAAAAGCACCAGGTGGGGAGAGTTATGCAGACGTGTTACAACGTGTAACGCAATTTTTTGAACATGAAGTAGATAATAGTTTAGAAACTATTGTAATTGTTGCTCATCAGGTCGTGCTTCGTTGCTGCTTTGTCTATCTAAGATACGATACGCAAGCAACAGTGATCGAGCGTAAAATTGAAAATTGTGTGCCATACGAATTAGAAAAATAAACACAAACAAAAAACCTGAACTACGACTTTGTCGGTTCAGGTTAATATCTTTTAGCTGCTGTTAAGCTATCATGAAATCCTTGGAATATTGTATTGATATTGTCTAAAAAACTTCCTACAACAACGGCAAGTATAACGTAAGTTACACTAAGGGCGATTGTTTTAAATGAAACAACACCATATTTTTCTTTCTTCTCAAAGAGATTAAAAGCTATGAAGATAGCAGCCATTGCACCTATTAAAATAGTTAAAACCATAAAGGTGTGCCTCCTTAGAATTATTACTGAGTGGCTGTGCTTCTATTCATTTGTTTATTAACTTAAATTAATCTTAACAAATGTTACTTTGAGAAAAAAAGGGATTTTATGTTAAAAAACCTTACAATTAAGTAAGGTTTTTTACAGAAATAAGTCAGTACAACTGAGTACTGTACATAAAAATGACCTTCAAGCCTTTGTTATCAAGAAAAATTGACTTGTAATCATATTGTAATTTAATAAAATACTTACAGCATAATTGTATAATTACATGCTCTCGATTTCAATTGATTAAGAAGTGTCTATGTTATTTATCTACAGCGTCAGATTCAATACCCTTATCTTTTAGGAATTTTTTGATTTTATCTTGTTGTTTTCCATTAACATCCCCAGCATATTTAGTAGATACATCTACAACATTAAGTTCATTTTGTGGCTGGTAGTCTAATTGTTCTAAATCTTCATCTGCATTTTTAATTGTGGTATTTAAAGCAGTGAAATATTTAATAATACGGTCTACATTTTCTTGGTAACCTTGTGGTAGTTTGTTCTCTTCTACAAATTTCTTGAATCGTACATCATTTTTAACTGCATTATGTGATAGATCAGATAAACGTTCAGCCTGTTCATCAGTGATTTTTTTATCTGTACCAATTTGTTTATCTATTTTATATTGGAGTAGATATTTATTATCAATAATATCGGAGTTTACATCTAGGTATTTTTGGATAGCTTTATTTGCTTCAGACTCACTTAAAGTAGCACCTTTTTTATCTGAGTTAAAGATGTCGTTTTCAGTAATTTTCTTCACATTTTTAGGCGCATGTCTTTCGTTATGACTATTGTCGTCTTTAGGTTTATTGTTTGAACATGCTGCGAGCATAACAGTTAGCACTAGCACTAACGATAATAATATACTTTTTTTCATAAATTTTAATTGCTCCTTTAATAATAATCGTACGAGTATAACAATACAGGGAATGTTTAAACGCGCTTTATAAAAATTATAACTTAAGCGTATCATTTAGAGCTATTGATTTGAATAAGGGATTAAATGATAAACGCACAATCTTTTGAACAAATTGAGAAAACAATAAATTTATTATAATTAATTTTAAAATATTCATTAGATTTTCACTTTGAAATGTTATTGAAGGTGGTCATTTAGCGTCATGTAGTTTGTAATAAAACTCAGTTGTATTAATCTAAAAGTGGTAATGAGAAATAGGTGAATAAGCATATGCAAATAAGGGGACGCTTGAACAACTGGATACATGCATAAATAGGCTGAGACAATTTTAATTGCCCCAGCCTAAATTATTATATTGAGTTTAGTGTAGTTATATATGAGTTCTAGCTCAGCTAAACAATTTTATCTCTTATAATCTTAGTCATCTTAATTATATGTAAGTGAGTGACACGACAATCATATTTTATAATGATTTCGTTAGCCACTCACATGGTATAACGTTGATAGAAGAATTAATGTCTAATGATATAATCAAAGGCATTTAATGCAGCATTTGCACCAGAGCCCATTGAGATAATAATTTGTTTATTACGATCGTCAGTAACATCACCAGCTGCAAAAATACCAGGGATGCTTGTAGCGTTCTTACGATCAATCATAATCTCATTAGCTTCATTTAGTTCAACATAATTATTAAGCCATTCAGTATTTGGTAATAGTCCGATTTGAACAAAAATACCTTCAAGTTCTAGTGTATGTTCTTCACCTAGAGATTTGTCTTGGTATTTAATACCAGTTACAGCATTTTCACCAAGTACTTCAGTTGTTTGTGCATTTTTAATAACAGTTACGTTAGGTAAGCTGTTTAAACGTTCTTGTAAAACGTTGTCTGCTTTAAGGCTAGCATTACGTTCTAATAGTGTGACGTGTTCAACGATACCTGCTAAATCAATTGCTGCTTCGACACCTGAATTACCGCCACCGACTACGGCTACGTTTTTATTTTCAAATAAAGGTCCGTCACAATGTGGACAGAATGCAACGCCTTTGTTAATCAATGCCTCTTCGCCAGGTACTTCAAGCTTGCGCCAACGTGCACCTGTTGAAATGATAACTGTTTTACTTGTTAATTTCGCGCCATTTTCAAGCGAAACAACGATACCACTATCAGTTTTTTCAATTTCATTAGCACGAATGCCTGTCATTACATCGATGTCATATTGCTTTATATGATCTTCTAATGCTGAGGCAAATTTTGGACCATCTGTTTCTTTAACAGTGACAAAGTTTTCAATAGTTGCTGTATCATTAACTTGTCCGCCAATACGATCAGCAACTATTCCTGTACGTAGACCTTTACGTGCTGTATAAACAGCAGCACTACCGCTTGCAGGTCCGCCACCAACGATTAACACGTCATATGGATCTTTATCATTGAACTCTGCTGGGTCTGCTTGGCTACCTAAATTTGCAAGGATATCTTGAACTGTCATACGCCCATTGCCAAATTCTTCGCCATCTAAGAATACTGCAGGTACTGCCATAATATCTTCAGATTCTTCTCTAAAGATAGCACCGTCAATCATTGAATGCGTGATATTAGGATTTAATAAACTCATTAAGTTTAATGCTTGAACAACGTCAGGGCATTTTTGACAAGTTAAACTAATATACGTTTCAAAGTGTAGTGGTTTATCTAATGATTTGATTTGGTCTATTACGGCTTGTTCTTCTTTAGGTGCGCGTCCACTTACTTGTAATAATGCAAGTACAAGTGAATTGAATTCGTGACCCATAGGTAAACCGGCAAAAGTAATGCCGGTTTCTTCTCCAGGTCTATTTACTGAGAAACTTGGTGTACGTTTTAAGTCAGTTTCTTCTATAGTAATGTGAGAAGAAGCTGCAGATACTTCGTCTAATAACTCTTTAAGTTCGTTAGACTTGTCATCAGCACCAAGACTTGCTTTTAATACAACATCGCCTTCCATTAATTGAAGTAATTGTTGTAATTGTGATTTAAGCTGATCATTTAGCATTTAAATCAATGCCTCCTTAGATTTTACCTACTAAGTCAAGACCAGGTTGTAATGTTTCTGAACCTTCTTCCCATTTTGCTGGGCAAACTTCGCCTGGGTGTTGACGTACATATTGTGCTGCTTTGATTTTGTGTACTAACGTGCTTGCGTCACGACCGATACCGTCAGCGTTTACTTCAGCTGCTTGTACAATGCCGTCAGGGTCAACGATGAAAGTACCACGTTGAGCAAGACCTAAATCTTCGTCTAATACATCAAAGTTACGAGTGATTGTTTGAGATGGGTCACCAACCATTGTATATTGAATTTTGTTGATTGCTTCTGAGTGGTCATGCCAAGCTTTGTGTACAAAGTGAGTATCTGTTGATACTGAGTATACATTGACACCTAATTCTTGTAATTTGTCATATTGACCTTGTAAATCTTCTAATTCAGTTGGGCAAACGAATGAGAAGTCTGCTGGGTAGAAACAAACTACACTCCAAGAACCTTTTAAAATTTCTTCTGATACTTCTAAAAACTCATCCTTTTGTGGATCATAAGCGTTAGCTGTGAATGGTAAAACTTCTTTATTTATTAAAGACATAAAAACATCCTCCTATTTTTTGAACTGAATTTTAATTAGAATTATAGTGTTAAATTGTTATTATTTCTTAATTATAATAATTCTAATCTTCGTATACTATTATTGCATTTCCCATTATTTTCGTCAACAAAGAAAGCTCACTAAGATGAGTAGTAGATAGATGCCTTGTAATCGAGCGGATGACTGGGTTTATAGGTGAAAATTTACACCTGAAAAGTAGAGGCGTTTATTTTTGGAAAAACTGCCTACATATTAAAAATAGCCTTTTTATTCTCAACTAAACCATGAAAATGAGAAAAAAGGCTACTTTAAATGATTATATATTTGCTTAGTGTTGATTTGGTAGGTCTAAATAGAATTATTACAAATTTATGAATGTTTTATCTTTTGCGGAATTTGTAATTGTGAATCTTTCATCAATTAAGCCTTCCTTAAGACTACTCGCGCTATATTGAACTGATTATTAAATAAGGTTCTGGATTATGCGCCAAAGAATACTTACAACAGCTCGCTGATAAACTTCTATAATGGACTTTTTTAAATTTTTATACCTTTATAATTAAAAGTAAAATGATTAGTTAAAAATGTCACGTACTAAATAGCTTAATACGGAGACAACTGGAGGTTGCATTACTATAATGAGAAAGGTTTCATAACCAATTCCTATACTTCATTGATGATTAATTTATTAACGAAAAGGGACGAGAAAGACATCAATTAGTGGAAATTTGATGTCTTTCTCGTCCCATATTATAGAGTGCTCAGCTAATAGTCGCTATTTTAATTATTTTCTGTTCCAATATCTTTTGCGATCAAATGCTTGCACAATTGTTTGAGGATCGTCTGAAACAAAGACGCCAGAAGCTTCTAAATTCAACTTAGCATTTGTTAATCCTTGTGCTGCGGACTGATTTACAACAATAGGTTTGTTGTGTTTATACGTAAGTTCTGCAAATTCTTCAGCAGCTGGGAGTAGCTCACTATCATCTGATAGTACTATCAGGCTGTCAAATAGTGTTGGATGGGCAGTATCAAATGTTTCTGTAATACCAAACGTTTCAGATATATCTTTAGGGTGTTGGCCGACAAATGCATAATTAAGTTTCTTCTCCGTAAATGTTTTGGCGTAAGATTTCAATGTTTCGGCACTGATATCGCCATTTACTACTACTGCGACAGAATGACCTGCTAATGGAATATCGAATTTTTCCATTGTTAATTTACTGTCTCGTGCGTCTGTTTTAACTTCTTCGTTTACATCAGGCACTTCAACGCCAACATTCTCAGCAACACGCTCTGCTAATGTACGATCAACTTTATTCAGTTGATTCACTGCGTTTTGTTTTACCATAATTGAATTACACATACCTATTTCGAAAGAGAAGCCATCTACAGTATGGTCAAATTCAGGTTGCGTTAAACTATTTAAATATAGCTTAGCCTGACTATAATAATCTTTGAAACTTTCACTACGTTTTTGGATTTTACGTCCTTCAACTTTTTCTTGATAGTGTTCATAGCCACCTTCTTCTTTAGGTGTTGTATGTGGATCGTTGTTATTAAGCGCATTTTTATGATAAGCCACTTGTCCTTTATTGATATTCATTTGGTGCATGGCATCTCTTTGATTATTATGAACCTCGTTAACTGGACGGTTGATTGGAATTTGATTAAAGTTTGGACCACCTAATCTAGAAATTTGAGTGTCGGTGTATGAGAATAGGCGTCCTTGTAATAATGGATCATTTGAAAAATCAATGCCAGGTACAATATGGCCAGGGTGGAAGGCAGCTTGTTCAGTTTCATCAAAAACATTGGTTACATTCTGATTTAATGTCATTTTACCAACGATTTTAACAGGTACCTGATCTTCTGGCCAAATTTTAGTTGGGTCTAAAATATCAAAATCGAAGTCAAATTCTTGTTCAGGACGAATGATTTGTAAACCTAATTCCCATTCTGGATAATCGCCTTTTTCAATAGATTCATATAAATCTTTACGGTGAAAGTCTACATCTTTACCATGGAGCATTTGAGCCTCGTCCCAAACTAGGGATTCTAAACCTTGTAGTGGTTTCCAATGAAATTTGACAAAATATGACTCTCCTTCGCTATTAACGAGACGGAAGGTATGGATGCCAAATCCTTCAATTTGTCTAAAATTCTTAGGGATACCGCGGTCGCTCATTGCCCATACAGTTGTATGTGTTGATTCAGGATTTTGGGCGAAGAAATCATAAAATGTATCATGGGCTGAACCACCTTGTGGTATTTCGTTGTGGGGTTCTGGTTTTACTGCGTGGATAAGGTCAGGGAATTTGATAGCGTCTTGAATAAAGAATACAGGAATATCATTACCTACTAGGTCGAAAATACCTTCGTCTGTATAGAATTTAGTAGCAAAGCCTCTTACATCTCTAACAGTGTCTGGTGAACCTTTAGAGCCTTGTACAGTTGAAAATCTAACAAAGACAGGTGTAGTTTTATCGGGGTTAGTTAAAAAGTCTGCTGAAGTATATTTAGATAAATCTTCATATACTTTGAACTCACCATGTGCACCGAAGCCTCTAGCATGCACGATACGTTCTGGTATACGTTCATGATCGAAGTGCATAATTTTTTCTCTAAAATGAAAGTCTTCTAATAGGCTGGGGCCACGTTCTCCGACTGTTAAAGTATTTTCGTCTTCACTTACTTTAACACCATTATTTGTAGTCATTGATTTCTCATCATTGCTTTTTTCTACGTCATTTAATTGTTTTTGTTTTTTATTAACCAAATAAAACCCTCCTTAAATAAAACTTCCATCTTTGTTTTCCACTAAAAACAAAAGAAAAACATGTGTCTGTAATTATCAACATACACATATATTTTAAAATTGCACTCAAGTATGATTGTTCATATTATCGAATTAAAGAAGTTATTTATTGATGATGTTTTAAAATTTTATAAAAACTTAAAGATAATTACATTTAAAGCTTTTAACTATCATGAAAATCGGGTAAACAGAATGTAAGCAATGGAAATGTGTGTTTGTTATGATATGGCTATATATTTTATAGAAATGAGGAGTGGAAAGATGTCTGAACACGTGTATAACCTGCTGAAGCAACATCATTCAGTTAGAAAATTCAAGAAAGAACCTATTTCAGAATCGCATATCAAACAACTTATAGAAGCTGGGCAAAGTGCTTCAACCTCAAGTTACTTACAAGCATACTCAATTATTGGTATCAACGATCCAGAAGTAAAAGAAGATTTAAAAGAAGTATCTGGGCAACCTTATGTGGTTGAAAATGGGTATTTATTTGTATTTGTAATGGATTATTACAGACATTCCATCGTTAACCAAGAATCAAATCACGACATGGAAACGTCATTTGAATCAGCAGAAGGATTGCTTGTCGGTACCATTGATGCCACGTTAGTAGCTCAAAATATTGCTGCTACAGCTGAAGACATGGGCTATGGCATTGTTTATTTAGGATCTCTGAGAAATGATATCGAGCGTGTAAGAGAAGTATTAAACTTGCCTAAACACACATTTCCACTATTTGGAATGGCACTTGGTATTCCAGAAGATGATGAAGGTGGTAGCCCTAAACCTCGTTTACCATTTGAACATGTTTTCCATCAAAACCAATATGATAGTGATGTTGAATCTCAAAAAGCTCAATTAAAAGCTTATGACCAAACAGTTAATGATTACTATAGCGCTCGCACAAACGGAGAACGCTCAGAAACATGGTCTAATCAAATTGCAAACTTTATGAGCTCGAAACAAAGGTTAGATATGTTAGAACAGTTAAATAAATCAGGATTTATAAGAAAATAATGCTGCTTGAAATAGCCTAAGTATTTAAGGCGTATTTAATGTGCCATTCATTCTCTGGAAAGGGGGTAGTGAAGTTGAACATGTTCGATAGAATTTTTAGAAAACAGTCGAAGGATTCGGAAGTTCAGGATGACCAAGATAAATGTGTTTACTCATCGAAATTTCAGCTCACCCCTCAAGAGGCCCAAGAATATTGGGCTAAGGTGGCACAAAAGCTTGTTGTCGGTGCAATTAATTCTGTAGATTACACAGCTGAACGTATCTTCATCTTGGTTTCTTTTGATGAAAAAGAACCTACAATTGATATGTTTTTCCAAATGGACGGCCAATTGAGAATGTGGAATGACTTAGATAATGAAGATCACAAAAAAGTTATTTCTCAAAGTTTAGTATCACAAGCACCTATTATAGCGAAACAAGTAAACTGTTTGTATGATAGTGTTAGTATGACTCGGCTCGCCTATGCGCAAGTTCAATATGAATTTGAAAGTAAAGCATGGTATTTACATGATGTATCACTGGATAGTGCGGAGGCGAAACTAGATAAATATCCTGCATTCTTAAAATGGTTTGATGATGTATCTAAATCAATTGATAAGATTCCCTTAGACGGTAAGCACCGAATAACATGGGGACCTTTCAAACCAGTATATTAATTAGAAAAAGCTTTTCAATTCATCATAGCTAAATGGTGGATTGAAAAGCTTTTTTAATTTGTAAAGATTAATTTATTAGTTTTGATTTAAGATCGCCATATAATCGCGTAAGTTCAAAATTGAAAAATTATCTGGCAATTTTTGTGAATTTATTCACAAAAAGTTCAGAAAAATCGATTTCTAGATATTGTAAGTGCTTACACAAAGCAATATTATTGAATTGTGAAATATTTAAAAATGCAATTAAAAATTTTAGGAAGAGGTTTTGAACGATGGAAATTATTTTAGGTGTAGGTACTTTGTTAATTGTCTTACTAGCAATGACTCTGTTTTTGAATTTTGCACCTTACGGTAAAAAGGGACTACAGGCACTTTCGGGAGCCGCCTGTGCAACGTTTTTACCACAAGCATTTTTGAGTTATGCGATTGGTGGCGTGTTTGATATTAAATTTTTGCAAGAAATAGGAGATTTGGCAGGAGGATTAAGCGGGGTTGCTGTAGGTTTTCTAACATGTTTGAAATTGGGAGTTTCCCCAGTATTTGCGGTAATAGTTGGATTGGTGCTACATGATTTCAAACTTTTACCTGCATTTTTGGCAGCTTACATGATAGCTTTTGTAATTAAATTTATCGAGAAGAAAGTGCCAGAAGGCTTGGATTTAATTACGGTTATTTTGTTTGCGCCAGCAATAGCTTTCTTATTAGCCAGTATTATGAGCCCAGGTGTTATTGCGCTTTTACACCAAATAGGTAGTGCCGTTACTGCTGTTGGTGATAATAATCCATACATCCTTGCAACAATACTAGGTTTAATTATACCTGTGACTGGCATGACGCCTTTAAGTTCAATGGTGTTGACGAGTTTATTAGGACTTACTGGTTTGCCAATGGCGATAGGAGCATTGACTTGTACTGGAAGTTCATTTGTTAATTTTATTATGTTTAAACAATTGAAAATTGGTAACAGCTCTAAAGCTTTTGCGGTAGCTATTGAACCATTGACACAAATAGATATTATAGCTAAATATCCGCTACAATTATATGGAACGAACGCGATTATTGGTGTAGTTAACGCATGTATAGTGACTTTTAGCGGTTTAGTCATAAATGTGACTGGTATGGCGACACCGATTGCAGGAGCTATTGTACTATTTGGTTTTAACGACCCAATTCGCGCGACGATAACTATTATTACTGTTTCAATAACAAGTATTCTTTTAAGCCTTGTTATAGGTAAAACGATAAATAAATTCAATATGACAAGTCTAAATTTCAATTTACCTCGAATGAAAAAACATGCTAATTAAGGAGATGTAATGATGGCTAGAAAGCAAGATTATCAAAGTGCATTTGATGTGATTGGACCGATTATGATGGGTCCGTCGAGTTCTCATACAGCAGGCGCAGTTAAAATTGGTAATGCTGCCCGCACCTTGTTGCAACATGAGCCACAAAAAATTACGATTCACTATTACGAGTCGTTTGCTTCCACGCATAAGGGACATGGAACAGATTTGGCTATAGTGGGAGGTGCTTTAGGTTTTGGGACTTTCGATGAGCGCATTAAACAATCCACGGAAATCGCAAAAGAGCGTGATATAGAAGTGGAAATTATTGAAGAGTCTGGAGCAAGTCTGGGAGAACATCCTAATTGTGCGCTTGTAAAATTAGATTGTTGTGGTAGACATGTAGAGATTAATGGTATTTCGATTGGTGGCGGTGCTATTAAGATAAAAAGTATACACATGGATGGTGCGTGCATATTAATGAATCATGGCTTGCCTATTTTAGTAGTAGAGGGCGTTGCGAATATATCTATAATCAATCATATAATTAATGATTTGATAGAACGTGATATAGATATTAATGAAGAAATAAAGACAATTAACGAAGGGAAATGTTTACTTGCGTTGCATTTGAATAAAGAGTTATCAATTGAAACAATAGATGAATTACGGGAAAGATACGATGCTTTAAGCTTTTCATATATACATTAGAGGAGTGACAATATGCTAAATTCGATGCAAGAAATCATTGATTATGCAGTAGAAAACGAAACAACTTTTGCGGAAATTATGATTAGTGAGGAAATGTCTTTAAAAGGTATTTCAAGAGATGAAGTTAGAGCGCTTATGAAACAAAATATAGATGTTATGAGGGAAGCGGTAGAAAAAGGTATAACTGATGAAGGCGTGAAAAGCGTTACTGGCTATACAGGACAAGATGCTGTTAAATTGGCAACTTATAATGAGCGAGCGCATGCACTGTCTGGATATGAAATGGTCGAAGCATTAAAAGGTGCTATTGCTACTAATGAGGTAAATGCGGCAATGGGAATTATTTGTGCAACTCCTACGGCTGGATCCTCGGGGACGATACCTGGAATTTTGTTTAAGTTAGAAAAATCACACCACTTAACAACAGATCAAATGATTGATTTCCTATTTGCTGCGGCGTTATGCGGTAAGGTAATTGCAAATAATGCTAGCGTGGCAGGTGCTATAGGAGGTTGTCAGGCTGAAGTTGGTTCAGCATCTGCGATTGCAGCAGCGGCAGCAGTTGAGATATTTGGAGGTTCACCACAAGCAAGTGGTCATGCAATGGCACTAGCTATCAGCAATTTATTAGGTCTTGTCTGTGATCCTGTTGCTGGTTTGGTAGAAATTCCTTGTGTTATGAGAAATGCTATAGGATCAGGAAACGGATTGATTTCAGCAGATCTTGCGTTAGCAGGAGTTGAAAGTAAAATTCCTGTTGATGAAGTCATTGAAGCTATGGATAAAGTAGGACGTAATTTGCCGGCTTCATTACGCGAAACAGGTATAGGTGGTTTAGCTGGTACGCCTACTGGAGAAGCTATTAAGAGAAAAATCTTCGGACAATCAACGGTTAATTCATAGTCTGTTGTTTGATTATCGATAATTTTATTAATAGATAAAAATTAAATTGAAAAAATACATGTTTCCCACTAAACTATATTAAAAGAGGTGGGAGACATGTTATTTAAATTGGGGCTTATATTTTTAGCGTTTATTATATGTAGCATAATGACACATTACTTTACGGCAGAAGGTACTTGGGTCAACCTACTGTTAAAGTCGTTATCTTTAAGTTTAATTCTTGTTTTTTTATTTAATTATATAAAATTAATGATAGATCTTAAGCGAAATAAATAATGTTAATGAAGTATAATAAAAAGGTCGGTATACACGTAATGTATGCCGACCTTTTTCAATGTTTCATAAATAGTTCAAATATATGAAATGAGGAGCAGGAAGTAATTTTGTATTAATTTGTAATTTCAGTATATTCTTTTTGATTATAAGTGTCTTGATCTAAGTTGTTTGTGAGTTTTGCCGTACCTGTACCAGCGAGCATAGAATCATTAACATTTAATGCAGTACGTCCCATATCGATTAATGGTTCGACAGAGATTAAGACACCTGCTAGTGCAACTGGTAAATTCAATGTAGATAATACAATGATAGAAGCGAATGTAGCACCGCCCCCAACACCAGCTACACCAAATGAACTGATGATCACTACGCCAATCACAGCTAATATAAATTGTAAGTTAACTTCCACGCCAGCAGCGGGTGCTACCATGACTGCAAGCATAGCAGGATAGATACCGGCACAACCGTTTTGTCCAATTGACAGACCGAAGGATGCAGAGAAGTTTGCAATTCCATCTGGCACGCCTAGGCGATTTTTTTGTGTTTGAACATTAAGAGGTAATGAACCAGCACTAGAACGAGAAGTGAAGGCAAATAATAGCACTTCGCCAGTTTTTTTAACGAATGTCACTGGGTTCAAACCTATACCTGAGATAATGATTAAATGAATAATATACATTACGATAAGTGCTGCATAAGACGCAATAACAAACTTACCTAAAGTCCAAATTGCCGCAAAATCACTTGTAGCAATTGTAGAAGTCATAATCGCTAAAATACCATAAGGTGTTAAGCGCAATACGAACGTTACGATTGCCATAACTAAGCTATATAATGCATCGATACCACGTTTAAGTAGGTTGCCACTCTCTGGTTGTTTACGCATAACACGTAAGAATGCAAAACCGATAAACGCTGCAAATATAACTACGGCGATTGTAGAAGTTGTACGTTGACCAGTAAAGTCTAAGAATGGATTACTAGGTAATAATTGTAAAATTTGCTGCGGTAATGTATTGGCTGTCATATCTTTAGCCTGACTTGCCAGTTCGCTACCTCTTGAACTTTCGGCGCCGCCTAAATCAATAGAAGAAGCGTCTAAACCGAACGCAAGTGCTGAGATAATACCAATAATTGCAGATATTGCAACAGTACCTATAAGAAATAAAAAGATATAAATACCAATCTTAGCAAACTTATCTCCAATTTTAATTTTCGTGAATGCTGAAACGATTGAAATGAATATTAGAGGCATTACAATCATTTGTAATAAAGAAATGTAGCCATCACCAACGATACTAAACCAATCCATAGTTTGTTTAGTAACTTTAGAGTCCACACCATAGATTAAGTGTATTACGATACCAAAAACGATACCGATACCTAAAGCAGAGAAAACACGTTTTGGAAAAGAAACGTGTTTTCTAGCCATTATATATAATCCGATGAGGAAGGCCACAAAAATAATGATGTTAAGAATAGTCAATAACATAAAAAAAGGACCTACACTTTCTTATTTAATTTTTTAATCCGATACGTATACTAAGGATATTAGTAAAATCAACATTATTCAAGTTAATTACTCGAGAAATTTGCGAAATCGAAATGTCTTTATTTTCTGACAATATAACTTAGTTTTATATAGGTCGTATAATTATATTAATAGAGAGAGTGGTAGGTATAATTTTATGAATGGATATCGAGGATTTACATATAAAACAAGCGAAAAAATACAATCCAGTTCTAGAACTCGATTGTATTTTTTCGCTCTTATAATGAATGATGTTGTATTCGGTGATGACTATATTTTACTCATATTACACTTCAGATCAAAAATGATAGTCTTATAAATTAAATAAACGGGCAAAGAAACCTTTACGCTCTTCTTTTGGCGCTTCGTCAACTGAAGTTGATGTGTAAGAAGTTGTATTGGCACCCGTTTCATCTTGAATGCTTATTTCAGTTACTTCGTCTTTAATTGTTGCATCATGAGTTGCTGACGTTGATAATTCATTTCCTTCGTCAGTAGTGGTAGTAGCATCTGTAGCTTTATCAGCTGACTTCGTTTCAGTTGAATTTGTTTCTTCTACCTTATCATTACTACCATTAGTAGTAGATTGTTCGCTGACTGGTGTAATTTCAGGTTCGTCTGTATGTGCCTTTGCTTCAGTAGCATCTGGTTTACTATCTGAAGTAACTTTGCCTGATGTTTCGTTTTCGACTTTGTCGTTAACGTCTTCGCTCGCTTCTGGCTGAGATTCAGTAGATGATTTTGTAACTACTGATTCAGTTGAAGTTTCAGTTAAAGCATCATCTTTCTGAGCATTTGTAGATTGTGAAGCGGCAATATGCGCAGTTTCAACGTTTGATTTAGCTAATTCAGATTGCTCTTTTTGTGAATCTTGAATAGCGTTTTGAGTTGATTTAATCTCATTAGTAGAAGATTGGATGGCCTGTAATGATTCAGTATTAGCATCCAATTTAGACGTGATTTGATTTTGCATCTCATGTAATTCTTGTTGTTGTTGGTGTACTTGATTAATCATTTGGCCAAGCATATGACGTTCATCACGCATTTTTTGAATTTCAGAACGTAAATCATCTACAAGTTTAGATACATTTTGATCTGTAGGTAAATTATTACTATCGTCTTTAACTAATACTTGTAAAAAGTCTTTTTCTTTTTCTAACTCTTCAAAAGCTAAATCATAACTATTTTTCTGTTTTACTTTTTCAGCAATATCTTGGAATAATTCAATATCCTCTTCTTGGAAATCTGTAGCTTCACGGCCACGATATTCTGTTTTACTAAGTTGGTAACCGCGTTCTTCTAAATGTTGAACGATTTTACGGACTTGTTTTTCACTTAGCTCAACACGTTGTGCAAATTCTTTGGTTAACATAGAAATAAGTCCTTTCATTAATGGATTATGTATACGGACGTTTGTCTTCGGTTAGTGAAACGTCAGTCTTACCTCTATGCTAGTTTAAACTGTTTTAATAGTGATTTCAAGTGGTGGTTCCTATGATTTACGTAAATCCATTTCTTCAAGTAACGGATAAATAATATTTCTAGATATTTTGTTGGCAAACACATATTTGAGGATATAGTTTGATTTTATACTAGGGCCATAGATATCTTTGGTTAGTTCAATATTAGATTTTATAAATAAATCCATTGGTTTACCTTCGCTATATCCTTCAAGATTTGGCGCTAAATAATTAATGTCATATTGTTTTTCGAATCCATGTTGATATAGAAATTGGCGCCTATTATCTAAAATAGGTATGACTTCCTCAGAAATTTCTTCAGGTTCTTTTTCTACTTCTAACATGATGAAGTTAACATCGTGTTCATGTAGTTGGTTCGATAGGATATTGATTTCTTTCTGTATACGCGCAAGCGTTTCAGTAATTAGCTCATCGTGATTCGGTTGGTCATTAGCGATTAAGTAAATTAAAAATGCTGAGTTTGTTGTTGCCTCATAATGCGCAGTTGCCAAACTCACGACAGTGTCTGATTCGATGCCAACTAAAAAAATATAATCGTCTTTAGTATGCTCGTTTTTAAGTGATTGTTTGAATATTTGCTCGTATTCAGATAATCCTATATCAAATTTAGCATCATACAAATTCATGGCTGATTTGAAGAAGGGATCATCAATTGATGTGATAATTTTGAATTGCATATGTACACCCCCGAAATTATTGCGTTCATTATAACATAGTAGCAAAACTTGTAATGTAATTTATAGGTAGAAGTATGGCTTGATAATAAAAAAGGAGCGACACAGAAATCAAAAGTTACAATTGATTTTCTTGGTTCGCTCCATCAATATAAATTAGTCATTTGAAATGTTTATTACAAATACATTTTAGATAACTGCCAATGTTGGCTTATGTCATTTTATAATTGGTAAATGTTGTTAATTACCTAAACTCTAAATTTATGAGATTTAAGTTTAGGATTTTGGTCCTTCAGATTCTTCAGCGTAATGATGTTGAACTACTGTTTCTTTTTCATAAGCTGCATTTGCATTTTCTACTTCTTCGTGTGAAGATTCGTCTTTCGTAGCAATGACAAGATAGTTACCGTCTAAGATTTCTTTCTTATAGCGTTCCATTTCAGCGTCGGACAATTTATAATAGGCTAAGACAGCCTCTTCACCGTCTTCACCAGTTAACATTTTCGCCATTTTATCACTGAAAGAACCGCTTGTAGCTGTTAAATTTACTTCGGAATCATGTAACTCGTCGATATGAAGTTTTGTTTTACTGATAACAGAAATCTCTGACTCATTATAACCTTCTGCAATCTTATTTTTGACTGCATCAATTAACTCTTCGCTTTTTTGAATAATTGTGAATTCTGACATTTTGTGATCCTCCATCCGTTGTTCTATTAATTATTATGTGTTTACCCAGTAACTTAAATAACGAAACGAATACAATTTAATTATATTACGAAGTTTTACACCTGGCAAACAACATTTTAACGCAAATGGTACCGTTTACTTTATATTAGTAAATGTATTAAGTCACCCTTTAAAAAGCGCTTACAATCAATAAGTATATTGAAAAATGTGCCGAAATTTGCTATCATCAGTTAATAATTTATCTAACTCATATAATCTAAAGGATACGGCTTTAGAAGTTTCTACCATGTTGCCATTAACGACATGACTATGGGTAACCTATACAATGCTTTAGCAATTACAAGCGATTTAAAAAGTTGTACGTATTGGACTATACTTTTTAAACCGTTTCCTCATAATCGATGTTATAAACATATTTTTTACATATTTAATTAGGGAAATGAATGTAGAATCTTAGCGCTTTAGACATCATTTGAAATTAGGATAATAGCTGCTTACAGTATTGCACGTTCACTCATAGATCCTGAAACTAAGTTAGTTTAGGGTTTTTTTTGTACACAAAATGAGGAGGTTTTTTACGAGTGGATTTGTTGAAGCAGAAAGTCGAAGCAGATGGTGTCGTCATTGACGAAAAGATTTTAAAGGTAGATGGTTTTTTAAATCATCAAATCGATGCCAAACTGATGCATGATGTAGGGCGAACTTTTTACGAGCAGTTTAAGGACAAGGGCATCACAAAAATATTAACGATTGAAGCGTCTGGTATTGCACCGGCGATTATGGCAGCTATGCACTTCGATGTGCCATGCCTATTCGCTAAAAAAGCAAAACCAAGCACACTAAAAAAAGATGTGTATCAAGCAGATATACATTCCTTCACTAAAAATACGACAAGTACGGTGATTGTATCTAAAGAGTTTTTAGATGAAAATGACAAAGTACTTATCGTAGACGATTTTTTAGCTAATGGAGATGCATCTTTAGGTTTAAATGAAATTGTGCAACAAGCCAAAGGTATAACAGTTGGTATTGGTATTGTAGTAGAAAAAAGTTTCCAACCTGGTAGAGAGCGTTTGGAACAAGCTGGTTTAACCGTTTCATCATTATGCAAAGTGGCTTCACTAAGTGGAAATAAAGTTACTTTCGTTGGCGAAGAAGCATGAAAACCTTCATTTTAAGTTTACAGCATTTATTAGCAATGTATGCGGGAGCGATACTCGTACCTATTATTGTAGGAACAAGTTTAGACTTCACACCTGAACAAATAGCTTTCTTAGTTACAGTAGACATCTTTATGTGCGGTGTAGCGACGTTCTTGCAAGTATGGAAAGGTACAGGCATAGGTTTGCCGATTGTATTAGGCTGTACATTTACTGCTGTGGCACCAATGATTTTAATTGGTCAAACTAAAGGTATTGGTGAATTATATGGCTCGCTCTTCTTGTCGGGTATTCTAGTTGTAATCATTGCGCCATTCTTTTCCTATTTGGTGAAGTTCTTCCCTCCAGTTGTTACTGGAAGTGTGGTAACAATTATTGGGATTAACCTAATGCCAGTTGCAATGAATTATTTGGCAGGAGGGGAAGGTGCTAAAGACTACGGGGATCCTAAAAATATCATCTTAGGTGTTATTACTTTGGTTGTTATTTTGCTCGTACAGCGTTTTACTGTAGGATTTTTAAAATCTATCGCTATACTTATCGGACTCATTGTGGGGACGGTACTAGCCGGATTCCTTGGAATCGTAGATGTAAATCAAATTGGTACGGCGCATTGGTTTGCGTTACCCCAACCGTTTAGATTTTCAACTTTTAGCTTTGACTTAGGGGCGACGCTCGTATTCTTTATAGTTGCACTAGTAAGTTTAATAGAATCAACAGGTGTATATCATGCATTAAGTGAAATAACAGGTAAACCATTGGAACGCAAAGATTTCCGTAAAGGTTATACAGCAGAAGGTATTGCTATCATCTTAGGCTCTATCTTCAACGCATTCCCTTATACTGCATATTCACAGAATGTAGGTTTAGTATCATTGTCAGGTGCCAAAAAGAATAAAGTGATATACGGTATGGTTATATTGCTAGTTATTTGTGGATGTATTCCTAAATTAGGTGCATTAGCAAATATGATCCCTCTGCCAGTATTAGGTGGAGCGATGATAGCTATGTTTGGCATGGTCATGGCATATGGTGTTAGTATATTAGGTAATATTAATTTTAGGAATCAAAATAATTTGTTAGTTATTGCTGTATCTGTAGGACTAGGAACGGGTATAAGTGCAGTACCTCAAGCGTTTGACGCCTTAGGTGAACAATTTGCATGGTTAACTCAAAACGGTATTGTACTAGGTGCAATTTCAGCAATTGTTTTGAATTTCTTTTTTAATGGTATTAAGCATCAACAAGACACGGAAATTATGAAATAATAGAACTATAAAACAATTATTTAGGAGGCTGTACAAGTATGTGGGAAAATAAATTTGAAAAAGAATCTTTAACTTTTGACGATGTGTTATTGTTACCAGCAGAATCAGATGTATTACCGAAAGAAGTGGACTTAAGTGTTCAATTATCAGAAGGTATTAAACTGAATATTCCAATCGTATCAGCAGGTATGGACACAGTTACAGAATCAAAAATGGCAATTTCAATGGCTAGACAAGGTGGACTTGGTGTTATTCATAAAAATATGAACATTGAAGATCAAGCCGACGAAGTTCAAAAAGTAAAACGTTCTGAAAATGGTGTCATCTCGAATCCATTTTATTTAACTCCAGAAGAGAGTGTTTTTGAAGCAGAAGCATTGATGGGTAAATACCGCATTTCAGGTGTGCCAATTGTTGATAGTAAAGAGACTAGACAATTTGTTGGTATTATTACAAACCGTGATTTACGTTTTATCGAAGACTTTTCAATTAAAATTTCAGACGTAATGACAAAAAATAATCTTGTTACAGCTCCTGTAGGTACGACATTAGAGGAAGCAGAGAAGTTATTACAACAGCATAAAATTGAAAAACTTCCATTAGTTAAAGAAGGTCGTTTAGAAGGATTAATTACAATTAAAGATATTGAAAAAGTTCTTGAATTCCCTAATTCTGCTAAAGATGCACATGGTAGATTATTAGTAGGTGCAGCAATCGGTATTGCGAAAGACACTGATATCCGTGCACAAAAACTTGTTGAAGCTGGTGTAGACGCATTAGTTATCGATACAGCACATGGCCACTCTAAAGGTGTATTAGAACAAGTTGAACATATTAAGCAAACATTCCCACAAGTTACTTTAATAGCAGGTAATGTGGCTACAGCTGAAGGTACAAAAGCTTTATATGAAGCGGGAGCTGACGTAGTTAAAGTTGGTATTGGTCCTGGTTCAATTTGTACAACTCGTGTCGTTGCAGGTGTTGGTGTCCCACAAATTACTGCTGTTTATGATTGTGCTACAGAAGCGCGTAAACATGGTAAAGCAATTATTGCAGATGGTGGTATTAAATTCTCAGGAGATATCATTAAAGCATTAGCTGCAGGTGGACATGCAGTTATGTTAGGTAGCTTACTTGCAGGTACTGAAGAAAGCCCTGGCGCAACTGAAGTATTCCAAGGTAGACAGTACAAAGTATATAGAGGTATGGGCTCATTAGGCGCAATGGAAAGTGGTTCGAATGACCGTTATTTCCAAGAAGATAAAGCACCTAAAAAATTCGTTCCAGAAGGTATTGAAGGTCGTATCGCTTATAAAGGTGCTCTACAAGACACTATTTATCAACTTATGGGCGGCGTAAGATCTGGTATGGGTTATACTGGTTCTAAAAACTTAGAAGCATTAAGAGAAGAAGCTCAATTTACACGCATGGGACCTGCTGGCTTAGCAGAAAGCCATCCACATGATGTTCAAATTACAAAAGAATCACCAAATTATTCATTCTAAGTTAAAAGGAGATTTAAAGTTATGGAAATGGCGAAAGAGCAAGAGCTCATACTTGTTTTAGACTTTGGTAGCCAATACAATCAATTAATTACACGACGTATTCGTGAAATGGGCGTATATAGTGAGTTACACGACCATGAGATTAGTATGGAAGAAATAAAAAAATTAAACCCTAAAGGTATTATCCTTTCGGGTGGACCAAACTCAGTTTATGAGGAAGATTCGTTTACAATTGATCCAGAAATATACAATTTAGGAGTGCCGATTTTAGGTATTTGTTATGGTATGCAATTGACGACTAAATTATTAGGCGGAAAAGTTGAACGTGCCAATGAACGTGAATATGGTAAAGCAATCATCAATGCTAAAACTGACGAATTATTCTTCGGTTTACCGGAAGAACAAAACGTTTGGATGAGTCATTCAGATAAAGTTATCGAGATTCCTGAAGGCTTTGAAGTTATTGCTGATAGCCCAAGCACAAATTATGCAGCGATTGAAGATAAATCTCGTCGTATTTATGGTGTGCAATTCCATCCAGAAGTACGTCATACTGAATATGGTAATGACTTATTACGTAACTTTGTACGTCGCGTATGTGAATGTACTGGCGAATGGTCAATGGAGAACTTCATTGAAATCGAAGTTGAAAAAATCCGCAATCAAGTTGGAGACCGTAGAGTGTTATGTGCTATGAGCGGTGGTGTTGATTCATCTGTAGTAGCAGTATTGTTACACAAAGCAATTGGTGATCAACTTACATGTATCTTTGTAGATCATGGCTTATTACGTAAAGGTGAAGGCGACATGGTTATGGAGCAGTTCGGTGAAGGATTCAATATGAATATTATTCGTGTTGATGCACAAGAACGTTTCATGAGTAAATTACAAGGCGTGTCCGACCCAGAACAAAAACGTAAAATCATCGGTAATGAGTTTATCTATGTCTTTGATGATGAAGCATCTAAATTAAAAGGTGTAGATTTCTTAGCGCAAGGTACACTTTATACAGATGTTATCGAGTCCGGTACAAAAACTGCTCAAACGATTAAATCACACCACAATGTGGGTGGCTTGCCTGAAGATATGGAATTCCAATTAATTGAACCTATCAATACACTATTCAAAGATGAAGTGCGTGAACTAGGTATCGAATTAGGTATTCCAGAGCACTTAGTATGGAGACAACCATTCCCAGGCCCAGGTTTAGGTATCCGTGTCCTTGGAGAAATTACTGAAGACAAACTTGAAATTGTACGTGAATCAGATGCGATTTTAAGACAGGTTATCCGTGAGGAAGGTCTTGAACGTGAGATTTGGCAATACTTCACAGTGTTACCAGGTATCCAATCAGTAGGTGTTATGGGAGATTACCGTACGTATGACCATACAGTTGGTATTCGTGCCGTAACTTCAATCGATGGCATGACAAGTGACTTCGCACGCATCGACTGGGAAGTCTTACAAAAGATTTCAAGCCGTATCGTAAATGAAGTAGATCACGTTAACCGCGTTGTCTATGATATTACATCTAAACCACCAAGTACAATCGAGTGGGAATAATAGTATAGAATGAATCACCCCCCTTAGGCATAGGCTTAAGGGGGGTTGTGTATTTGAAATTGTTTGTGAAAAATGGAGATCTAAGTGTGATAATCTTGAAGAACGATTTTCGGAAAATGGATTTAAAAGCAAGGTTATTGATAATCATGTGCATGCTACGAATGAGATTTTACGTTTGTTAGTTTATTAGGTAAATACCACACATTATTTACAGATAAGAAAGAAATTTCGGGAGACGCACCTATATTCCTTAATGTTTGTGAATGGGATTGATGAAGAATTCGATAAGGAAATAGAACAAGTGACTGATAAGCATACAAATAGACCAGTATTTTTAACGATGTTCTGTTGGGGGATTAATGATGAAAATTAAAAGCACTATCTATTCATTAGGCTGAGTAGTTAGTGCTTTTCTGAAGTTAAAAGCCCCAAATTAGAGGTGGGTCTGCTTCGTAGTCTTTTTTATTTAAATTTTCTTTCTTAATAATATCACTCGGAGTTAATTCGTTAGCAGGGTCTTCATGTTTAAATAATGTACCAAGTGTCTTAGGGTCATAACCAATATCACCGGTAAACTGATGGCTATCAGAACTAGAAATGAGAACTTTGAATTTATACTTTTTATCATTATTTATATAACCATCAACAAAAAAACCACCCATAGGGCTCTTTTCGAATTTTGTAATTTTCAAAGTGTGATAATCTTTAAGATTATATTTGAAATATAGATTGATTCTAGCTTTTTGAGTGTCGATATATGTATCTTTCTTATTTTTGTGAGAAAGATATAGTCCAACTACGAGCAATATTACTATGATAAAAATAAAGATGAATATTTTATTTTTATTTCGCATGAGTTCTCCTTTGAAAATGAAAAGTTGAAAATTATTAATGCACCTTAGAATCCAAATATAAAAGGTGGGTCAGCTGTATATTCATTTTCATTCAAGTTTTTTTCTTTGATGATTTGACTTGGGAATTTATTGGAGGTGTTTTTTTGTTTAAACAGATGACTTAATTTTTTTGAGTAATTAATTTCATCATCGAATTGAAAATCTTTTTCTTCATTCATGGTAGCAATAAAATCTAATTTTTTATTATTATTTATATATCCTTTTATTGAATAGCCGCCCATAGGTGTTTTTCCTGTTTCAGTAACCTTGATACTTTGATAATTGTTTATATTTTCATTGAAATACAATTCAATACGCTTTTTTTGAATATCTATGTAATGTTGACGTTTACTTTCATGTAACATATAGAAGCCTCC